>SDBU01009481.1_pt1 | contig 10899 bp, 8 predicted proteins | sample 2277071 | NCBI WGS metagenome assembly SDBU01 (sample SAMN10397929, study PRJNA504765) | marine sediment metagenome | isolation source: marine sediment core GS08_GC12, 126 cmbsf | place: Arctic Ocean: Gakkel Ridge, Loki's castle | collected 2008
AGTAAGGAATAAAGGCACAAGGTGTTACATTGCCATGCCAGTCGATATAGATATATCCGCCACTTCTGCCATAGGCAATGCATCCCCTCGAAAGTACGCCGCTGTTCCAGAAATCAGCCATACAATATTTCTTTTCACTGAGCAGTTTTTCCCATTTTCTGTATAGCCGAAGTCTCTGCTGCGGATTGACCATCAAGTCCATCTCATCCTTTCCCCGGCCAATCGGCATCAGTTGGAATTGCCACATATAGCATGCACCCTGCTGCTTAAAGTAAAAATCATAAAATTCATCCGTCAGGAGGACGCCCACATTTCTGCTTGTTGCGGTTACCGAAATTCCAAAGGGGACACCGACACGTCGCAAATGCTCAAAGGCCCTTAGGATTTTTTTGAAGGTTCCAGGACCTCTTCTTTCGTCGGTTTCTTTTTCAAAGCCTTCGACGGAGATAGCAGGTGTAGCATTTGCGGATTTTGCAAGTTCTGCCGCGATGTTTTCGTCAATGACGGTGCCGTTGGTATATACCAAAAAGAACATATCATTGTATTTTTGGTAGATGTCAAAAAGGGTTTTACCTTCGCTCTTATACATAAATGGCTCACCACCGCTGATAGTTATAAACCTGCTGCCCCAGGAGTCGTGGACCTCACTTACTATCTTATCTACATAAGGATAAGGTATCGTGTCCGGCGTATTCGCTGCTGAAGATGCATAACAGCCAATGCATTTTAAGTTACATATTTGTGTAGGAGAGAGGACGATGAAACTCGGTGGCGGTTCGCCATATTTCCCTTTGAATTTCTCAATGGTCTGCTCGTAATTTTGGTCTCCACCAATAAGACTATTTTGAACAAATACATCTATGATTTTTCTTATAACTTCCTTTGACACGTAGCCTTTATCTACACTTCTAATCACACAATACAGCATTGCTGAAAAAAACTCATATCTTCTTAACCCCACTTTTTCTAAATCTTCTGTATTATCCTTTACTATAGTTTTGTAGATGTAATCGTCGATTTTCTTTGCCAGTAGTTTTCGGGTGTACTTGTGATTTACCATCTTGATTAGTCTTGGAGATATGACTTCCGATTCCATTTTTGACTCCTTTCTCCTACGTCGAAACCGTAACAAGACGATTTATCACAAGCTCCGCTCGCTCAGGAGCCCATCTTGTGTCGAGAGCACAAATCCGGACTCTACGTAATTATCGCATAAACCGGCGTTCCTTCAAGAGTCAATTGGCGAAAAATATCTCATAAATACATCGATAAATGGCAAAGAACCTAAGACTATGCCAAATCCGGGTCAGGGAGCTTAAGCTCGGTAAATATCGCTCCAACAGCCGCGAAGGCCGCGAAAACAAACAGCCGCCATAAACAGGCTGCTGCGATTTGGCGGGGGGCAGGCGCGTCGGGGCCCGCGAGGGCCGCGGAGACGGCCGTGTAAAGCAAACCGACCACAGCACCAGAGCCGGCGGCGGAAACGATGCGTTTCCATAAAGGCGCCCCTGCGCAACCTAAAGTTACAGCGGCACCACAAAGTATCGGCACAGGTGCCAGCAATAAAAGCCACCAAATACTACCCATGCCGGGTAACTGCCCAGCACTTAGCAAATGAGCGAAATCGGCAAATCCGAGAATAATCACCGCCGCGGGGATATACAAGCCAACGTGCCAATATCGCGGTTTTATCAACGCTCGTATCTCGGCACGTCTTCGCATCCGGCGGCGGATTGTCAAAGGCCAATTGTAGAACAAGCAAAATATCCAGTGCTCCAGCAATGCTCCCCTCTCGCCGAAGACAGGTACAATATGAACCGCTTCTGTTGCCCAGTGAGCCGCCATAAACCTCGACATCGCAGGATAGTGATACGTCATCTGAATTGGAAAGGCCAAGTACCCAATATATTTGATAAAGCTCAGGAACACAGCAATGTTGTAATCCCTGAAGCTGCGGTCATAAATCGCTATGCCGACTGTATAGAGGCCGCGGCAGATTGAGCCTGGGGAAATTGGTATGACCTGAAACAATACGAGTATCCCTCCGGCACCAAGTTCATCTCCGGTCCTGCGCCAGTAAATCCAAGCTACAATGACCGAGACAATCTGAGTAACCGGTAATGTCAAAAGGTGTACAACGAGGCTGAGCAGGTATCGTTGAATGTAAGGTTCATCCAGTTGAGAGAGTATCGTATCGGCATCATGGTCAGTGAGAATGTGCTTTTTTCGGCCTTCGTCGACCATATCGCGAAGCCATTGCCGGCGGAGCTCGGCGCTGAAGTAAAGCTTGAGGGGTCGTACGAAAATATAATGCAGTTTGTCCTTGAAGAACTCCAAGTCAGTAAAAAATCTGTGCAATCCGGGAAAAATCAGAATCAAAAATGGCAAATGGCAGAAGAATCGCCAAGGCTGTTCGGCGAGCTTTATCGCCCGCTGGGCACTAACCCTGCCGGCCCTGTGCCATACGATTACCTTCTCGGCGATTTTTGTGCGAACTGCCTGCTTAAAATAATCCCAACTGGTCAGAAGTTTCAAATAGTGCCTTCGCCAATCGGGCCTGGCCCATAGGCGTCTGAGTAACCTGCCCAAAAATGGGATAGCACCAATCAGACAAAAGACAAAGGTAAGAAACTTGCTCGCTCGCAGTGTGCGTTCGCTGGCTTCGTCTACAAAGTTGCGCACCCTCCAACCAGTAACTGCACTGTCGAAAATCGCTGACCAAAGCTGCCCGCTGTAAAGCAGCCGAATGTGATTGTGTGTAATATCCACAAGCGAATTGCGATAGAGGCGCTCGGCTGCTTTTAACTCATCCAGCATTTGTCGCATATCGGCGAAATCGTCGCTATAGGCATCGACGAACTGCTGGAGTTTGTTTATATCACCGCGGTCAAATTGTACCAAAGAGCCCCGCACAAGGCCGTCGATTATCAACTTGAAGTCTCCCGGACTCATCGGCAGAAAAGGCAGCAATGCAAGACCTGCTCTAAAATCGACGGCTACTAACCCAGCAGAAGGGTCAGCGTCGGTATCTTTTCGCTTCAGGCAGTTTGGCTGACTCTTATACGTCCACCAATAGTACTGCCTTGCGAACTCGTGAGCCCCGATATCGTGAAGCAGCTTCACGAAATCGGCCATGAACTGGCGTTTTGCTCGATACTCGGGCGAACCAAGTCTTTGCGGGTCCACCGCCCTGGCCCTGCACCAGAGTTTGAGTGAGTCGAGATTTTCGTCGACCTCCATTTGCCAGGTGCGTCCGTCAATCCACTCGGAGATCTCGCCGCAACTGCCGAGCCTCTGGTCAACAAATGTCGCATAGACATCCACAACCTTAGTTTCGTCGCCAAATCGAATTTTTGCGGCGCGGCGAATGAACTTTTGCCAAAGGGCGCCGGCCTTGACTGCGACGGGATTGACCTGAAGGGCAAATGCCCCCTGGAAGCCGAGCCAGTAAAGTGCGTTTCGAAATATTCGAGCAAAGTCAGCAGGCGGGACGAGAATCTTCATAGCATAAGTGCCACCAGCTTCAATACCCTCTATGGAGCTGCCCTCAGTGTTTAGTATTTTAACCTTGTATACCTGACCAGCATATCCGCCGCCTACAAACTTTTCGATAACCAAGCGCAACCTTGCGGTATCCGCCGAGCCAACAGCCGTAACGTCATAAACTAATTCGGTGCCGGGGTCGTAGCAGCTGATTCGCATCGGACGATGCAAAGCGGCAGCGAGGAATTGCTCTTCAAGCGTTTTGCAGACCTCAACAGAATATTCCACAGCCATTCTTCGTTCCTAAATTAACCTACAAGAGAAAACGCCCCAGAGCCTGAAGCAAATCATCAAAGCAATGGCGGCATAAAGACCTGCCAACAAATCATCGGCAAGGATACCCCAGCCCCCGGTTAGTTTTTCAAGTTTTCTAATTGGCCAGGGTTTTAAAATGTCAAAAAACCTGAACAGTATAAAACCTAACAGCACAGTAATCCAAATCTGACTGTTTGAAAAAGGATTATTCATTGGAATAAAAGGAATTGCTAAAAAAGTTACAGCCTGACCTGCGAACTCATCGGCGACGAGCTGCCGCGGGTCGGATTGGCCCGTTGCGGCGATTACGGCGGAAGCGCACTTAACACAAACGATGGAACCGGCCAAAGCCAAAACTGCCATTACCACCGCCACTAACACAACTGATGCGCCGAAATGGCACATCAGGGCAAAGATAATCGCCGGCGGCAGCGAGCCCCAGGTTCCCGGAGCGAGAGGCAGCCGGCCAAGACCAAAACAAGATGCGAGTAATCTTTTCATAGCATATCCAAAGCCTACGTAAAACCCTTTGGCGCCGCTCAGGGCAGGCTGTGGGGCTAACTATTGGCTTTGAGCATTTTCAGGCAGAATCTGTCGGTCATACCGGCGATGTAGTCACAGACTGTGCGCTGCAGGCTCTGCTGATCTATCAATTGCTGGAAGTAAGCCGGCATTAATTTCGGCTCTTGGCAGAACTTTTCAAAAAGCCTCTCAAGCCAGAGCTTTACTTTGTCCGCTATCTGCATCAGCGATTTATGCTGATAAAAGTTCGCCAATAAAAACTTCTCCAACTCGATGAACCCAGCGTCGTTTTCAGCTGAAAGGACAATCAGATTTTCGCCTGCGGCACAGACATCGTCAACTGTCTTTACGTTTGCCTTTTCGAGAGTTCTTTTGCTCGCGTCGATACAGTCGCTGACGAGTTCATCAATAATTGCTTTTGCTGTTCTTGTCCTTTGGACGGCTGTGTCTTTGATCATTTCGGCGTTGATTCGGCTTTGCGCTTCGGTGAATAACCCAATATTCTTTAGCTGCTCACTGCTAATCAGGCCTGCCCGCATGCCGTCTTCAAGGTCGTGGGAACTTACGGCGATACGGTCGGCAATGACAGAAACCTGGCCTTCAAGCGAACAGTTTGGTTCGGTAAAAGTTACATCTTTAGGCTGGTCATACGGGCCTTTGTGTTTTGCTAATCCGAGACGGGTCTCATACATCAGGTTCAGGCCGGCAAAATCCGGATAAGGGTGTTCGAGCAGTTCGACAATTCGCAGTGTTTGACGGTTGTGCTCGAATCCTCCGAATTCAGCCATTAAATCGTTAAGGATTTTTTCGCCGGCGTGCCCAAACGGCGGATGTCCCAGGTCGTGGGCAAGACATATGGCTTCGGTAAGGCTTTCATTGAGCGCGAGCTCCTTAGCGATGGTTTTTCCTATCTGTGCGACTTCGATGCTGTGTGTCAAGCGGGTGCGGTAATGGTCGTCAAGGCCCGGCGTGAAGACCTGGGTTTTGCCTTCAAGGCGCCTGAATGCAGACGAGTGTATTATTCGGTCGCGGTCGCGTTCGAAGTTGGAGCGATAAGGATGCGGCTTCTCCGGGAACTTTCGACCCCGGCTGAGAGTTTCACTGACTGCGTAACAGCTAAGTTCACCACACATTTTTTATAAGTGGGGCAGATTGTGCTCTTTGCTTATGTGCTTTAATTGCTCAAGAAGCTCGGTCAGGCTCTGGCTTACAACATCAGTATCACTGCATACGCTCATAAAATTCGTGTCCCCATCCCACCGCGGGACGACGTGGATGTGAAAATGCTCGGGCAGGCCGGCTCCTGCACACCTGCCGAAATTCATTCCGACATTGAAGCCGTGGGGCTTTATCGCCAGCGACAAGGCCTTTTGCGATTCCCTGACCAGTTTAATCATTTCCAGTAATTCCTCATCGGTTGCCTCGTCAAGGCCGGGGATGTGTCGGGCCGGCGCTATAAGCAAATGACCGTTGTTGTAGGGAAAACGATTGAGTACCACGATACAACACTTAGAGCGCCACAGCACCAGATTCTTATCGTCATCCTGTGGGTTCTGCAAATTATGGCAGATAAAACACTCGCCGCGCTCGTTTAAGCCCTGAATATATCCGATTCGCCACGGCGCCCATAGATTTTTGTGCTCCAACCTGAGGTTACCTCCGTGCATAAGTTTTGTGCTCTTAATCGAGAAGCTGCATCGTCAAGTTCTGTTTAATTTTTATTCTGGGACCAGCCCCAAGACCGAATGGAGCAGAGGCCTCGATATTCAGCTGGTATTGCTGATTGTATTGCTCTGTTCGGCCCGAGTCGATATTGAACAGTTCCTGCCCTCCACCCTGCAAATTAAGGTACTTATAGCGTGTAAGAAAACCGAAGGTTTCGCTCATCCGGAATCTGCCGGCATAAGGTATCGGCCAGCTCTTTGGGGCTGATTTGGCAAGTGAGTAACTGCTCTTTATGACAGCGAGCTGCCCTTTTTCGCTCTGTCGGATTTCGTCAAGTGTATAAGTAACATCCCTTGCGAGTCTCGAGACCATCGGCGTCGGCACGGAGAGTTTTGACGTCCAGCTGCGGCCTACCGACACGCCGTCGAGAGGTTTTTCAATGCTGGCAATCACATCCCACAAAAACCACTGCGTGGCGACGAAATCACCTATCATATCGGGGTTTTTGATTCTTCCTTCCCTGCCGCCCGTACGGAACGCCTTTTTACCGATTTCGCGAATCAGCTCGTCCAACTGGGAATAATCCTCTATCTTTCCGGTCGGGCTGACAGTAATGATAAAGGATTTGCCAGAGAGACTTTCCACGGCGTCCTTTGTGCTGCGCCGTTGTTTTCGCCTTACCTTTACCGATTCACAGGTTGCCTTGATAGTCGTCAGGCCATAGCGGCCGACCTCAACTGGGGTGTAGGCGACTACCATTTCCATTGACTCATGCGATTTATCGACCTTGCTTCTGGCCTTTTTGGCGTCATCTTGTGCAAAGCTCCAGTCGACCTCGATATCCCTGCTGGACATAAATTTGTATCGCAGGGTTTGCCCAGGCTGGAAATCCACAGTCAACAGCCTCCTGCCGCCGGCTTCGCAGCCGGTTAAGACGCTCAAAAAAGCAAATGTGAGAACAGTTAGTGCGGCTTTCAATTTTTGCACTTTCGATTAGGAGCATAAGTGCAAAAGTCATAAGAGCACAAGTCTTTCCTTATGCTCTTGTTCACTTATGCTCCAATGGTTTTTAATCAACTCCTTCGAGACTGTAGGAACGAACAACACTCATTATTACCGCATCCGGTTCTTTGCTGCCTTTTTGTTCGGCCTGTGGGTCGACCATGAGCCATTGCGACTGCAGTTCTTCGGAGTACTTTTGGACTTTGCCGGAGCTTAGGTCCAGCTCCAGCTGGCCCGTGTATGTCTGCGTGGTATCGAACATATCTGAAAAGGCGCGGATCGCCTGCTCTGTGCGCAGGTCTTCTGTCTGGCCCGAGCTGGGGATAGCATCCATCTGGACAACAGCGGTCTGTCGGCCGTCCTGTTTTTTGATTTCTTTTACGGTGTAAATTCTTTCGTAAGACGCCGTGCCCAGCATACGATAGTCGAAGACCTTTACGCTGCTCCAGCTTTGCCCCGGCTGCAATCGCCCCATACCGGCCTGCGGCAGAACCAAAGCCCCGTGGAATTTTTTTATCGCATCCGGAGTAAGCAGCCTTGAAGCAGCTTTGTTAGCCGGCTGAGAACCCCCGACTGCTGCGCGGGCCTGCTTTACATCAACGACTCTTTTGACTCGGCCGTCGGGGGCGATTTCTATGGTGTAACTTTGCCCGATGAGCTTTGCGAATGGATTGTCCCGGCCTTTTCCTGCAGCGCTGTCGAAGTCCAGTACAGGCTTTCCGTCACGTGTGGATAAGTATTTGAGGTCCCGGACCGTGATTTCCGCGACGGCATTGCCGTTGTCATCAACGCTTTGTATCTGCTGGCTGAAGGTCATTTCTACTTCTGTGCGGTTGCAACCGCCTTTGAAGCGGGGGCTTTCTGCGATGGCACCCTCGAATGCAACGCTGTCCTCGCTCTCCATTATCAGCTTATAACTTGTCGAATCACCGGGTGCGAACTTAAAGGCAAAGGTCGCAGCCTCCCCAGTACCGGGGCCACAGCCTGCTGCCAAAAGCAGTGGAAAAACCACAACGGCAGCCAAACAGACGAAAAATCTTATGCGTGTCATCTTACTCAATCTCCTTAAAGGTCTTAAGTTTATAATTAAGTTCGAGATGTAATTATACATATTGGGCTTCTCAAGACAACCGATTTTTCTTTATTTGTATCGACAGAGGTACTAAAATCACTCTTGTGGGCTTTGTGGGCGATTTCCAGAGAAAGGACAGAAATGATAAGTGATACGGTCAAAAAAGGTTTTCAGCGAGCCCCCCACCGGGGTCTGCTGCACGCGTGCGGATTAAGTGACGAGGATATTGACAGGCCGTTCATCGGTATTGCCAACAGCTTTTGTGAGATAGTGCCGGGGCACGTTCATCTCAACAAGGTCGGGCGGATTGTCAAGCAGGCGATTCGTGAAGCCGGCGGTACGGCCTTTGAGTTTAATACCATAGCTGTCTGCGACGGCATCGCTATGGCCCATACCGGTATGAAGTACTCTCTGGCCTCGCGCGAGATTATCGCCGATTCGGTCGAGACTATGGGACGAGCACACTGCTTTGACGCTCTTGTTTGTATTCCTAACTGTGATAAAATCATACCGGGAATGCTGATGGCAGCGGTTCGGCTGAATATACCGACGATTTTTGTATCCGGGGGGCCTATGGCAGCGGGCAAAACAAAAGACGGCAAAGCCATCGACATTGTCAGCATATTCGAGGGCGTTGCCGAATTCAATGCCGGCAAAATCAGTGAGCAGCAGTTAAAAGAGCTCGAAGCTACAGCCTGTCCGGGACAGGGAAGCTGCTCGGGGATGTTCACAGCCAATTCTATGAACTGTCTTTGCGAGGCAATCGGAATGGCTCTGCCGGGTAACGGTACGATACTGGCAACCGACCCGCAAAGAGAAAAACTTTACAAAAAAGCCGGCAGCCAAATTATGTTCCTGATTGAAAAGGACGTCAAGCCGCTGGACATAATCAATGAAAAATCGCTGGACAACGCCTTTGCTCTTGATATGGCGATGGGCGGCTCGACAAATACCATCCTGCACACATTGGCGTTGGCTAATGAAGCCGGCATCAAATACGACCTTGAACGTATAAACGCCATCAGCGCAAAATGCCCGAATATCTGCAAGGTCGCGCCTTCGAGCCAATGGCACGTCGAGGACGTCGACAAAGCCGGCGGTATAAGCGCAATACTCAAAGAAATAAGCAAAATCAAAAAATTGCTCAATCTGAACTGCCCTACCGTTACAGGAAAAACGCTGGGCGAAAATATCGCTGATGCAAAAATAAAAGATGCTGAGTGTATCCACACCATCGAAAATGCGTATTCCAAAACCGGCGGGCTTACTATCCTTAAAGGCAACTTAGCCCCCAACGGCAGTGTAGTAAAAACAGCGGGTGTCGCACCGGCGATGCTAAGCCATACCGGCCCGGCTGTTATTTTTAACAGCCAGGAAGAGGCATGTGACGGCGTATTGGGCGGCAAGGTCAAAGCAGGCGACGTCGTGGTTATCCGGTATGAGGGACCAAAAGGCGGGCCCGGTATGCAGGAGATGCTCTCACCGACAAGCTATATAATGGGAGCCGGATTGGGCGAATCTGTTGCGCTGATTACCGATGGCAGGTTCAGCGGAGGCACAAGAGGCGCCTGTATCGGACACATCAGTCCGGAAGCGGCGGTCGGCGGGCCAATAGGATTGCTGAGAGATGGCGACATAATAGAAATTGACATTCCAAGCAACTCTATAAACGTAAAGCTATCCGACGATGAATTAGCCAAGCGCAAAAAGAGCTGGAAGCCACCGAAGCCGCGGATTACAACCGGTTGCCTTGCAAAGTACGCATCAATGGCAACCAGCGCCGATACCGGGGCTGTGCTGAAATGGTAAGGTAAGAATGCCCTTTTTGCGAAACAGGACCCTCGCAAAATATAATAGAGAACCAAATTTCGTTTACAGCAATGAAAGGAGAATCAAGATGGGTATAGTTAATTGGTTACACGAGCGTCGCAAAACTCGTAGTCCATCACAGGGTAAGACAGTAGAAACTAAAGATGCCATACACTGGTATAATAAGGGATGCGAGATACTAGGAATCGGCGCGCAACCAACACAGCACAAAGCCACTGTGATAAGCCAAGGCGATAGCTTCAATCAATCATTGCGTCAGGCGGTTCTTTGCTTCGATAAAGCTATCAAAATGAATCCAGAATACGCTGATGCCTGGGTTAATAAAGGATCTGCTTTGTTCTACCTAGGCCGAAACGAAGAGGCATTGCAGTGTGCCAAGAAAGCGTTAACGATAAATCCAAATCTGGCAGCACCTCAGAGGTTGATAGAGAAAATAAAAGGATACTGAAAGCGCACTCTGCAACGGTAGCGGGTAGGGTGTGCTGTGCACGCACTTTTTGTTAGAATTAATGGATTCCCGCTTGCGCGGGAATGACAATTTAGAATCTGTGAAATTTGTGAAAGCTCCGGTGTGGTTTCCGGATGTCTGCTTCCCCGTGTTTTTCGGGAAATCCGTGGTTACAAAAATAGAATTTTTCAAAATTTTCTTATCCTTTTCCACATAAGCACTTACAAATTTAACCATTCCCAAAATTGCCCGAATTTTCGACCAAATGCGCAGGTTCGCCCTAATTATAGAGGCTCGCGTTCTTTTCGAACCACCCTGAAAAAACCAAATCATAAATTCGGAGGAACTTAAAATAGCTGCCGGTTTTCTACCAACAACAATTAACCAATTAACCAATGAACTATTTAACCAAGAAGGTGCTAATAATGACCACCATAAACCTATCGGAATACCAAAAACTCCTTTTTTCCTGTATAACTCGTTTATATTTCGTACTTTATGCTGTCGTCGCTCTACATTTGTCGAGAGTCCTCTACAAATCCACCCTTTTTATGCAAAACAA
>SDBU01009482.1_pt1 | contig 10898 bp, 8 predicted proteins | sample 2277071 | NCBI WGS metagenome assembly SDBU01 (sample SAMN10397929, study PRJNA504765) | marine sediment metagenome | isolation source: marine sediment core GS08_GC12, 126 cmbsf | place: Arctic Ocean: Gakkel Ridge, Loki's castle | collected 2008
AATAAAAAAACCTCTCCTGTCAGTCCATTCAAAAAGCAGCAAATCGGTTTTCAATAAGGTCGAGCGAATAATGTTGAGTGGTAAAAGCGCGGCTTTAGTGACCGACAGCGGTACTCCGCTTATTTCCGACCCCGGTGCTGTGCTTGTCCGGAACTTAATAAACCTTGGAGTTTCTGTTACACCGGTGCCGGGCCCTTCGTCGGTTCACACGGCCCTTGTCGCGTCAGGTATCCCGATCGATAAGTATACTTTCGCGGGGTTTATGTCCAGGAAGGCTGCAAAAAGAAAAAGACAGCTTAAAGAGTTAAGCGGTACACCGGTGATATTCGTATTTTTTGAATCACCGCACAGGGTTGTTTCCTTTCTTCAAGATGCAGACGGGGTATTTGGCGACGTGCCGGTGTGTGTCGCAAAAGAAATGACAAAAAAGTACGAAACCTATTACCGGGGGAGTTTCTCCGAAATACTGAGCAGAATGGGTGAAAATTTAATAAAAGGTGTATATACAATTGTCATTGACAACAGAAAAAAAACAGGCTATAAATAATGTATCGAACAGCTTAAGATTCTTCTTTCTTATTCCGATATATCAAAAAGAGAACAAGGAGTAAAGGCAGATGACTATTGACAGAGTTGGTCCCCTAAATAAGATTCTGAAAGCAGGCAGCGATATCAACGTCAAAAAGAGCAGCAAATCCTCTAAAAAAGACAGTGTGGAACTATCTCACGAAGCAAAAAAGATGGCTGAAATATCCCAGGCTGAAAGCCAGGTAAAATCAGCTTCAGAAATAAGGCAGGAGCTTACTGTGCAGAGGATCAAGGCGCTCAGGAGCAAACTGGAAAATCCTGATGAATACCTTACCAAAGAAATTGCTGAAGCGATCGCGGAAAAAGTGGCGGAATCTTTTGGAATAAAATAATGTAAGGATCCTTAAAACAATTTTCCTGCTTTTTGTGGAGGAAAATTGAAATCAATAAGAGCGGGGTTTGTATACAGCTGGGCGAGTACGATAATCTTTACGATATTAGCCTTTTTAGGTGAAAATAGATAATAGATAATTTGTAAGGAAATATTGTGCGGTAAAAAAAGGCGGAGGGTTCTCCGCCTTTTTTTTTATGAATTCTTATTAATCGGTGTTTTATGAGTATTTTTTCGTTTACAATACCAACCAGGATCGAATACGGGATAGACGCAACAGCGAGACTCGGGCATTTTACAAGCTCGCTTGGTGACCGGGTTATCGTTATTACCGAAAACGTGCTCAGCCAGTCTCAGGCTGTTCAGCATATCGAGAGTGTCCTGAAAGGGAAAGGCATAGAGGCATTGGTTTACGACGGTGTTTTTCCGAACGCTGAATCCAACACAGTTGACGAGATCGCCCAGCTGGCGCGAAAATCAAGAGTAAACGTGGTTGTCGGTATCGGCGGCACACGGATATGCAGTATTGCCAAACTGGTCTCGTTCCTGTGTAAAAATGAAGGGGAAATAACCGACTACATGCACGGCAAAGAGGGAAACGGCAAGAGGGTGCCCTACATCGAGATCCCGACCACTTTCAGAGAGGTGTATGCTTTAACAGATTCCGCATTTATCACAGACGCATTTGATCAGGTCAATAAAGTTCTCTCATTAAATGGTCTGCGAACGGATGTCCTTGTCGATGACCCCGCAATTATGGCAGGGATACAGCCCGTGCTTTCCGCGTACACCGCACTGGACATCCTTGCGCTTTCTATTGAAGGCTACATTTCATTAAAAGTGAATCCTCTTGTCGAGCCTGTGCTTTTACGCGGTATCGAGATTGTTTACTACAACCTGGGTAAGTACATAAAGAACCCCATGGATGTCAGCATCAGGGAAAAGCTCTGCACGGCCGGTCTTTTTACGGCGATTGCTAACATCATAACAGGGTTCGGGATAGGTTTTGCCCTGTCAATGGGAATGAACGGGAAGAACAGGATATCAAAATCAATTGTGACGTCCATGCTTATACCTTATATAATGGAATACAACCTTGCGGTATCAGCTCCCCGGCTTGCCAAGATTGCCAGGGTAATGGGAAAAAAGGTGACCGGTCTTCCTGAAACCGAAGCAGCATCGATGGCCATTGAAGGCTTCAGGGAGTTCAGAGACAGCCTGGGCGTGGAGCTGAAACACAAGATCGGACAGCTCGGGCTTGAAAAGGACGACCTTGCTGAAGCAGCGGAAGTCGCGATACGTTTTGAGGATATCAATTCAATTCCGAGAAAAGCCTCATTTGAAAACCTCATGGAAATACTGTTAAAGGCGTATTAGTAGGGGTTTCTTTCATGTGTTATATTGCACAATTTGTTATTTGCTTTTCAAACCTATTTGCAGATTAATTTTCAGTATATTTCCTCAAATTTCCATCGATAAATACAATAATTGACTTTAATCAATAAATATTGACAACCTCTAAGGTTTTTCGAAAAAAAAATCAGTTTTTTCGAAGTTGACAAATAATAATTGTGTTGGTTAGGGGACACTTTTTATAAACTATAGCACTTCAAATTAAATTTTAAGAGAGTTAGAAATAATACGACTTTCCATTTTAATAAAAATAATGTGATAATTTTTTTGGTACCCGTTTCATTTTTTTCCACCCGCAGTTTTGTGCTCAAGGTACCAGTCGGCGCTTTTTTTAATACCTTCAGCTGTTGTGCAGACAGGTTGATAATTTAACAGTTTTTTTGCTTTTTCGATGCTGAAACTGAAGTTTTTGGCGGTCATGGCTATCGTGTAGGGTGATATGACCGGCGGGTTTTTTGTTTTAAGAATATCGTGAAATATCTTGAGAAATTTTGCGAGTACAAATATCGGGCCCGGAGGTACCGGGATGCGGGGCGGCCTGCTGTTGATACTTCCTGCTGCCATACCGAGAAAAGTCTTCCATGGAATGTCATTTCCATCCGTAATGTTGAACGCTTCGCCGAGGCCTTTTTCGGTGATGACCGCCCTATGGGCCGCGGAAACCAGGTTGTCCACGTAACAGGGAGATGTCAGGCTTTTACCGCCTTTGATAAATCCCGGGAGGCCGTTTTCAAGGTTTTTTAACAGAAGGTACGTGTACTTTGTGTCCATGGGGCCGAACACACAGGAAGGCCTCAAAATGATGAGCTCTATCAGGTCTTTAAAATCTTCAAGACGCTCTTCGGTCAAGGTTTTCGTTTTGCAGTAGTTATTATTGAACGGGTTTTTAGCTTTGTCCTCTGTGGTGTCCACGTTCCCGTTAAAGCCGTAAACAACGGTTGAGCTGAAATGCACAAATCTGCGGACTCCGTTTTTAACCGAAGCTTTTATCAGATTCAATGTCCCGTCCACATTTGCTCTGTAAATATCCTTATAGCATCCCACGATATTGGAGATCGCGGCTGTGTGAACGACTATGTCCATGCCTCTTGTAATACCTTCCATAGGCTCATCAAGAGAAGCGTATAAAAGCCTGTATTTTTTTCCTCCAAGCCTGAAAAGATCGGATGTTTTCCGAACGAGCCCGGTCACCTCATATTCCTTTTTATCAGACAGGTATTTTAGGATATGAGAGCCGATAAATCCATTGGCGCCGGTGACGAGTATTTTTTGATTTTTATTCATATTTGTAATTTTTATCCTTGCGCAAAAACAGTATTCATAATATTCTTCAAAGATAACATTTTTTTTAATCTACAAGAAAGGAATAAATAAATGGAGACTTTGGAAATTAAACCGGTAAAAACAGGGGCGGATTTAAGAAAATTTTTTAATCTTCCGGGAAAGCTTTATAAAGATGATCCCGCGTATGTGGAGCCTCTCAGGATGGACTTGAAAAAGATGTTTAACAAAAAAAAGGACCCTTTTTACAAGCATGGCGATGCTCAATCGTACCTTGCTTACAGGGGTAAAAAAGTTGTCGGCAGTATTGTTGCTATTGAAAATACTGCATACAATGAATATCAAAAAAGCAAGACCGGGTTCTTTGCGTCTTTTGAGTGTATCGACGATCCGGGAGTGGCCGGGAAATTGTTGAAAACCGCGGAATCATGGCTTAAAGAGAGGAGATTGACCCAGGTGATCGGCCCTCTCAGTTTCAGCACGGAAAACATATCGCCCGGTATACTGATAAAGGGCTTTGAATATCCTCCGTATCTTTTAACGGCGCACGCGCTTCCTTACTATGCGGCGCTCGTTGAAGGTGCTGGCTATAAAAAGGCAATGGACACTGTGTCTTTCAGCCTGACTCTTGACCAACCGGTAGGTAAAAGAATGGCCATGCTTGCCGAAAGGGTGCAAAAAACCCGGAATATCACAATCCGGCAGGTTGACCCTAAAAATTATTACCGCGACGCGAAAATCATCACGGATATATACAAGCTTGCCTGGGCGGATAACTGGGGTTTTGTGCCCCCTTCAGAAGAAGAATTAAAAGACATTGTGAAAAACATGAAACAGATATACCTCAAGGAGCTTGCGCTTATAGCAGAGATTGACGGTGAGCCCGTTGGATTCACGATCACACTGCCTAATATAAACGAAGCTCTTATTCATATGAACGGAAGGCTGTTCCCTTTTGGGATCTTCAAGCTTTTATACTGGTATAAAAAAATTAAAGGTTTGAGATTATGGGGTATGGGTGTAAAACCCGAGTACAGGAGAAAAGGTGTGGATGCCCTTCTCTACTACCGCACTATGGTAGAGTCTCAGAAGCTAAATTTCACCAAAGGTGAGCTGTCCTGGGTGCTGGAAACCAACGTGCCGATAATCAGGGCTGCCGGCCTGATCGAGAGTGAGGAATATAAGCGTTACAGGATATACAGCAAGGACCTTTGATACACTGCAGGCTTGATTGACTATTGCCTTCGAATGTTTTGTACGGTATTTAATGATCCTCACTGCTAACAGCGAAAATAAACCCGGACCAGAAAAAACAGAGTTCGGGAGGCAGCGCCAGCGGCTGTTTTAGAGATAAGATCATTCCGGAAATACAAGAAGTGCGCACAGGTACCCTGCTGCGGCTATCACTCCTGTCAAAACAAGCCCAACGTTCGTAGATATCAGAACAGCGCCTGTTGAAGCTATAACTGAAAAATATCCGTTGATCGACCATGCCCATGGTATAGAGTGGTCAGGTGTTTTTTTTAACTCGGCGATGCCGGAAGGAAAAGGTATCCCCATACACAGGCCGAGAGGCAATATCAGCAGTATTGAAACGGCCAGCTTGACTAAAAGTGGTGTATTCGCGAGGGAATCGTAAAATCTGTCATAGAAAAAGAGAATAATGAGCGTATATCCGGCGATAAACAGTATTGAAAAATAGGCGGCATTTTTCGGGGTGATCCTTTTTCTTTTTTTTGCCAGTATATCTGAAACATAGCTCCCCGTACCGGAAAATATCAGCAGCGATGTTATTATAACCGAACTGGAGTACAGCGGGTTTGCAAGATATTTTGAGACCTTTGTGATCAGGACGATTTCGATCAGCATAAACGATATGCCCAGCAGACCGAAATAGATCAGGACCTTTGTTTTTTTTGGTTTAATTTTATTTCCGGCAAAAAAGAGGGGTATAACGATCAGTATAAAAGAATAGACGACAGCCGTTACAAAGGTGGAGAATAAAATTATGTATCCCCCTTCTATTACCAGTATCAATTTGTGACCCATTTCTTTGAGATGAAACGGAAGTTTTGCAATTTTAAGAAAATAGGAAAAATAGGGCCTGTTGTCAGTCGGATGGCCCAAATTAAAAACATAATCTTTTACATACCGGTCGTCATTCAGAATGCCGGAAACACTTTTATAATAAATGGCCCCCTCAACTACGTTGTACCTGTTGGCTTCCCTCGGGTTTATACCGGGATAGTAAACCATGTCAAAGAACATACGATCGCTGAAGGCTTTGATCTTATCTGTCTCATTATGGGTGAAAGGCCTTTTTTTCAGTATCATTGTCCCTGTTGACCAGCCGCGGATGACTGTAATGCGCTCAACCGGGTCAAGCCCCTGTTTTATCAGCGCCTGTTTCGCGAGATTAACGAGCTTCAGCAGGTTCCGTGGGGGATTTTTTAACCCGACTGTAACGGAAACCGAGCCGTTTGTGTTAAGATGCCTCAGATAACCGAGGAACGCTTCAACCGTAAGAGTGTAGTTCGTTTCTGTTGAATATATCCCCCCTATCGATGATACCATACTGTCTGTCACGGATATATCGATGATGTCCCAGCGTGAGTCTGTCCTGTTTATAAAATCACGGCCGTTGCTTTTTATAACCGTGATGTTGTTTTTATTAAAAAAGCCGTTGTTGTAATCCGCGAATCTGTTTTGTAATAAATTTGGAATGTGCGGGTTGTCTTCAGTAACCGTGATGCTCCTGGAGTTGTTAATGTAAGCCCTCTCCACCGCGATCCCGCCGCCAAGTCCGATGATAAATACATCCGGGCCTTTATAAAGAGAATACACAGCGGACTGGGGCTGGTAATAAAGGTAGTCAAGAGACTCCGGGCTGCTTATCCTGTCAATTGCTGAAAAGGTGTCACCGTCCAGAAAGAGACCGTGCTGTTCGGGGAGTGTCTCTTCGAAGGAAAGGCTCAAACCTGGGGCCGAGCGGATCATTTTACTGCTGACCACTTCAAGAGTGCCGAACGGGCTTATTTTCTGTTCGATGATTTTTGCGTCGGGCAGATTCAGGGTGAGCTTTATACCTTTGTAGGGAACGATGTTTATGCCGGCATTAATAAAAAAAATAAAGCCCGATGCGGTCAGCACCGCCAGTGCTGTTAAACGTTTGTAGCCCGGCCTTAAGGATATTGAAAGCAGGATAACGGCGACAAGGGAAAGAGACATGGGTATGATGAAGATCCTTTCCGGGGCGATAAAGTACATGCTGACAAGTATGACGAGCACGCCAAAAGCGGAACCGGACATGTTGAAAAAATAGACTTTGCCCGGCTTTTCTATTGAGAAAGCGAGAACTATGAATGTCGAGCCCGCAATAAAGGGAACTGTGTAAATAAAAAACCTGAGAAGCAGGCGAAATAGCTGGTTTATGTCCCATACTAACCGTAAAGGGTCAAAAGATATATACCCGGAGATATAATATCCGAGACCCAATGTAAAAAGGAATACCGCGGGCGCGAACAGGGACGCGGAAAGTTCTTTTTTTAAAAAATACTTTTTTAATAAAAATACCAGAGTCCCGCCGGCACCGAAGCCGGTGAGAGCCAGGGCGATCGCGGAAAAAGTGAAGTTACCGAAACCTTCGACTCTCAATACTCTCATAAGTGAAATCTCAAGGGCAAGAAGAGAGGAGGATGTAAAGAATAGTGCCGGGAGATACAATTCTACATTTTACCTTTTTTATTGGTTCTATTTAAGATGTTCAGGGCCGGTAAACAGTATCTTATTAATGAAATTGAACCCGCAATATTTTTTAATTTTGAATTTCCCTTGTAAGCGGGACGAATATCACAGGTAAAATATCATGTATAAATATTTTGCCTTCTTCATCCTTTTCCAGAAGTTTTAATACCTGAGCGAAATAAGGCTGGCCTACCGGGATACACATCCTTCCGCCCTTTTTCAGCTGCTTTATGAGGGGCGGCGGTATGTGGTCGGCTGCAGCTGTGACAATGATCGCGTCATAGGGAGCATGTTCTTCCCATCCAAAGTACCCGTCGTCTATCTTTGCGCTGATGTTTGAATACCCGAGTCTTTTAAACAGTTTTTTCGCCTTTATCCCCAGGGGCTTTATGATCTCAACAGTGTATACATTATCAACGATAGTTCCAAGAACGGCTGCCTGATAGCCTGAACCGGTCCCTATTTCGAGAACCTTATCATTCTTGTCCAATCTGAGAAGCTCGGTCATCAATGCGACAATGTAAGGCTGAGAGATCGTCTGCCCGTATCCTATTGGAAGAGGCTTGTCCAGATAGGCCATCTTTTTCAGATTGTCGGGAACAAACTCCTCCCTCGGGACAGTGAGCATGCTCTTTATCACTTCGGGGTCTTTTATCCCGTCTTTAACTATATGTTCCTGTACAAGTTTTTCACGCTCTTTCTTATAATCAGCTCCGGCTGTCTGGATCAGCACCAGGAAACATGGAAGTATTAAGATTAATTTCAGATATTTTTTTCTAAACATATTATTACACATAATAAAACTATTAAACTGTTCGTCAAGGGATTATTTTGAATTTCAACTATTTTGAATTTCAACTATTTTGATTTTAACGATTTTGTGATTAATTAAGGGTGAAATGGTGACAACACCGGAATAACAGGTAAACACAGGCAAACCCGTATTACCTCCCTGCATGAGAACAGTGAAAACATATTGCCTGTATTATGAGAATGTACATATATTATAAAGGATATAATTTGGTTCCGGTTAGAGTAAAAGGGATTGTCCGATGCAGCTTTACACGACTTAAGACATGCCTAAAACCTCTACTGCTTTTTTTCAGTAGAGGTTTTTTAAATAAAAGGGAGCGATAAGCCAATTGATTCAGGTTCGTGATTCTCGAAGAAGCTATAGCTGCTCTCTTTACCGGCTGTTTATAAAAGAGATTCAGGAGGTATTTAAAAATTGATCAAAATCGACAAAGTCACAAAAATGTATGGACAGAATGTCGCGGTAAAAGATGTCAGTTTTGAAGTTGGAAAAGGAGAAATACTCGGGTTTCTGGGCCCGAACGGTGCCGGAAAGACAACCATGATGAGAGTTATAACCGGGTTCTTCCCTCCGACAGGCGGAAATGTCTTTGTGGACGGGCACAGTGTCGTTTCGGAGCCTCTCGAGGTGAAAAAAAGGATCGGTTATGTGCCTGAAAACCCGTCGATGTATAAAGATATGAGGGTCTATGATTATCTTAAATTCATCAGTGCGGTAAAGGGTGTGCCCAAACCCGATGTAAAAAAGAGTGTCGAAAAAACGATTGAGACCTGTTCGCTGGGTACTTATGCCAGAAGACGGATCGGTGAGCTTTCAAAAGGCTACAGACAGCGGCTGGCGTTGGCCCAGGCGCTTGTAAATGACCCGCCTGTCCTGATCCTGGATGAGCCCACCTCGGGCCTCGACCCGAAGCAGATCCATGAGATACGGGAGCTCATTAAATCCATGGGCGGGGAAAAGACTGTAGTGCTTTCAACGCATATACTGCCGGAAGTCTCGATGACCTGCAGTAAAGTGGTCATAATCAATGATGGGGAGATCGTGGCTGTTGACAGTACCGAAAATATCGGCCAAAGTCTGACAAAATCCCTGCAGATCGAAATGGTGGTAGAGGGGCCCTCCGATAAGGTGGTCGAAAGCCTTTCTAAGATGGAAGGGATAGAAAAAGTCAAGAGCACCGGAATTACTTATATAATTGATGTTGAAAAGGACAAGGAGCTGCGCGCATTGATCGCGAGAAAAATAGTAGAAAGCGGCTATGGCCTTCTTGAGATGAAAACGCGGTCCATGAGCCTTGAAGATATTTTTCTCAGACTGGTTACGGAAGAAGAGGGAGGTAATAGCTGATGAGGAACATCGCTGAAATTTATAAAAAAGAGCTTCGATTTTATTTTACGACCCCGATTGCTTATATAGTAATGTTTGTGTTTACGGCAATATTCGGATTTCTGTTTTTCAGGAATTTAACTTATTATTCAAATCTTTCTTACCAGATGATGCAGAATCCTTATTACGCGCAGAGGATCGACCTGATACTTGGTGTGTTTTCCCCTGTGTTCAGCTCGAACAGCTTGATCCTGCTGATGGTCATCCCCCCGATTTCTATGAGGTTGTTTGCCGAAGAAAAGAAAACAGGGACGATCGAGCTGTTGTTTACCTACCCTTTAAAAGATTTTGAAATAGTTTTAGGCAAGTGGCTCGCGGCTATTACCGTGATCTTCAGCATGCTTGCACTTACTGCACCGTCGCCTTTTATCGCATTCGGGTTTGCGAAGCACGCTGAATGGGGACCGGTGCTTGCAGGTTATCTGGGCCTGTTTTTGATGTCCCTTTCGTTCCTGTCCCTGGGGATTTTAATATCCGCCCTGACAGAAAACCAGATCGTGGCGATAAGCGTTTCATACGGGGCTTTACTGGGTTTCTGGTTTTTAGGGTGGGCGGTAGACCCGAATTCGGGCAGGCAGATAGGCAGGGTCCTGGGTGAATTGAGTATTATAAGCCATCTTTCCAATTTCACCAGGGGAATAATAGACACAAAAGATATTGTCTATTATGTCCTGTTTATTTTTACGACTGTTTTTTTGACAGTGAGAGTACTCGATTCAACGAGATGGAGGGGATAATATGTCGAAGAAAATCGAAAAATACCTATATATAGTTTCACCGCTTTTAATACTTGCCGGTTTGTTCAACTACTATATAACTGACAAGTTCGCGTCTTTTTCAATGATCACGATCATAGCCGGCGCCGGTATCGGAACGATCTTTTTTGTGAGGTTTTTTGATGATGTTGCCAGAAAGATCACAAAACGAAAGGTAAAAGCCGGTATAAACAGCTTCATAATTACGATCGTTGTGCTGGGGCTTGTTGTTATTTTGTACCTGGTCGTGATGAACCACACAAAGCGGTTTGACCTGACTATGACCAAAAGGTTCTCACTTTCCGATCAGACAGTAAAGATCCTCGAAAAGCTCGAAGGTCCGGTAAAAGTATATGCCTTTTATTCAAAACAGCAGGACGCGTCCGGTATTACCGAGCTTTTTACCGAATACCGTTATCATTACAAAGACTTTGATTTTGAGATAATCGACCCCGATCTCAACCCGGGTATGGTTGAGGATATGGGCATTGAGCAGTATGGCGAGGTCGTGGTCAGCTATGAGGACAGGACCGAAGATTTGAAATCAAAGAATGAAGAGGGCCTGACGAACGCCCTCATAAAGCTC
>SDBU01009483.1_pt1 | contig 10898 bp, 9 predicted proteins | sample 2277071 | NCBI WGS metagenome assembly SDBU01 (sample SAMN10397929, study PRJNA504765) | marine sediment metagenome | isolation source: marine sediment core GS08_GC12, 126 cmbsf | place: Arctic Ocean: Gakkel Ridge, Loki's castle | collected 2008
CTGGAAGTGCACGTGCAGCTCAAGACGCAGACGAAGATCTTCTGCGGGTGCGCGAACGGCTTCGGCGGGGCCGAGAACACGCAGATCTGCCCGGTGTGTCTGGGCCTGCCCGGGTCGCTGCCGGTGCTTAACAGCGAGGCGTTGCGCCGGGCCGTGAAGGTGGGGCTGGCGCTGGGCTGTACGGTCCGTTCCTTCACGAAGTTTGACCGCAAGAACTACTTTTATCCGGACCTGCCCAAGAATTTTCAGATCTCCCAGTTTGACCTGCCGCTGGGCGAGCACGGGCGCCTGGCTATCGAGCGCGGCGCTGTCTCCAGGGAGGTCCGGATCAAGCGCGTGCACCTGGAGGAGGACGCCGGTAAGCTCCTGCACCCGGAAGGCAGCGGCTCGAGCCTCGTGGACTTCAACCGGACCGGCTCGCCGCTCCTGGAGATCGTCTCGGAGCCCGAGATCTTTTCGCCGGAGGAGGCCTACGTCTACCTGACGGGGCTCAAGCTTTTATTGCAGTATCTGGGCGTCTCGGAGTGCGACATGGAGAAGGGGACCTTGCGTTGTGATGCGAACGTCTCGATGCGGCCGGCCGGCACGACGGGCCTCGGCACGAAGACTGAGCTTAAGAATATGAACTCGTTCAAGGCCGTGCGCGCGGGCCTTGAATTCGAGATCGCGCGCCAGACCGAGGCGCTGGAGGCCGGCGAGCGCCTCATCCAGGAGACGCGTCTCTGGGATGAAGAGAGTCAGAGCACCCGGTCCATGCGCTCGAAAGAAGAGGCGCACGACTACCGTTACTTTCCTGAGCCGGACCTGCCGCCCCTTACCTTTAGCGACGCGGATCTGGATGCGCTGCGCAAGGAGTTGCCCGAGCTGCCGCAGACGCGCGCAAAAAGGTTTTGCAACGCGTACGGCCTGTCCTCCAAGGAAGCGGCCGTCCTGATCGCCTCCAAAGACATGGCCGACTTCTTTGAGGAGGGCGCGAAGCTCTTTAAGGAATTCAAGAAGGTGGCCAACTGGCTGATGGGGCCGGTCCTCGCGCAGATGAACGCGCGCGGCGTCTCCTTGGACCGGTTGGGTCTTTCGCCCGCGTCTCTCGTCGAGCTGATCCGGCTCGTGGAAGACGGCGTCATCAGTAATCTGGCGGGCAAGGACGTCCTGGGCCATATGCTCGACTCCCGGAAGGGCCCGGCCCAGATCATCAAGGAGAAGAATCTGGCGCAGGTGTCCGGCGAAGAGGCGTTGGGCGCGATCGTCGAAGAGGTCCTCAAGAAGAACGAGAAGACGGCGGCCGACTACCGTCAGGGCAAAGAGAGCGCCCTGATGTTCCTGGTCGGCCAGGTGATGCGGTCCTCCAAGGGCAAGGCCAACCCCAAGGTGGCCCAGGAGCTTTTAAAGAAGAGGTTGACACCATGAGAGTCCCCCGTTGGTTGCGAGCGGCGAAAGAGATCTTCGTGCTTTTCTGTATCGTGTTTTCGGTCTTCGTCCTGGCGGGTCTGGCCGTCTCCGCGGCCGTCTCCCAGAAAGAGAAGGACACCACCTATAAGGAACTGGAGCTCTTTGCGGACGTTCTCGCCTTTGTCCAGACTCAGTACGTCAAGGAGGCGGATCCCAAGGAGCTGATCTATGGGGCGATGGCGGGCCTGCTGTCGGACCTGGACCCGCACAGCCAGTTCATGACCCCGGATGAGTACAACGAGCTCAAGATCGATACCGAGGGTAAGTTCGGCGGGGTGGGCATCGAGATCACGATGAAGGACAGCCTCGTCACGGTGATCACACCCATCGAGGGCACGCCCGCCTGGGAGGCGGGGCTGCAGCCCAACGACCGCATCGTGAAGATCGACGACACCGTCATCAGGAACTTCACGCTCAACGACGCGGTCAAGATGCTGCGCGGCAAGCCGGGCACGCACGTCGAGGTCGTGGTCTGGCGCGAGAAGGAGGGGAATCTGCGGAGCTTCAAGATCAAGCGCGCGATGATAAAGATCAAGGATATCAGGGAGGCGCGGATCTTGGAGGAAGGCATCGCCTATCTTAAGCTCGTCGAGTTCCGGGAGGAGACGCCGCGCGAGCTCGACCGCGTGCTGCGTGAATTCAAGGAAGACGGCATGGTGAGCCTGATCATCGATCTGCGCAACAATCCCGGCGGACTCCTGGACAGGGCGATCGACGTGACACAGCGTTTTCTGGCCAGGGGCTCGGTCTTGGTCACGATCCGGGGCCGGGATCCCGAGGAACGCCAGGCCATCTCTTCGACGTACGGGCGTCCTGACACGACCACGCCGTTGGTACTCCTGATCAACGAAGGCAGCGCCTCGGGCAGCGAGATCATGGCCGGCGCCCTGAGGGATCACAAGCGGGCCGTCCTCATCGGCGCCAAGAGCTTCGGCAAGGGCTCCATCCAGACGGTCTTTCCCCTGCGCGACGGCTCGGCCCTGAAGCTGACGACGAATTATTACCTGACCCCGTTGGGCGAACAGATCCAAGAGAACGGCATCACGCCGGATATCGTCGTCAGCGAAAAGGTGCAAGAGCCGAAGCTGACCGTCTCCGACCGCCTGGAGAAGATCTTCGAGAAGATCGAGCCCCCCGAAGAGAAAGAGGGGGAGCCGGCGCCGCAAGAGGCCGAGCCCCCGGCCGCTGCCGACCCCGTCCTGGAGCGGGCCGTCGATCTGCTCAAGAGCCTGAAGGTCTTCGGGAATTACATCGGAGCCTTGAAAAAGGTGTCCCCTTAAAGCATCGATCCCGCTTTTCCGTCCCGTCTTCGCAGGATACCCTGCTTCGGCGGGATGTCACTGGATGACAAGCCCTGTCCGCCTGACGGTGGGCAGACAGGACAAGCCCTGTCCGCCTGACGGTGGGCAGACAGGACAAGCCCTGCGTAAAGCGTGGGCGGGATAAGGTACTCCGGGCTTGCCCAGGGGATTTCCTCCCGCCTTCGCAGGATACCCTGCTTCGGCGGGATGTCACTGGATGACAAGCCCTGCGTAAAGCGTGGGCGGGATAAGGTACTCCGGGCTTGCCCATGGGATTTCCATGAACAACAGCAAAAACGCCATCATCCTTCTTTTGTCCGCGATCGTTTTGATCCAGTCCGCGGTCCTGCTCTATGTGTTTTTGCGCTCCGAGCGGCGGCCGGCGCGTCCGGTCGAAAGCGAGGCGCCGGCGCCCGCGGCGTTGCCGCCGGTCGAGGAGGCGGTGGCGCCCGTCGTGAAGAGAGAGGAGCCGGCCGCGCCGCTGCAGGGCAAGATCGTCCTCATCCTCGACGACTGGGGGTACAACCTGCGCCACCGGCACTTTATTGTGGGGAACGACTTCCACGTCACGCTCTCGGTCCTGCCGTTCAAACCGTATTCGGAGACCATCGCGAAGCTCGCCTACGACAAGGACAAGGACGTGATCGTGCACATGCCTATGGAGCCGCACGACAAGGAGAACTACGGCCTGGAAGAGAAGATGTTGTCGGTCGGGATGCGGCCGGCGGAGGTGGTCCGGCTTCTCGACGAGGCCTTCGTCTCGGTGCCCTTTGCCAAGGGGCTCAGCAACCACATGGGCTCCAAGGCCACCGAAGACGCGGCCCTGATGCGCACGGTCATGACGTATTTGAAGAAGAGGAGGCTTTTCTTTGTGGACAGCCTGGTGACGCCGCAGAGCGTCTGCGCCGCCGCCGCCCGGCGGGAGGGCGTCGCCTTCACGCAACGCGATGTCTTTATCGATAACGTGAACGACGCGGACGCGATCCGGGCCCAGCTCGAAGAATTGGCCGAGAAGGCCCGGGCCGACGGCATCGCCGTCGGGCTCGCCCACGACCGGCCGCTAACGATACGCGTCCTGGAAGAAGAGATCCCGAGGCTGGAGAAGGAGGGCTTCCGTTTTATCAGCGTCAGCGAGGCCCTGCGGGAGAAGACGTGAAGAGGCTGCCCGTCGTCCTGGGGATCGAGAGTTCCTGCGATGAGACGTGCGCTGCCGTGGCCGCAGGTCCTCAGAAGATCAAGGCGCACGTGGTGGCCTCGAGTTTGAGTCATCACGCGGCGTACGGCGGGGTCATCCCGGAGATCGCCTCGCGCGCGCACTTGGAGTCTATCGTGCCGGTCGTGGACGAGGCCCTCTGCCGGGCCCGGACCTCATCTCGGCGTCTGGACGCGATCGCCGTCACAGAGAGCCCCGGGTTGATCGGGTCGCTCTTGGTGGGCACGTCCTTTGCGCGGGCCTTGAGCCGCGCGTGGGGGCTGCCGCTCTTCGTCGTCGATCACATCCGGGCGCACCTGTACGGGGCTTTTATCGAGACACCGCTCAGATACCCTTTTGCGGGCCTCGTCGTCTCAGGCGGGCACACGGCGCTCTACAAGGTCTCGGGGTTGGGCCGCCAGACGGTGCTGGGCGCGACGCGCGACGACGCCGCGGGCGAGGCCTTTGACAAGGTCGCCAGGATCCTGGGGCTGGGGTATCCCGGCGGTCCGGCCATCGAGCGTCTGGCCGAGCACGGGCGGCCGCAGGCGTTTTCATTTCGCTGCGCCTGCGACGGGTCTGACTTCAGTTTCAGCGGTATCAAGACCGCGGTCTTATATAAAGTCAAAGAACTCAAGAGGACGTACGGGACGCTGGCCCGCGATACCGTTGCGGACCTGTGCGCCTCGTTTCAGGAGGCGGTGGTGAGCGACCTCGTCGCCAAGGCCGTGGGGGCGGCTCGCAAGCATAAAGTCAAGGTCCTCGCCGTGGGCGGGGGCGTCGCCTTCAACGGATATCTGCGCCGGCGGCTGCGGGAGGCGGCGGACGCGGCGGGATTGAGTCTCACGATCGCCCCGCGGCCCTATTGCCTGGATAACGCCGCGATGGTGGCGAGCCTGGGGTGTCGGATGATGGGAGGCCATGATGCTGACGGATTATGAGATGATCTTTCGCCTGACGGTGGCGTTTGTCCTGAGCGGGCTCGTCGGCCTGGAGCGCGAGTGGCGCCGTCACGAGGCGGGCCTGCGCACGCACATCCTGGTGTGCCTGGGATCGACGCTCATCATGTTGACATCGCTGCGTGTTTTTGATATATATAAATCGCAGGGTGGCGTCGATCCCACCCGCATCGCGGCGGGCGTGATAACGGGTATCGGCTTTTTGGGCGCCGGCACCATCATGCGCTCGAAGGAACATATCCGCGGCCTGACGACCGCCTCGACATTATGGGTCGTGGCAGCCTTGGGGCTGAGCATCGGCTGCGGTTTTTTAAAGACATCCGTCTACGTAACGTTTCTGGTGTTGTTGGTTTTACTGTTCCTGCACCGCATCGAGCGGAGGGTGCTAAAAAAAGGAGCAAGCTATGGCGATGAGAGAGAAGAAGAGGGAGATTGACGACCGCGTGATCACCATCGATTCCGCGATGCAGGGGAGCCTCAGCTTCAAGGACCCCGTCCACCTGAGGATCAACGGCAAGTTCGAGGGGACGCTCGAGGTGCCGGGGATCCTGGAGGTCGGCGAAGACGCGACGGTCGAGGCGACGATCACCGCCGAGGACATCATGATCTTCGGCAAGGTGCGCGGCGACATCGTGGCCACGAAGCGCATCGCGCTGCGTTCCCGCGCGGTCCTGGACGGCAACATCAAGACGCCCGCCCTTACGATCGCGGAGGGCGCGCTCTTCCAGGGGCGCTGCGCCATGCTGAGCGACGTCTTCGACACCGAGGGGCTGGCGCGGTATCTCGAGGTGGACATGTCCACCATCCTCGATTGGGCGAACAACGGAAAGGTTCCCGCTTTCAAAGAGTCGAACCACTGGCGCTTTGAGCGCAAGAAGATCGACGAGTGGGTCTCTTCGAACAAGCTGGGGTAGGGCTTAGATAAGGCGTATCTTCATGACCGGTAAGCTGCTGGCGATCCGCGAGGTCGCCCAGTATTTGAATATCACGGAAAAGGAAGTCATCGAACTGGCCGAGAGGGGTATCATCCCCGCGTACAAGGTCGGCGGGGTCTATCTGCGTTTCAAGAAGGATCAGATAGACGGCATCCGCCACAAGATCAAGCCCAACGCGACCCTGGTCTCGATCCAGGGCACCGTCTCCGAACGCCTCCGGGATTTCGTCTACCACTACGACTTCTACCTCCTGTCCCTCGTCATCATCGGTTTTCTCTTGTATTTCATCGTGACTCTATGAAGCGCGCGCGTTACGTGGACCTGGGTTTTGCTTGCGTGGACATCGACAGGCAAAGGCGCCGGGGATTCCCCGAGGTCGTCCTCTGTCAGGATAAGTCCCCGGGGCAGATCGTCGCGATCGCGCGCGTCCTGTTGAAAGAAAAAGAGGCGCCGCTGTTGCTGACGCGCCTGTCGCCGAAGGTCTTGCGCCGCGTGCGGCTACGGCTCAAGGGGCTCACGTACAACCGCCGGGCGCGGGTGGCCTACTGCCGCCGGCCGCGGCGGCTGAGGGACGCCGGGATCGTGGTCGTGACGGCTGGCACGAGTGATATCCCGGTCGCCGAGGAGGCGGCCGCGACGCTCGCGCTGATGGGCTTGGACGCGACGTGTCTGTACGACGTCGGCGTCGCCGGCGTGCACCGCGTCCTCGACAGGAAGGCCCAGCTCAAGAAGGCGCGCGTCGTCATCGTCGTGGCGGGGATGGAGGGCGCGCTCGCGAGCCTGGTCAGCGGCCTCGTGGCGTGTCCTGTCATCGCCGTGCCCACGAGCTGCGGCTACGGCGCGAGCTTCGAAGGGCTGGCGGCGCTCCTGACGATGCTCAATAGCTGCTCGCCGGGCATCGCCGTCGTCAACATCGACAACGGCTTCGGCGCCGGCTACCTCGCCGGCTCCATGCTGCGAATCAAATAGCTTGTAGCTTGTAGCTTGGAATAGCTTGGAAACAGTTTCCAAGTTGTTCGGGAAAGTGTTTCGGAGTTGTTCGGGAAAGTGTACAACGGTATGAAGACACTCTATTTTGACCTTATAGGCGGGATCAGCGGGGACATGACGGTGGGGGCCCTGGTTGACTTGGGGTTACCGCAGGCGGTGCTGCGCCGGGCGCTCGGCAGCCTGAAGATCAAAGCCGTGGACGTCAAGCTGCGCACGGTGGAGCGCGGCCACGTGCGGGCGCGCCACTGCGGCGTGGTCACGAAGACGCCGCGCAACTTTTCTTACACGCAGATCGTGCGCATGATCAAAGGGGCGCGCCTGTCCAAGGGCGCCCGGGAGCGCGCGCTCAAGATCTACGGCGTGCTGCGCGATGCCGAGGCGCGGGTCCACGGCCACGTCCACGGCGACATGCGCTTTGATCAGCTCGGCGACGTGGATTCGCTCGTCGACATCGTGGCCGTGTCCGTGGGGCTTGATCATTTCGGCTGCGAGGAGATCCTCTACGGCCCGGTCCCGCTGTGCCAGCGTTTCGGGCCTGCCACCGGCGTCCTTCTGGAAGGCAGGAGCGTCGTCTTTCTGCCGTCCCTCTTTGAAAATGTGACGCCGACCGGCATGGCCATCCTCGCGGCGCTCGGCCGCCAGATCGAGGCGCCGGTGTCGGAGCCCTATGCATTCGGCCGCTGCGGTTACGGCGCGGGCTCGATGGATCCGCCGGGGATCACGAATGTCCTGCGCATCGCGACGCTTGAAGGGCGGCCGGCGTGGGACCACGACCGCATCTGGGTCGTCGAGGCGAACATCGACGACATGAACCCTCAGTTCTTCGAGGATGTCTATGAGCATCTCTTCAGCGCGGGGGCGCTGGATGTCTCGGTCACGAGCTGCGTGATGAAGAAGTCGCGGCCCGGTTTTTTGTTAACGGTGTTGTCAAGGCGCGCCGATTTCGATAAGATAACACGGATCATCTTAAGGCGCACGACCACGACCGGGCTGCGGTATAGCGAGGCGGGCCGCCTGAAGTGGCCCCGCCGGCAGAGGTCGGTGACGTGGCTGGGGAAGCGCGTGCGGTGCAAGATCTGCGTGCTCCCCGGGGCCGGCACCAAGATCGTGCCGGAGTACGACGATTGCCGCGCGGCGGCGCGGCTGACCGGCCGACCCGTCAAAGAGGTCTACGAACGCGTTCAACAGAAGATGGAGTCACGATGGCGTTCTCTGGATTAGACATCTATAAATTGCTGCCGCGGACCAACTGCAAGGAGTGCGGTTTTCAGACGTGCCTGGCGTTTGCCATGCAGCTGGCCAAGAAGGCCGTCAGCTTCGAGAAGTGCCCTTTTGTGGCCGAGGACGTGCGCGCGAAGCTTGAAGAGGCGTCGCTGCCGGCGATCCGCGCTGTCACGTTCGGCTTGGGTGACGGCCGCCTGACCGTCGGCCACGAAACGGTGCTCTTCCGCCACGAAGAGAAGTTTCATAACCCGACGGTCCTGGGGGTCATCCTCGAAGACGATATGGCCAAGGCGGCCCTCGAGGAGGCGATCGCCGCCGTCAACCGCCTGCGCTTTGAGCGCGTCGGCGAGACGATCGGGGTCGATGCCGTGGCGCTGCGACAGAAGACGGACAGCGCTGATAAGTTTGCGGCCTTTGTAAAGGCCGTGCGCGCCAAGACAGACCGCGCCCTGATCCTGATGCCGCGGTCTGCCGAGGCGTTGAAACAGGCGCTGGCGCACGTCAAGGCCGACAAGCCGCTCGTCTCGGTCACGGACCCGTCTTTGATGGACGCGGTGGCGGCCGAGTGCAAGGAGGCGGACGTAGCGCTGGCCTTGCGCGAGAAGGACCTCGACGCGTTCAGCAGCCGGACCAAGGCGCTGGCCGGCCAGGGTCTCAAGGATATCGTCCTGGACCTCGCCGAGGCCGGGGTCGGCAGGCGGCTGTGGCAGTTGACGCAGATCCGGCGCCTGGCCATCAGGAAGGCCGAGAGGAGCCTCGGGTTTCCGACGATGGCGGTCATCGAGGACGACGATCCCGTGCGCGCCGTCTGCCAGGCGAGTACCTATATCGCCAAGTACGCCAGCATCGTCCTCGTCAAGACGCGCCAGGCGCAATACATCCTGCCGCTCTTGACCCTGCGCCAGAACATCTTCACGGACCCGCAGAAGCCCCTCCAGGTCGAGCCCAAGATCTACCAGGTCGGCGCGGCCGACAGGAAGGCCCCTGTCCTCATCACCACGAATTTTTCTCTTACCTATTATACGGTCCTGGGGGAGATCGAGGCGAGCCGTGTCCCCAGCCACCTCATCTGCGTGGACACGGAAGGCATGTCGGTCCTGACGGCCTGGGCCGCTGAAAAGTTTACCCCCGAGAGGATCGCCGACTCGCTGTGCCGCTTCAAGCTTGACGAGGTGGTGGCGCACAAGGACCTGATCATCCCCGGCTACGTCGCCATGATGAGCGGCGAGCTGGAAGACAAGTCCGGCTGGACGATCCACGTGGGCCCGCGTGAGGCATCGGGCATCTCGTCTTACCTGAAGAACTTTTCCCGTTCCTAGAGAGGGGTCATGGGAAACAAGTGCACGGTGACATTTTTTCCCGATCGCAAAGAGGTCGTCGTGGATGCCGGCACGACGGTCTTGTCGGCCGCCCTCAGTGCGCAGATCCCGCTGGCCTCCAGCTGCGGGGGCGAGGGCGTGTGCGGCAAGTGCCTGGTCTCGGTGAAGGCCGGGAAGGTCGAGGTCTGCGGCCGCGCCAAGGGGCCTGTCCGGGGCGGTGCGCCGGGTACGGTCCTCGCCTGTCAGGCGCTGGTGATGTCTGACCTCAACGTCGAGATACCGCCGGAGGCGAGGCTGGATGTCAGCGCGCCGGCGGGCGAAGATATGGATTTGAGGTGCAAGGGGCTCTTTGAACGTATCGAAGAGGCGGCGACGCCGGAAGGCAGGCCGCAGGAGCGCGCCGCCGAGCTCGCGCCCGTGGTCACAAAGGTCTATCTGGAACTGCCGCCGCCCGATCTGAACGACCGGTTGAGCGACTTTGAAAGGGTGTGCCGTGGGGTCGCACAGAAGACGGGCGTCGAGGTCGTCCCCTCGGGCCTGGCCAACATCCGGGAGCTGGGGCCGTTGCTGCGTTCCTGCGACTGGAAGGTGACGGTGACGGTCCTCCACGGCGCCGAGAACGCGCGGATCATGACGATCGAGGCCGGAGACCGCAGCGCCCACCACTACGGATTTGTCTTTGACATCGGCACGACCACGATCAGCGGCCAGCTCGTGGAGTGCCGCCAGGGCCGCGTCCTGGGCACCAAGGTGACCACCAACCGTCAGGCGACGTTCGGTTCAGACGTCATCACGCGCATCATCTACGCGCAGGCGCCCGGCGGCCTGGAGCGTCTGCACGCGGTAGTGGTCGACGCCATGAATGAGATGATCGAGGCGTTTTGTCGGGAGCACGGAGTGGACCTGAACGACGTCTCGGCCGTTTCCGTAGCCGGTAACACGACGATGATCCACCTCTTGCTCAAGATCGACCCCAAGCACATCCGGCAGGAGCCGTATGTGCCGGTGGCGAACGTCGTGCCGCAGGTGCGCGCCGCGGACGCGGGCATCAAGATCGGTCCGCACGGTGTCCTCTTGTGCGCGCCGGGCGTCTCGAGCTATGTCGGCGGCGACATCACGGCAGGCGTCTTGGCGTGCGGGTTGCATAGATCTGCGGACGTCTGCGTCCTGATCGATATCGGCACGAACGGCGAGATCGCGCTGGGCAATAACGAGTGGATGATCAGCTGCGCGGCCTCGGCGGGTCCTGCCTTTGAGGGCAGCGGCATGTCGTGCGGCCTGCGCGCCGTGCGCGGCGCGATCCAGGCGTGCCGCATCGACCCCAAGACGCATGAGGTGACCTTTCAGACGATAGGCGGCGATAAGCCGCGCGGGCTGTGCGGATCGGGGTACATCGATCTCGTGCGGGTCCTTCTTGAGACACATCTTTTGGATAAGAACGGCAAGTTCCATCAGGAGACCAGGACCAAGCGGCTGCGCCGAGGCACAGACGGCTGGGAGTTTGTCGTCGCGTGGCAGAAGGAGGCGGG
>SDBU01009484.1_pt1 | contig 10898 bp, 9 predicted proteins | sample 2277071 | NCBI WGS metagenome assembly SDBU01 (sample SAMN10397929, study PRJNA504765) | marine sediment metagenome | isolation source: marine sediment core GS08_GC12, 126 cmbsf | place: Arctic Ocean: Gakkel Ridge, Loki's castle | collected 2008
ATTTTCCATTCACCGTCCACGAGTTTGTCATGATGGGACGCTATCCGCATCTCAGCCCGTTCTCTTCGATAGGAAAGGTCGACGAGGACGCGGTGCAGGAAGCAATGGGTCAGACTGGAACGAAGGAGTTTGCCGATAGGCTCCTGAGCACACTGAGCTCGGGCGAACGTCAGAAGGTCTTCATCGCCGCGGCGCTGGCGCAGGAAGCTAAGATACTTCTTCTCGACGAGCCGACGACTTTTCTCGACTACAAACACCAGGTGGAGATACACAACCTGCTGAAACGCATCAACCGCCGATCCAATGTGACGATGGTCTCGGTGACGCATGACATAAACTATGCCGCACTTGCGAGCGACAGGATCGTGGCAATAAAGGACGGTTCCATTGTTTTCTGCGGGAAGCCGGAAGAAGCGATGAGGAACGACGTTCTCGAGAAGATATATGACAAGCCGTTTATTTTTGCCAAACATCCCCGGACGGGATTGGATATCGTCGTACCGGAGGAAGTGGAGGCGTGAAGAAGAGGTCGATATTAATCATACTGCTTGTTCTGTCGGTGTTGGTACTCCTCGTTTCACCCATGGTCGGGATGACAAAGATATCTCTGACGCACCTGTTCGGCTCCGGGTATGATGAGATCGAATCGACGATCTTTTGGAAGATTCGGTTGCCGAGGACATGCACCTCTTTCCTCGCTGGAATGGCGCTTGCGCTGAGCGGGATGGCGCTGCAGGCGATGTTCCGGAACCCTCTGGCGACTCCGTTCACACTGGGTGTATCGAGCGGGGCGTCGTTTGGCGCGGCGATGTACATGATAATCGCAGTCAAAAGCGGGCTCGGCTTTTTTGTTCTGGGCATTTCGGGACAGAGCGTGTTCGCGTTTCTGGGATCGGTCCTTGCCATTGTTCTCGTGTACGGTCTGACGAGAGCGAGACACGGTTTTTCGACGGCGACAATGCTGCTTGCGGGAGTCGCGGTGAGCTTTTTCTTCTCGAGCCTCATTCTTTTCATCCAGTACGTGAGCGACTTCACTCAATTGTCCCGGATAATCCGCTGGTTGATGGGCGGGTTTGATATTGTCGGCTTCCGGACAGTACTGAATGTGCTTCCTTTCGCGCTCTGTGGAAGTGCGATAATATTTTTCATGACGAGAGAGCTGAACCTTCTGACGGCCGGCGACGAGATAGCGGCCAGCCGCGGTGTAGAGGTGAAGAGGGTCAAGAAGATGCTCTTTTTCGCGACTTCGCTGATGGTCGGGGGAGTTGTTGCGGTGTGTGGGCCGATTGGTTTTGTAGGGATGATTGCGCCTCATATATGCCGGCTGATTATTGGGCCGGACCACAAGTACCTTGCGGGCGCGACGCTGCTCTTCGGGGGAGTGTTTCTGACGTTGTGCGATACACTGTCACGTACGCTTATTGCGCCTGCGGAGATTCCGGTGGGCGTGATTACAGCGCTTCTCGGCGGACCATTTTTCATATGGCTGCTCGTGAGGGGCTCGTCGGAGAGGAGGCTTATATGACGCGGGGTAAGCAGGTCTCCATGATATCCTGCTGTATTGATGACGGAAGGGCATGATGAAAGGATATGTGCAGGTTTATACGGGTGACGGCAAGGGGAAGACTACAGCGGCTTTTGGTCTGGCGCTAAGGGCTGCAGGAGCGGGGCTCAGGGTGTACATTGCACAGTTCGTGAAAGGCAGGGGATCCAGCGAACACAAAGCGTTTGAGCGGTTTTCGGAGCTGGTAACGGTCGAGCAGTTTGGAAGGCGGGGCTTCATCAAAGGCAAACCCTCCGAGGAGGACATCAAGGCGGCGAGGGATGGTCTTGAGAAGGTGCGCTCAGTGCTCTCATCGGGTGATTATGACATGGTTATTCTCGACGAGGCGAATGTGGCGACGCATTTCGGGCTTATCTCTGTTGATGAGCTCATAGAGGTTATAGATTCCAGACCTGCGGGTGTTGAACTGGTCATTACCGGCAGGCGCGCCGACAAGAAGATCATCGACCGGGCGGACCTCGTCACGGAGATGGTGGATGTAAAGCACTATTATCAGCAGGATGTGGACGCGCGAAAAGGTATTGAGTACTAAATGCGGCCGGTCTCACGGATTTCGATCTCAGGTACGGTGTGTCCTTATGTTCACGGGCTGCTCTTGATGCGTTTGAGAATAATGGAGAGCGACATCTCGACGGTTCTTCCCCGTTCTACACTGCGTCGATCAACTGCTGAAGGTGTGTTATTACTATGTCAGGCGTAATTGACGAGCATCTCGGGTCGTCTTGGTGAGGACGGTACGACCGGCTGTCGCCCGCGAAGAGGGCCGTTTTGCAGCCGGCATGGGACGCGGGCCAGATGTCGTTGAGCATACAGTTGCCGACGTGAAGCGACTCGCCGGGAGATATTCCATATTTCTCGTCGAGGCGATTGAGTGTTTTCCTGAAGAGCTGAATGGACGGTTTGGCCTCGAGAGTCTGGAAGGACCACGTGACAAGGTCTTCCTGAAGGCCGAGTTTCTCGGGTCCACCGCCAAGCAGTGCTCGAAAGATCAATGGCGTGTAAAACTGCGCGTTCGAGACTATGCCGAGGAGAAGGCCCTTATGACGAAGTGCGACGAGGGTCTCCTGCAGCCCGGGCATTGGCCAGACGGGGTTTACCCGGAACTCGTACTCGATGGCCGCGTGCGCAGCGGACTCGTCGGAAACGCTGCCTTCAGCATAGCCCTTATGTGTCAGTTGATGTAAGACTTCTCTGAAGATTACCCTTATATCGACCTCGGGATACTCGATTCCTTCGGCCCGGCGCTGCGCATGGGCTTTCTCGATCTCATCAGATATCAGTTGCACGCCTTGTTCGGACGCTTTTGCGAGATTCCCGGAGAACCCGGCGGCTGAAAGCGCATCCTCGAGAGCGTCGGCCCTGTTCACCGGAAACGAAGTGCCGATGTCCCCGGCACCACTTATGAAGAGCGTACCATATACGTCGAATAGCACGGCCTTAATTCCGTGTAGTCTGGCAAGTCTGGGAGGAACTCCCGTAGGTTCCGGTAACAGGGGTTTGGACAGTTCCCGAATTCTCTGGACCAATGATTCCGATAATCGGCACATGGTGAATGATGTATTTCTCAAGTTGTTCTTAGCAGATGGAATCGTTCCGGCGCGAGAAACTGATCCAACAGCGTTTCGGAAGAGATGCCGCTGACCTTTCCGGTCTTCGAGTTTAGAACAGCCTGATAGATTTTCGCCAGTCGATTTCCGTATGTCTGGATGTTGAAAGCCTTGCGCACGGCGCCTCTGTTTTTATTGATTATTGTATCACGGGGTTTTGTCCGTTCGAGCGACCGCGGTTCGATTTCCTGCCGGGCGTACGCTGATTTGAGTGTCCTTTTTATCACTGTTTCCTGGAATTCCTCATCAAGTCGGCCGAAATCGACCTTGTTGTTCCTTGTCATTGCCGAGAACGCTGTGTCAGCGTACCCCGGTTTGAGTTCTCTGCCGTAGAGTTCAAGAAACTTTCGGAGCTCGGACTTGATCTTTTCGCGGATGGCGTCGCGCCCGATCCACTCGATAGGCACACCGAGGAATGAATACATGCCGCTCAGGTCGAGACCGGATTGTTCGAATTGTTCCGTGATCTCGGGCAGTTTTCTACCAAGTAATGTCCTCCCCGCGAGCCACGGTTCGAGGAATGCCAGGCCAAAGCCCTCTGCCACGCTCGTCGTGACGAGTGCGTGCGAGTTTCGCATTAGATCATGGAACGGCAGATTGCTGTTTGCGGTGAAGTCGAATTCGACAGGCGCCCCGAGTGATTTCGCGAACTCGACCCACTTATCGTAGACGGGGCGAAAGACCGGATTCTTCGGTGCGCGCGTTATGGCGAACCTGTCACCTCTCTTGGCAAGAGCGGACCAGAAGATGAGCTCGCCGATGTTTTTTCGCCTTATCGCTCTTGAGGGGTATAGAAACAGCCTTTCTCCTGAGGGTTCCGCTGAGGGACTTTCAGTCGAGTCTATGCGGACAGGATTAGGCAAATAGTGTACCTGCTCTTCCGGCATTCCGGCTTCGCTGAGAAATTTGAAGTCACGCCCGTTGAGGACAGCGTAATGGATATGTCCGGACTGTGGATAGAGGCAGCGACCGAGGTTGCCCTGGTCGCCCGCGCCGATCTCGTTGAGGAGCAGTTGGTAGTTGCGCGGTCGCCCATCTTCGGGGAAATCATGGATTTGGAGCAGCAGGCGCATGCCCTTGTGCGCCATTTCCTCAACCGCGCGCGGCACAGCGATGTTTTTGCCGAGTGAGTGGTTGTGGAAATGCCAGAGATCTGGCAGGGCGCCCAGCCCCCGCCCCGCTGCTCGCGTCATGAGGTTGAGCAGGTGTTTGCCGGAGAGGGTCTTCCCCTTGCCATACGCCAGTTCTTTCACGAGCTGGATGTCCGGGACTTGCATGTGGCTTTCAGGCGGGGCCTCTCCGGCGAGCACTGTTGTTCGAATGCCCTTTTCCGAGAGGGCGGCAACAGCTCCCTCGATGACACGAGTAACGCCGCCCGGGCGAAGGTGGTAGTGGACTATCGCAATACGGAGCGGCTCCGTCATGAGGATATTCCGAATTTCTTTCTGTAGGCGGGGACTTCGATCATCGGCGGCCGTTCTTCTTCGGTGATCTCGTACTCGACCTGCTCGTACAGTTTATCCTTTGCCTGGAACTGCCTGAGGACAGTTTTCATATCCGGCAGGTGCTTTATCATTCCGAGTGATTTAGCTCGCGAGAAGAATGTCTGGAGGATGCCGAACGCCATTTTGCCGAGGTCTCTTGTGGGCTGGTTCCGGTGTACACGCTGGTCCAGGTCGGTCTGGCCGAATGCCTGGAGCCCGAATGTGTTGTAGACGTCTATAAGATGGGATGTCTCGACGCCATATCCTATTGGGAACGGGAGTCTCTCGAGGACTTCACGGCGTACGGCATATTCGCCTGACAAGGGCTGGACTATTGCCGTCAGCTCCGGGAAGAACATGGAGAAAAGGGGCCGGACGAGTATTTCCGTGACGCGTCCGCCGCCGGAAGGACGTACCTTACTGGAGGCTGCGATGGGCCTGTCGTAGAATGCCTTCACATATTTCATCTTGGGACGGTAGATGAGGGGTGCTACAAGGCCGTATACGAACCGCGGGTGGACATTTTTTATATCCGCGTCCACGTATACGATTATGTCGCCTTTCAACTGGTAAATTGCCTTCCACAGGTTCTCGCCCTTGCCGCGTTTCTCGCCCATCTCGGGCAGGATTTCGGAGGCGAGGTATACATCCGCTCCAAAGGCCGCGGCGACTTCCCTGGTTTTGTCGGTAGAGCCGGAGTCGATTACGGCTATCTCGTCGAGGAGCGGGTATCTCTGGACGAGTTCTGATTTGAACAGGAGAATTTCTTTGCCGATTGTCTTCTCCTCGTTCAGCGTTGGTATGCAGAGGGAGGCCTTGAGGCCCTGTTTCTCTTTTTCCTTGATGAGCTTCATCAGGTCCCAGAAATCGGAATGATGAAAAGTGTTGTTTTTAAGCCATTCCTTGATCCTCATCGCAGAATCCCTCGTCTATTGCCTTAAGAATTCCCAGGAACTGGGCCAGGCCCTTGAAGATTGGTTTTATCTTGATTGATTCATTGAGCTCGTTAAGCTGTTCGCCAGTGGTGATGCCGATGGTTATTGCGGGTATTTTCTTGTCGATGAGTGCCGCCAGCTCAGAAACGCCCGGGTAGACCCTCGGCTGGACGCCGATCGCTTTTATGATGCTCCGCGCATGGCGGGCCAACAGGTGGCTGAACTTCAGGCCCCCTTGTTTTCTACTGGCGAAAGGATCGAAAGTGACTTCTGCGCCGGTTCTTGTTGAGATCTCAGCTACAATGTCCTCTATCTGCTGGCCGACCTGCTTGACCTTTCCTGCCGATGCGCTGCGGATCTCGAGCTTTATCTCTGCGTGCGTAGCTATAGTATCATAAGTGGTTCCGCCCTCTATTGAGCCGATGACAATTGTAGTTCGCGGTTTCTTTGGCAGGGGGATTCCTTCTATTTTGCTAATGACCTCGTTAAGCACCAGTATTGCGCTCGTCGCCCCGAACTTTGTCCAGTCGAACTCTTCGGGTACGTTGCAGGAGATATCGCCGCGAAGCATTCCGACGGAGGCGAAGTTCAACCTGCCGAGCTGCACGCCTTCCACGCATACACTGGCACAGATTGGAAGAGTGTTGTTTTCGAGAAAGAAGCGCAGTCCCTCGAGGTTTCCGCGGCCGAGGCTTCGGCAGCCCCCCATGAGGATGATGCTGGAGCGGAAATGAATACCCATTTTCTCCAAAAGAGTGGGCAGGGAAGCGAGCACCGCGACTCCCAGGCTGTTATCCGCCACACCCGGACCGACAACGCGATTCGGTGCGACATTGACGGTATGGTCGTCCTTCTCGGAGAAGACCGTGTCGGCGTGGGCAACCACGAGGATATTATGTTCGCCTTCGGTGCCCTGAATGATGCCGAATCCGTTGCCTATCTCATCTGAAGAGACATTATGCAGCCCGCATTCACTGAACCGCTGCATGAGAAAAGATATTCTCTTTTGCTCGTGGAACGTAGGAGCGGGGATCTCACCGACCATGACCAGGTTGGCAAGCAGGATCTCCCTGAGTGAAGCCGCCTTGGACTCGAGTTCCGGCAAGGACTCGATAATCCGGCCTATGTCCTCTTTCGTCTCGATTTTAATGTCATTCATGGAGCAAAATTCCCGATACTATCAGTGGATACCGCTGCCTTAGGAACTCAGGGCAGATAGATGGTGTTTGAATTATCCGGGATAGTCCTTATTGGTAGAGTATCAAATATGGCTTTCTTAGGCAAGGAAAAAATCGATTGATTCGAAACTCTGATGGAGTAGTTGGATCTTGCCAGAGAGAATAGGTTTTGTCTCAACTCGCTTTGCCGGCACTGACGGAGTGTCGCTTGAGAGCGCCAAGTGGGCCGAGGTGCTGTGGGACCGCCGCCATACGAGTTTCTGGTACGGCGGTATGCTTGACCGGAGCCCTGATGTAAGTCTCTGTATCCCGGAGTCCTTTTTCGGTCATTCTGAGAACGTGTGGATAAATGATCGTATATGGGGCAAATCACGCCGTTCTCCACTTGTGAGCCGAAGGATTCGGGATCTTGCCGAGTACATAAAGGGTACTCTGTACGAGTTCGTCAAGCAGTATGATATTTCGATTATGATAATTGAGAATGCTCTGAGCATACCCATGCATGTGCCCCTGGGGATTGCGATAACGGAATTTCTCGCCGAGACGCATACCCCTGGAATTGCCCACCACCACGATCTGTATTGGGAGAGGACGCGTTTTTCTGTTAACGCGGTACCCGATTATCTTGATTTGGCCTTCCCTCCACGGATCAGTGATCTGCAGCACGTGGTGATAAACCAGCAGGCGCAGGAGGAGCTTTCGTGGCGTAAGGGCACATCATCACTGCTCGTGCCGAATGTGATCAACTTCGAGGACCCGCCTCCGCACATAGATTCGTATTCCTCGGATGTCAGGGAAGAGATAGGGCTTGGACCTGGGGATGTGATGATTCTCCAGCCGACGCGCGTCGTGCCGCGGAAAGGGATAGAACACGCGATAAAACTCGTGCAGATGCTGGGAGATCCGAAATACAAGCTTTTCGTTTCTCACGACTCGGGGGATGAGGGGTACGAATACACGCATATGCTCAGCGAACTGGCGAACGAGTCGAAGATCGACCTCAGGTTCATCTCGACTCGTGTAGGAGACCACCGGCAGGTCAACCACGAGGGCAAGAAGGTCTACACTCTTTGGGACCTTTATCCTCATGCAGATCTCATAACGTACCCGAGTCTGTACGAGGGATTCGGCAATGCTTTTCTCGAGGCGGTCTATTTCAAGAAGCCGGTGCTGATAAACCGCTACTCGATTTTTGCGCGAGACATCGAGCCCAAAGGATTTAGGCTTCCCGTGATGGATAGTTTCATGACGCACCAGGTGTGCGAGGAGGTGCGCCGTTTAGTTGAAGACGAGAAGTATCGCAGCGTAATAATGCAGCACAACTACGAGATCGCCACGAGGTTCTACAGCTACTCGGTACTACGGCGCAACCTGAGAACACTTATAACCAACATAACAGGATTGCCGAACTTATAGAAATGAGATACTTTGCAAGCCGTGTCATGGAGAGGCTGAGAAGTCGGTTCAAACGGCTGTACGGCGAAGAAGAGGCCGAGCGCTGCATGAGACGGACGGAGATGCTCGTCGGTCGATACGGGGTGGGGACTGATAATGCTATACCGGCTAAACTATGGGATGAAAAGGACTCTGTCCTTATCACTTATGGCGACATGGTCAGAGCATCCGGCGAAAACCCGCTTGCTACTCTGAACAGATTTCTCACGGACCGTCTCAGAGGCGCGGTGAGCACGGTGCATATCCTTCCGTTTTTCCCCTACTCGTCCGACGATGGTTTCTCGGTAATCGATTACCGTGTTGTCAATGAGGAATTGGGGACATGGAAAGATGTTGCCGAGATCGGCGCCAATTTCGGTCTTATGTTTGATCTCGTGCTCAACCATGTGTCGAGGCGAAGCAACTGGTTTAAGAACTTTACCAGCGGCATCTGCCCGTATCTGCACTACTTTATCGAGGTTGACCCGAAAACAGACCTATCGACTGTGGTCAGGCCGCGTAGCTCGCCTCTACTGACTCCGGTCAAAATGCGAGATGGGACGGGATGCCTCTGGACAACGTTCAGTGAAGATCAGATCGATCTTGACTTCGCCAATCCGGACGTATTATTCGAGTTTCTCGACATCCTGATCTTCTATATCTCGAAGGGAGCGCGGATTATCCGACTCGATGCCATCGCATATTTGTGGAAGGAAATAGGAACATCTTGTATACACCTGCCCCAAACCCACGAGATAGTGAAGCTCATGCGCGACGTGGTCGAGATGGTCGCTCCTCATGTCTTGCTCCTGACGGAAACGAACGTTCCTAATGAGGAGAACCTGAGCTACTTCGGAGACGGGGACGAAGCGCATATGGTGTATCAGTTTCCTCTGCCGCCGCTGCTCCTGCACGCGCTGCTCAACGCGAATACGAAATACCTTACGAAATGGGCGGCGTCGCTTCCCGAATTGCCGCGGGGCCATTCTTTCCTGAACTTTACGGCTTCGCACGACGGAATCGGGGTGCGTCCTCTCGAGGAGATCTTGCCGAAGAAGGAGATCGATTCGCTGGTCGATACCATCCGCAAGCGCAAAGGGCTTATCTCAACCAAGAAGGAGCCAGACGGGACGGAGAGCCCGTACGAGCTCAACATCACCTACTTCGATGCTCTCTCGGAACCCGATGCAAAGGATCCCGAGCTGGATGTTGCGCGTTTTCTCTGCTCACAGACCGTTGCAATGGTCCTGAAGGGGATACCGGCCATATACTTCAACAGCCTTGTTGCAGCGAAAAATGACCTCAAGGGTGTGAGGAAAACCGGCCGTGCCCGTGCGATCAACCGCAGGAAATGGGACGCTCGGAAATTAGGCAGATTGCTTCGCGATGAGAAGACCATCAACTCTCGCGTTTTCAATGAATACGTCCGGCTGCTGCGGCTGCGTGCGGAACATCCGGCCTTCCATCCGGACGGATGCCAGAAGGTGTTTCAACTCGGCGATTCGGTCTTCGCCCTTGAACGCACATCCCCCGACGCAAAGGAGACCATAGCGTCGATCAGCAATTTCACTGAAAAGCAGGTGGAACTCGCTATCGACGACAAAATACCTTCTCTGAAAAAGCCCGGCCGGATAAAGGACATCATTAGTGGAAAGCTCTTCGGCGCCGGTCTGAGTCGAATCACACTCCATCCGTACCAGACTGTATGGCTTGTGGCGAAATCTCAAGGTAGCACAGATTGAGCAGCGGCGACGGCCGATCGTTATTTCAGCATCGGGCCGCTGTTTTTGCTAATAATGATACTGCCGATGGGGACTCCGATGTGTCTGGCAACGACAGGACACTTGACCTTCAGCAGAAAAATCGTCTTCTTGGGGACCTCGCTCAGGGTCTCGTAATTCCCCTGTCCCTTCGCTATGACGAGGTCGGCGGAATCGAATCTCTTCCGGAATTCTCCGGAACAAGTTTCGAGAATCGTTCCCGGAGCATCGGATCCGTTATCAATTACCTCGACGAGATCGGTAATGCCCGTTGATACCGCATCTTCCATTGTCGCGTCGTTCAGGATGGGCAGGCCCTTCACCGCAAGGGTGACCTTCTCACTTGGCATTTGCTCGATGAGGAGTCGATCGAAGACGATCTCGCCGGCATTGTCGGCAATGTAAAGTATCCTCTCTGTATGGTCAATTTCGTCTCGAAAATCCCTGATAGCGCTCTCGTCAATTGCCGAGTTCAATGCGTCCGCGATCGAATCGTGCACCTGTGATTCATCGAGCCGCAACTGCGCGCTCTGCACTCCGAAGTCGATGATGTTTCCGGCTATGGCGAGTCTTACTGCGGTCTCGAAAGGGTTATCCGAGTCATCCACGATTTTCTTCATCTGAGGATAGAGGCTCAGAGCGAGAGTGTTCGACCGTTGCTTGACTTCCTTATACAGGTCCTCTGCGCCGGTGAGCTTGCGGATGAGCCTGTGTATGCGCTGTGCCATCGCGGGCGGCGGTTGAAGGAGGTCCATCTTGCCTGCTTGCAGCAGGACTTCACGCAGCACGTGTTCCTGGATGCTCTTGTCATCGGTGGCAAGGCTCACGATATCGACGGTCTGCCTTATGAAACATGGGATGCACTCGAGATATGTCTGCATATCCTCTTACCGGCTTTGACTGGAGGAACAGGTCTTTCTGATAATAGCGTGGATT
>SDBU01009485.1_pt1 | contig 10897 bp, 12 predicted proteins | sample 2277071 | NCBI WGS metagenome assembly SDBU01 (sample SAMN10397929, study PRJNA504765) | marine sediment metagenome | isolation source: marine sediment core GS08_GC12, 126 cmbsf | place: Arctic Ocean: Gakkel Ridge, Loki's castle | collected 2008
TTTACTTTTATTGGGGACTCTGATTCTCACTGGTTGTTCTGCCGCAGAACCCGGTTATTTCACTGTGGATGGGAGTCTGGATGTAGTAGTAGTTGATGAGGATGGTGATCCAATATCCATTGATGAAAACACTAGGGCTATTGTCACTATTGAATGGGAACATTATCAGGTTCACGCTGGTAATACCTTCACTATTTTGGAAGTAACTGATTTAGGCAACATGGCAGTTCGTGATATATTAGTAGTTTCGCCCGATACAACTAAATGGGCACACGTGGTTTGGGAAATAGAACATGAGCTAGAGACCTTAATTCAGTTTTACCGGGATACAACCTACACTGATAACGGAACACCAATTATAGCGTTTAACCGTAATGGTAATTCAAGCAATGCCGCGACAACATTAGTTTATCACACTCCTACTATAACTAATGTTGGCACATTAGTTGGCACTATACAGCAAGGGAATGGTAAAAAGGCAGGTGGAAGTGATAGGCTGGCGAATGAGTTTATACTAAAACAAAATTGCGCCTATCTAATCAGAATTTCTAATCTTACTGCAAATAATGATCTAATATTTATGAAATTAAACTGGTATGAACTCACTAATTATTAAGGGGATAATATGAGTTTAGCACTAGCCGGGGCAATAGTAATATTCTTTAGCCTGCTGGCATTCTGGCGGCATAACGCCTTGATGTTTATGCTGGCTGCCGGGGCTTCTACCATATTGGGCTTCTACTGGTTCGATACATATATTAATAACCTGGGGCTGACAATAGGGCTGTTACTGATTGCCTATGGGCTTTGTTGCCTGGGGTTTGCCCTGATGAGTATATTCTGGAAAGGGAGAGCTAGAGAGAGTGAAGATTAAAATAGCAAAGGGAATAGGCTTGATCGGTTTAATGACTCCAGTACTAGCCGCTGGTGGCCTGCTGGTAATGTTGAATAACGGTCAAATCCCATCCACACGGCGTTCCTCATTCAAGTAGGGGCTGTATGCCTATTTAATTCCCTGGTGGGATATAAGATATTAAAGAGGGCGGTTGCGGAGAAGTGAGATGAAAAGGAAGATTGGGCTAGTATTAGGTATTTTCGGCCTTGGCGTGGGAATATTTATGGTTGTTAGCGGGATAATATGGGCATCCGCCTTTTACATAGGTTGGGGAGTTGTTATAGTCGGTATCGGGGTATGGAATTTATTGGCTTATCGCCAAAAGAAGGTCGGGACTGATGGCTAGAGCACCGACAAAAGAGGAACAAGCAAGGATTGAAAAGGGGCCGAAGTTTGACCCGACTAAACCGAAGCCACCCTGGCCTGAACGTGTACCTACACCACCACCACCGAAGCCGGAGCCACCTAAACCACCACCGGAACCGCCAGCTCCTACACTTGAGCCGGTAATACCCCAACCCTATATAAAGCCTCCGGGTGCCAAAGTCATAGAAAAGGATGCAAAGGGCAACCCGACTATCCTGCAAACTCCTGACGGTGAAAAGCACTTTACCCCGGCTTCCCCTGACTGGACCCAGGGGGGATGGGCAACTATGGCTGACTTCGTTGAAGGTCAAAAGACAGGCAAGCGTTCTCAATATATCGGGATAACGGCCGGAGTAGATAAGCCTATCCGGGTATCAAGGGTGCAAATGGTAGAAGCCGGCAAATTGAAGGGGACAGAGCAATTTGAAGAGTATCGTAAAATTGGCGTTATTCCTTCTGGCAGCAAATTCTTACCGGGACCAAAGGGAACTTTAGACAAGAATTGGAGCTATATACACCCCGACACGATAAAGCAGATTAAAGCGCGTCAAATAGCGACTCAGGCGGCCTCAATAATAGAGCCTGGTATTAGAGCTGTTGATGTGGGCAAAACTATTGAATTGGCAAAAGGCAAACTCATTGCTATATCTGATTTCAACGAACTGCCCTTTAAATACCAAACTATCGGTATGCATCAGGGCTTTGATGTTATGTCGAGACGGATTAGTGCCGATATTAAAGAATATACCCGAAATCACATTATCATTAATAATAAGGGGCTTCCGATTGACCAATGGAACAAGTTGCCTGAGAAATACCAAAACGTAGCACTTCGTCAGGGCTTACCAGTTATGATAAAGACTATAAAAGCAGACGAAGCAGCGCAGAATAAAGCTATTACCGTAATGGATAAATACAAAACGGAGACTGGCTATGACCTGCTGACTGCTGCTCACGAGAAGGTGAGCCGTGAAACAATGGAATTGGCAGGATTTGATAAAGTGTCTGTCAACTGGGCTATGGATAGCAGGAAGGCGGAAATAGAGACTGGAGTAGCATTGCCTGGTGTAAAAGAGTGGCAGGATATCAGGACCAATAAGATAATATCAAGTGCTGAATACCAGAAGCTAAAGGGAAGCGAGCCCGACTTTTACCGTTTATCAGTGCCATCCGGCAGGCGATTGGCAATAGAGGGAGCCTCGACCTTATTCTTTTCACCGGCGAGAATGGCATTACCCGAAGTGAAAAAAGAGGATATAAAACCACTTGACTATGCCGTAGGAACGGCCCAGCTTGCCGTGTGGGCTTTACCCGTTGTGCCGAAGGGGATTATACCCTACGCATCGGCAGGGATAAGTAGCATGTTCGGGTTGCACACGGCTACTAATTGGAGTCGTATGGATACTGCGCAAAAATCTCTCGGTGTAGTGGTAACAGTATTAACCGCAATCCCGGCGGTAGGCTCTATTGTAAAAGCAGCTATCCCCGTGGCCGTTAAAGTGCCAACGGCAGCAGGGGAATTGACAGTGTGGAAGGGTGTAACCTTTCGCGGTAAGCCGGTTATCGGTATATCGGGAAGTAAGTTAGCGGTGGGGACAAAGGGTGTAAAACTCCCTGAGTTTGCCGATATCTCAACGGGTTTTAAACCAGCAACACAGATAGAAACCAGCCTTTTGGGTACACGCAACGCCTTAAAGAAAATGGGGGTCGCTGAAGCCGATATTGTCAAGGTTGAAACGACACTTGGCACCAGGGGCATGTTTGCCGGCAAGAAATCGCCATTCCTTTCTAAGGAAATAATGCCAGAAGGTATTAAGTCATTATCTCCCGAGGGTGTTGGGGAAGTATTTAAGGCTTCTGTTGCCGAGGGTAAAAAGGTAGAAAAACTATATGGAAGTTATACCATGAAGCCTCAACTTGACCCAAAGCTGAGATTGTGGCGCAAGCCAGGCGATATAGATATCCAAACTAGCATGTCTCAGACCGAAACGGAGGCATTTACCAGCAAACTAGCCACTACACTCAAAAAGACGGAAGGGGCAAAGAATGTTAGGATTAGCCAGAAAACACCTACTCTTATTGAGGTAAAGGATGCTACCGGGTGGCATCATGCGGTAGATATACATGCTTTTGAGGTAAGCTCTATTGCCTCTGAAGTTGAGAAGTTGGGAACTACCGGTGCATATTCATTTGGCATGAAGATTGCCGAGCCGGTGGCTAAGATAAAGTACCCGGGTGTGGGCACTCTTAAAATTATGAGGCTATCGGAGACAGGTAAGCGCAAGGCCGATGCTATATTACACTACCGTAAAACAGGCATAATGCCTGAACCACATAGGGTAAAAGACATTATTGATTATTATGTTATTCTCAGGACATTCAAGGGGAAGGAAATAGCCGATAAGTGGGCAATGGCTTGGGGTAAAAACCCCGCTATGCTGATGAAGATGGCAGCAAAAGACCCGCCTAAATTAACGGCCTGGGAGTTATCGCCAGAGGTAATACCGTCAAAGGGTATGCCATCGGTGGGAGTGGAAATACCTGATTATATGAGTACTGGACTATCGCCAGCATTAAGGGCATCTATAGCATCATCGGCAGTGATAAGCCCTTCATCGGCAGCCTCAAATTTTACAGTAAGGACAAGCCCCAGCGCAGTGAGTGTAAGTACCCCGATAGGTAAATCACCGAGTTTAATTGCGTCTCCAAGTGTTCCCCTTGAAGAGGTGTCGGCAAAGGTAAGCGCGGGAGTTAGCCCGTTACCAAAAGGGATGAGTGTAAGCGCAAAGGTTAGCGGAACTCCGATACCAAAACCCTCACCAGTACCAAGCCCTGTCCCGCCTGTGCTGGTTAAACCAAGCCCGATGCCACCTCCCAAGGTATCACCAGTCTCGGTACCTAGCCTTATTCCATCCCTTGCCCCTATCCCAGCGCCATCTCCAGTCCCTAGCCCAGCACCTTCCCCCAAGCCATCACCCGTGCCTGAGCCGTCACCTGTACCTGAGCCTGTTCCCGAGATAGAGAAACCACCGCCGCCAGTTACACGGCCTCGCCCCGGTGCCTCCGACAAGGAAAAGCGTAAAGCAATAACCGCTTCAAAGGGCGCAATAGCCTTTAATATGGGAGAGGTAGGAGCAACGCCTACTAGAAAGCGAGTTTGGCATACTCTTGTTTATCCATTTCGGCCTGAGGATTATTTAACGGTAGTGGGAAAAGCCCCGAGTGGAGCCAAGATTCTTGTTGAAGGACCAAATAGTGCCCACAGAACAGCGCAGTTACTTTATGGCAAAGCCCCTAGCCGTAGAATATCTATGGATATTGGCTTTATGGATGTAGCTATTACAGCAAGCGGAAGGAAGATAGACCTTAATTTTACTCCAGACCCAAAAGGTTTAACTACTGGTGATATTACTGTAGGCAGGAGGGCTTTACCCGTTACCGAGAGGCAACCTGCGCTTGGCAGAGGTAAGGGTCCCAGAATTACACCGAAAAGGCCGAGGTTGAGGAGATGAGAATTAAAGGAGGTAAGGAGGTAAGTATGAATACTAAAAGGAAGGCTATGTTTGGTTTATTACTCAAAACCTGCCATTCGTTTTGCGTTCTATTGGCAGCTATGACTGCAGGGGTCTTATTCCTCTTATGGTACCCAGACTTCATAAGCTGGTTCTCTAGCAAGTTCACAGCTATCCCTAGCTTTTTGGGCTTCATCCCGATAGTCGTCTTGGTGGGTGGGCTTAGCGGCATCGTTTTCTTAGCATACCTGGCTTTACCCATCTGGCGGGAAACGAAGTTAAGTAATGAAAATCCATAATAACAAAGTGGGGGCTAAGTGAGAAAACTAATCAGGCTAGGCATATTACTACTTATACTGGTAGCGGTATTGTTACCTGCTATACCAGCCTATGCCGACACGCCTAATCCTGATGTTGAGCCACCGGTACTAGAGAGCATTAACATCTACCGCAACGCGAGGGAAACAGGCGATATGTTCTTTATGGTTTACGCCAATATCGCTTACTCTATGACACCTGACACGCCTGTAACCGAGACTTTTATCTGGAGCTTGATTGATACTGATAATGTGACCGAGTTGGGAAGCACGGTTGGGTTTACCTATAACATTGGTGCTCACATAGCTGATGGCTTTGGTTATAACGTATTTTCCATGTACTTTGATACCGATAATGTGACTGCACTCGGCATGACATGGCTGGATAGCTTTACAATAAGGCTGGCGGGTAACCCTGTGGTGTTTGATACCCCGCCTATTTATAACTATGATGTAAATGTGGCCAATTATTCCTCGCTAACGGCCAGGGCGGATGTACAGGCTGAACTCGCTGCCAGGATATTAACTATTGCTGCAGAGCTTGATACCAGGTGGGGGCAAGGTAGTCAGTACTCGCTTATAGACGAACTTGAAGTGGGAACGGCACTCAGTCTTTACGGCGAGGCTTTTTTTAGGGGGGCCATCTTTGGTGTTCAGTCCCTGGCTCCCGGAATATTCTCAACAATAATCCGTGTTATTGACATTGACCCTAGAGTTTGGGACCCGGAATATGCCGAGAATGTAACCGACCAATGGGCTGGCACTTGGGTTGAGACTGCGAGGGCAGGTGGGGAAGTTTTATTCGGCACAACTTACGATTTACTGTCTGTCATTATGCTACTGGCTATGTCTATCGGGCTGCTTATAGGCAACATTTCCCTCACTGGCGATCACTGGAATGGGCTTGTGGATGTTTCTATAATAGGCATAGTTGGGGCAAGGCTTGGTATGTATGACTTTGCGTTTCTGATGCTTTTAGCGGCTATCTGCTGGATATATATAGGCACAAAAGTATGGTTTGGATTGATTAAATGAAGCGTTTACGATTGCTAACATGCACCCTGCTGCTGGTTATTATCTGTGCGCCGATGGCTGTTTTTGCCAGCGACATCAGCAATGCTCGCTATTTTGGCGTGATTACTGTCACAAATAATGGCACAGCTACCACCAACGTGGCTACTGTTTGTGATATAAACACTCCTGTCTTAATAGCAGGTAATTACCTGAACACATCAGCCAACAATTCGGTGGTGAGAACGTCTGGCGGTGCCGATGTACCCTTTATGCCTGGCGCCAACGCTACTCTCCCCTGGGCGATATGGGTGCCGAGTATAGGAACAAACGGCATTCAAAGTAACATCCTCTATACGGCAAATAGTTCAGGTGGTGAGATGAGGTACTTCTCCGGCACGGCTGGAGCCACAATTACCGACAATGAGACAATGGAACTCTCCGACAACTTCACCGTAGAGATAAAAGGATGGGTAGATACCGGTAATGGGATAGATAAAAACCTTATCGCCAAGCCGGATGCCTTTTATGTCTATATATCGGATGACGAAGAGGTAAGCGCTAGTATAGTCGGCTCAGATAATATCTCCCAATCCTATAGAGTAAATGCTAACCTGGATGACTGCCGTAGATATTGGAATGGGGGAGCGTGGGTGTTTAATGACACTCCCACAAGGGTAGGGTATAGCGCGGCCAATGTCTTAGCGATGGGAACAGCCTACCGCTTCAATAGCGTTAATATAACGCAAGGGCAGGTTATTCTCAATGCTAATATCACATTTACTTCAGCCGACAATAATGCAATAAACAATGTAAACTCAAGAATTACAGGACAGGATGCCGATAATGCCCTTACGTTTGTGGACGTAGCAGACTTAGAGGCAAGGACTCATACTACCGCTAACATAACCTGGGATGCTGTAGGGACTTGGGTGGTAAATGGAGAATATGATACACCTGATATTTCTCCTATAATTCAGGAGATAGTCGGTAGACCTGGCTGGGAAGCAGGTAACAGCATCGTTATATTTTGGGAAGATTGGGAGGATAGGAGTACTCATATAAATTCAACGTATAGATTTCCGCTCAGCCACAACTCAAATCCAGCGAAGGCTGCTCTCCTGTATATAAACGCCCTAATTCCAGGAGTCACCGCCACTAATGTCGCAAGCGGGGAGCATACGGTTGAAGTAAGTGCCAATGTAACGCACATGTGGATTGATATTGATACAGTGACAAAGGACACGGTGGCACTCGAAGGGGCATCAGTACCCGATAACACGGCTAATTGGACTATCAGCTTAGCCAATACTGTACCCTATATGGAGTTTTACCGCCATTATGTTCCGCCTGATACACTTGTCAGTCGTATAGTCTGGGAATATGACGATACCACTTTCACTGACTTATCTGGTACCGGCAACGATGCTTACCCTTCATTCAGGACCGCTTCCAGTGATGCCGATGTAAGCGCTAATATGACTAGCTTTTTACCGATAGCAGAGGCTAAAGCACCATCTTATGCGTTGGGGGAAACAGTAGACTTTATAGACCCCAATACTGAGAATGTGACCGGTGGCTGGGATGTCACTCCCGCCGTTGGGGGCTTCCCCCTGGCCGGGGTAATAGCTGCAATAGCTGATGCCACCAGCACACCGCCTCAACTGCCACTACTGATAATAGCTTGCGTTGTTATCATAGGTCTAAGCCTTGCCGTAAGCGCAATAATGAGAAAACATGGCTCTGGTACTATATTCATTAAAGTCTTGGTAATAGCTGCGGTGATGGGTGTATTTACCGCTATGGGCAATTTTGGTATTGAGTTTTGGATGATTGTGGTCCTCTTGATATTTGGGGCAGCTTTTGCGATGGCAAGCAAGCAGCAGGGGTGGGCTTAATGTTTAATAAAATGGGGTTTTTAGCCTGGTGCTTTGTTGGCATGACAATGCTAAACCGTATCCTCGAGGGAGCTTTTATTACTTCAAGTGATGTGGGTGTTTTGAATACCCTGACGCTTACCCGGGACCAGACAATATTTGGGCAGTTCACCGTGCCAATGATAAACACTGACTTTTTCTTTACTGGAATACCCCGGCTGGTAAAATGGGATTATTCATATTTTGGGGGTAACGCGGCTATATTCCAGTACTTCTTATATACCCTGACATTCGCCCTGACATTCGCCCTGTTTGTCATTTTAATAGGAATGGTTTTCCAGTTTTTCTCAAGGCGCTAGGGCGCTTTCAGTATACCAATTATTACCGCTATGCTGATAATCGCTGGCACGAACCACACTATCCAGGGTGTTGCTACTAAGAAACCCTGGCTCCCAGGGTAATCGGTGAGATTAGAGCTTGCCGTTATCGTAGCATTGGCGCTTTCTACTAAGTTGGTAAAAACGCCCATCGTAACCAGCATTATCATATAGACCGCTACCGTCAATGCCAGAACAGCTATTACCGCTCCTAATTTATTCACTTTTCACCTCCTTTAATCTAAATATGCCCCTATCCAAATTCTATCATCGGATGGCTCAATATACCACACCTCATTACCGATAACTGCCTTATTGATACAATGGAGCCTATCACTGGCTATAGTTTCACCATACCACTTCTTATATTCTGGCGGTGTTAAATCCTCTGTCTCCAGTCGCTTGCCAATCTCAAAAGCCCTTTCCCTGAGTTGAAAGGCTTTCTCCTCGCAGGCGGAATTTAGAACCACTGAACCGACAAACACGGTAACATTATCAGTATCATCATTGGCTAAAAACTCCTCTAGCTCCCCCACGCTTACCCAATCCTTGCCTTGCGCCTGTACTACTTTCACAACTTCAACTATCTTGGGCTCTCTGACCAGGATTAAAGCCCTTGTCAATTTACCGGATAAATCATCCCTCTCGGCTAATAGGGCGTTATAGGAAGCTACCTGATTATTATACGCTACCAGTGAGGCTTGATAAGTTCCGGCCTTCTCCTGCTCTAACCCCGCAATCTTATTAACTAATCCCTGTATCGTGGAGGCTGACTGCTTGTGTTTCTCTAACTGTACCGCCTCATACCATGCCGTCATCCCTATCTCATACTCCAATAGCCCCTTAGTGTGCTCCAGCTCGGCGAGAAGGGGGTCTAATTCACCATTGGCAGAAGTATGGCCGGCCAGAATAATTATAACTGGCAGCATGATCAGGCACAGGATGCCGAGAATTATCGTGGTTCGTTTATTATTTGGTAGTTTCACTGTTTATACACCTCCGTATGCCAAATTTATTCTTTGTAAATATCAGGGTCTTACTTTATTAAGAACTCTCTCTATGATATCCCATAGCCTACTATAACTAAAGACCGCAAGACCAACTACAAATATTACCATAGGTATAAACCATGACTGCAAGCCTTTATATGAAGCCCACAGTACTAAGTCCTGAATCCTTATGGGAACATCCAGCATTAAAAAGAGCTTTGTACCTTCACCCCCAAAAAATAACCCTACCCTACTAAAATATACATACACACCGTGTGCTCCTAGTGCCATCCCTAAGAGACCAGCTAAACCTAGAACCAGAGAAACTCCTACCTTAAGCGGATTTATTCGCATACTTAGTCCCCTCATAAATATTCTCAATGAATCGGGTATCCTTATTGGCTTTGACTCGCAAGCAGGGCAATCTGGGTGTGTACAACGGCTACTACTAAAAGCCCAAGCTACAAACATCTTGCCATTCTGCCTTGCCGTTCCTACACCTGCCTTCTTTACTTCAGGGCTTAATAAGTATTCTCTGTGCCCTGCCTTACTTCTGAGCCAACTATTAACAGTAGTCCGAGGCGAGAACTTACCTCTTCCACCACAAAGGTTCTCGCCACCTTGAAAGGCATATCTATCAGAATGCACCATATGCCCTATTCTTGCACAGTAGTTAGCTTGTGATTGAGCAAGGCTCGCCATCTCCCTGCTCCAATATATGTGTGGCAAACCACGCCTCTTCCGTTCCTCATTTATTATATCGTGTACATTATTTGCCATACATCACTTCTTCTGCTTTCTCTCTTTGTTCCAGTAGGGACTCCGGCACTTTTTGTTGGCACAGCATTTAGGTGGCTTCGGTGTCCGGGGGTACCACCTGTAGCCACAGCGTAAACATTCTAATAGTTCTATGCTCATAAGACTAGCCTCCTCCTCTTATAGCTTCAGTGATGGAATATATCAAACAGCATAAGGTAGCCAAGGGAATTAACAACAATGGTTCTTGATTACCCATTACCACCACGCCTAATCCAACAAACAAAAAGACTACTAGGTTGAAATTATCACGCTGGTTTTTCATTTTTCCCTCCCTCTATACATTTGATATACTCACTATATACACAAGTGCGTAGGTTTGTCAAGGGGTTTACCGTCTTTTTAGAGTTATTTCTCCGAATATGGCCTCATCAAGTATAATGTCACCTGGCTTATACTTAAAATCTTGCCCCATAAATTCCCAAAAGCCGTGAAGCACGAACACCCTTTTACCGACTTCGCTACCCAATATCTCATAGTCATTAGTCATTACCAGCTTGCCCGTATTCTCTACAGTAACCGTATAAGCTGCCTCATCGGATTTGGGCATATCGGGTACTCCGGTGTAGGGCTTGTCAATAAAATTACTATACACGCACAAACCGCCGTAGGCTATAACTCCTATTAGACCTAATAGAATTATTACTTTAATTGCTCCTGATAGCATAAACGCGCACCCCCTTTTTCTCTTTCTGTTTTGAGATATAATGTTTCTCTTTTACATCAGACCGCCAGGC
>SDBU01009486.1_pt1 | contig 10897 bp, 5 predicted proteins | sample 2277071 | NCBI WGS metagenome assembly SDBU01 (sample SAMN10397929, study PRJNA504765) | marine sediment metagenome | isolation source: marine sediment core GS08_GC12, 126 cmbsf | place: Arctic Ocean: Gakkel Ridge, Loki's castle | collected 2008
GGCCCCGGTTTCGGGTTCATCCGGCCGGTTTCCGCGCCGGAGGATCTCGTGTACGGCGACCACGTGTTTGAGCTTGACCGCACTGTGCCGGTGCCGATCCAGTTTGACTCCTACTGGGGGCAGGAGGGGTACAGCCCTCCCTGGGACGCGAGAGACACCTATGAAGTGGCCGGAGGGACCGGCGTGGATCCGCTGACCTTTTCCCTGAGCAGGGACGGGGGAAAGGTAGCCGTGGTCAGAGAACACAAGGGTAAATGGACGGGCACAAGATCATACACGGAGGTTTCGTCGCCCTTCCAGTACGACACCATTCGGGTCGAGGAGGCGCTGGACCGAGAAACACCGCTGCGCATCGGAGAGACTGTCCTATGGCGGGGCACGTTCCTGGACAGGGGTAAGGTAGCGGCAACCATGGCTTGTGTTGTCCGCGTGCAGTCCGTGCCGGTTGAGTTCGGGTCTGGGCCGCTCGACGAAACAAAGTGGCCCAAAGAGGTCGCGGCCTACGGGAAGTATCTGGGGGTCGTCTTCGCGCAGCAGGCTGATTCGTCGCGGGCGTCCGACGTCAGCAGCATCGACGTTGTCATCGTGAACCGGGGTCCGATGGTCGTGCGGAGCCTGGAGGGCATGCCAGTTGGCACGGGCAAGAAGAGGCCGCCGCGCGCATCACTGGTGCGGCTGGCTGGTCCCCTGGACCCAGGCCAACAGGCAATCATCCGGCTGGAGGGCGCAAAGGCACTGTTGGGAATCAGCCAGCTGATAAAGAAAGTCATCTTCCAGGTGCGCAAGCTCGAACTCGACCCAGCCCCACAGTAATCGCCTTCCGGTAACGCCGAGACGATGGGCAGTTGACACGCAGAAGAGAGCGTTGGGCGAAGGCTGTGCGGGCGTAGTGGTCCGTGAACCCCACGAGGCGCCATGAAGAGGACCCATAAGATCGCCCTGGCAGTTGCGGGATGCGCTCTGGTGATGGGGGCGGCCTGGGTGCTGCGCTACAGGCGGCCGGAGCAAGGCGAGCTTCATGAGGCCGTGAGGACGGGCGACCTGGCTGCCGTCAAGTCCCTCTTGAAACGCGGGGCCGACCCTAACGCCGTGGATGAACACCGGGCTACGCCCCTGCACTGGGCGGCCAAGCGCGGGCTGGCTGACATCGCCCGGTCGCTGCTGGCCGAGGGCGCGTTCAGCAACGCACTCGGACCGGAAGGCTGGACCCCCCTGCACTTCGCTGCACATGAGGGACACATGGCGGCGACGGAGGTGCTGCTTGAGACGGGCAGTCCCGTCGCGCCAGCCAATGCACTGAGCGAGACTCCCCTGCATCTGGCCGTCGGGGCGGGTCACAGTGCCGTGGCCGAACGCTTGCTCGACGCCGGCGCTGACCCGGACGTCGTCGATGCACAGGGCAGGACGCTGCTCCACCGGGCCGTCCAGCAGGGCCAGCTTGAGACCGCCGAGGTGCTCTTGGCCAACGGCGCCGCGCTCGACGCCGCGGACAACGACGGAAGGACTCCTCTGCACCTGGCCACCACGGCCAGTGACCACGGCTTCATGGAACTACTGCTCAGCAGGGGCGCGGACCCCAACGCTATGGACAGCGAGGGCCAGTTACCCCTGCACCAAGCAGCGTCGCAAGGGGACACACGAGCTGCCGAACTGCTTCTGGCTCACAACGCAGACGTCAACGGCGGATGCGGGGAACGCTGGAGGCTTGTCTGCTACCGGCTCGGTGAGGGTGAGCCGGCCGAGTTCCAGCAAGTCTACGTGCCCGGTCGGCCCACCCCGATGGACATCGAAGAGAGCGAGGCCCGCCCCACTCCCCTGCATCTGGCCGCGCAGCATGGGCATCGTGAGATCGTCGAACTGCTGCTGGCGGCGGGGGCAAGTCCCGACGTCAAGGACGGCGCGGGGCGCACACCGCTGGACTACACGGACGCAAGGAGACAGCCCGACATTACCGACCTGCTCAAGCGCCCTACGGCCAAGCCCCATGGGGCCGAGACTGCCCTTCACGTGGCCGCGCGCGAGGGCGACCGCGAAACGCTTGCGCGCCTGATAGCCGAGGGCGCGGCCATTGACACACCCGACGAGAACGGCTGGACACCGCTCTACTGGGCAGCGTATGCAGGCCATGCGGCCGTCGTCCGCGACCTTCTCGACAACGGCGCCCACGTCAACGCGCGGGACGCGGTGGGCTGGTCCGCCTTACACTGCGCATCCATCCGGGGCGACGTGAAGGTTGTCGCAATGCTGCTGAACGCGGGAGCAGAAGTCAGCGCGGCCTCCCGGGGCGGTTCGATTGAGACATCCGAGCCCTGGCGATGGAGCCCGGTCAGAATAACCGTGCCAGAGGAACAACCTGACAAACCGCGCCGTCGCGCGGCGGTATCCAAAGCAATCACCCCTCTGCATCTGGCCGCGATCGGGGACCACCGCGAGGTGATCGAGCTTCTGCTGAAGAACGGAGCCGTTCCGATGGCACAGGACGAATACGGCTTCACGGCGCTGCATTGGGCCGCCATCCGCGGGAAAGCCGACGCGGCGGGCGCGCTCCTGGAATCAGGTGCGGACACCGCGGCGAAGGATAGGGCGGGCTGGACTGCGCTGACTCACGCCGCGTACAACGACCAGGAGCAGACGGCGCGCCTGCTCCTCAACAGCGGCGCAGACGTGAACACCAGGGACAGCTTTGGCGGCACCCCATTGTACGCAGCGGCCTGGCAGGAAGGCACGGAAATGATCGAACTGCTGCTTGCGCACGGCGCCGACGTCAACGCGAAGAATCACAACGGCCGGACTGCGCTGGACACGGCGGTCACGTGCCGGTGCAACGCGACTGTCGAACTTCTCTCCGCCAGCGGCGCAGACATCAACGCCAGGAGCCCCGGCGGCTCTACTTACCTGCACACGGCGGTATGGCTGAGCAACCAAGAACTCCTCGACCTGCTTCTGGCAAGAGGCGCGCAACCCAATTTCCAGGACAGCAACAACCAGACTCCCCTGCACGCCGCTGCGCAGATGGCGCGCAGGTTTGGGTTCGCCGCTGCTGGCACCCCGGGCGTGCCCGGACCGGAGGGGTATAACGTAGGCAGGGAGATGTTCGATCTGCTCCTGGAGAGCGGAGCCGACCCCAACGTGCGCGGTCCCCTCGGGATGACGGCGATTGAGTGGATCGAAGGAAAGAGACTGTGGGGCGGCGGGGCATGGGATAGCACGACAGCCAGAGGCCCATTTGGCACCCGCAACGACGACCTAATGAATACTCCTCTGCACAAGGCTGCTTCCCGGGGGGACAGCGTGGCGGTGGACGAGGCCATTGCACGGGGGCTCGACGTCAACGCTGCCGACGCGGCAGGCTGGACGCCACTGCACCTGGCCGTTCGGAACGGCCACAAGGAGACGGCCGATGCCCTTCTGGAGCACGGAGCGAAGCACGACATCTTCACGTCCGTCGCCGTGGGCGACCTGGAAACCGTCAGCACAAAGCTGCGCCAGGATCCTGGCCTGGCCCTCATCAAATTGCGCGAGAGCCAGCAGACTCCCTTGCACTGGGCGGCACAGTATGGTCACGCCGACGCGGCCGAACTGCTGCTGGCCTTCGGGGCAGACGTGGACGCAAACGACAAGGACGGGGACACGCCCCTGCACAAGGCCTCAGGCTCCGGGCAGTCGAAGGTCGTGGAGATGCTCCTGAGTAGCGGCGCAAACTCCGAGGCGATGAACGCCGATGGCCTGTCCCCCCTGTTCAAAGCAGCCGAAGGAGGCGACGAGGACGTGGGCAGGTTGCTGCTGGCGGTAGGCGCCGATCCTACGCGGCGGGCGTTTGACGACGCTACGCCCCTGAATGTTGCGGCCAAGGGGGGGCACGCGGCGCTGGTGCGGCTCTTGCTGCAACACGACGTCCGCGTCAATGCCCGCTCGGACGATCAGATGACGCCCCTGCTTGAGGCAGCGCGCGGCGGACACTGCCAGGTCGTCAAGCTGCTGCTGAGCAGCGATGCCGACGTGAACGCCAGGGGCCTCAGGAAGGCAGCTCCCCTGCACATGGCCGCCGGCAGCGGCGACGCGGATACCGTTGCCGCCCTCCTGGGCGCAGGAGCCGAAGTGGACCCACAGGACAGGGACGGCAAGACCCCGTTGCAATGGGCCGCCCGCAAGGGCCATGCAGCAGCTGCCGAGGCCCTCCTGGCCGGCGGTGCGGACCTCAATGTGCGCGACAAGAACGGATGGCCGCCCCTCATCTGGGCCTCCAACGACGAAACGGCACATCTTCTGCGCGCGCATGGCGCAACAAGGTGATCGGAGGTCAGGATATGCGATTGCGAACGTCCGTGCCGACCGGTGTTGTGCTGGCTCTGATGGTCGCGGCGCTTGCCGTGCAGACCGCGGCGGCCCCCGTCACGCCCGACGAACTGGTCTCCAGACTCCGGGCTCGCGAACGGACGCTGAGCGAGGAGATCGTCATCACCTTCACCACGGTAAAGTCGGTCTTGCCAGGCTACACAGAAAGAAGCGCGCTCCAGATAAGGCGCGAGGAGACCTTCCGCAGTATGCGCGAGATGGGCTTGCCGGTCCCGGGATTGGACCGCGATTACGAATCAAGGCCCCAGACTCAGACCTACACGCTGGGGGTGCAGGGCAAGAGAATCCGGGTGGACTACGACGCGCCGGAATTGCGCATCGTGGGTCCTGGATTCCGCATTGAGCAAAAGAGCGCACGCAGTATCCCTGTCGTGCATTTTTCCGACGGCAAGGTCTTCAAGGACTTCACCGACGACCCCCGCTATGGCGGTAAGGAGGGCAGCATCAGCAACGAGTGTGATTGGTCGGAGACCGAAATCCTGCCGTTGCAAGCCGTCGGCCTGCGTCTGCTCCGCCCATACCCCGACCAGTTTGAGGGGGTCTTGACGCTCTCCGAGTTCTTCGAGAAGGCCCGGAAGGAAGGCAGGTTGGACATAGAGGAGGCCACGCTGTCCGGCAGCGACATTGTCTGCAGCATGGCCACGGGCTTGCTGGCCGCGCCAGACCGGCCGGGTTACTTTGACGTTATCAGGGCCTACCTCGATCCCGTGTGTGGGTACGCTCCCCGCCTGATCCGAGCCGGCTTCGTGCATGAGCTCGACGATGGCAGCACGGAGCAGAACTGGCCGGCCAGGATCGCCGACATGGAACTGACCGAACTCAGCAACGGTTGCTGGTTCCCGATGAAGGCTTCGCTGATCCTCAGCGAGAAGGTCCCGGTGCCGGATGAGGCCAAGCCACGCAGCCAGTGGGCGGAGAAGATACTCGACATAACGCAAGTAGCCTACGAAGTGGAAGACCTGCACGTGAACGAGACGCCGCCCGGCTATCGGTTCAGGTTCAGGTTCCCCAGGGGCACAACCGTCCACGACGCCCGCAACGACAAGAGCTACACCAGCGGGTCCCTGCCGAGGTCCTGGACACTGCTGCTCGCCGGCCTTATCATAGCAGTGGGTGGCGGGATCGGCTTCTGGCTCCTGAGGCGCAGGAAGCAGTTGGCGAGCTATCGCGTCTGAGCCGTGGCGCAGCCGAGGGCGGCGCCACTGGAACGTTAATGACTTCGGCCAGCCCGCACAGAGGGTCACCCCACATGCCGCAGTTGTCACCCGCCGCCGAACCTGACGCAGCTCCCGCTCCGCCTCGAGTCGCACCCGCCTTGATGCTCACCATGTTCTTTCTTTCCGGGGTGGCGGCCCTCATCTAGCAGATTGTCTGGGCGAAGCAGCTTGCGCTGGTCTTCGGCGTGACAGTCTACGCCACCAGCGCCGTGGTGACCTCGTTCATGGCGGGCCTGGCGCTGGGCAGCCTGTATTTGGGTCGGCTCGTTGACCGCTGGCGGAGGCCGCTGGTGCTGTTTGCGCTGCTGCAGGTGGGCATCGGCGCGTTCGGACTGCTGTTCCCTCTGATCGCGGCGGCGCTGAAGCCGCTCTACGTGGCTTTCTACGGGCCGCTGGGTGACAATCACTACATCATGACCCTGGTGCGCTTCGGGCTCTGTTTCTCGGTGCTGCTGGTCCCGACGTCGCTGATGGGAGGGACTCTGCCGGTGCTCTCCCGGGCCTACGTCCGGCAGGCGAAGCGGCTTGGCCGCGATGTGGCGGGACTTTACGCGGCGAACAACCTGGGAGCGTTCGCCGGATGCATTCTGGCCGGCTACGCGCTGATCGAGCTGCTGGGCATATCGGGCACGCTCGTGCAGGCCGCGCTGCTGAACTTCGCGATAGCGGCCGCTTCTCTGCTCCTGGACCGGCGGCTCCGCCGGCAACAGGCGAGCAAACCCAAACCGCCAGAGCCGCAGCCGGAGGAAGCTGCGCCCCGCCAGCCCCTGCCCTACCCCGTGAAGGTAGCCCTGTGGGTGTTCGGCATCGAGGGCTTCACTTCCCTGGCCTACCAGATGGTATGGGTGCGCATGCTGATCTTCTTTGTGGAGACCAACATCTACGCCATCACTGCCATCGTGTCGACGTTCCTGGCGGGTCTGTCCCTGGGAGCGTTCGCGGCCAGGCGGTGGATCGACCGGACACGGGACCCTTACCGGATGCTTGGCATCATCGAGGTCGGGATCGGCATTTCGGCGCTTGTGACGATTCCTCTTCTGCCGTGGCTGCTGGGTTTCTGGGGGCGCTTCTACGGCGCGCTGTCGCCCTGGGGGGGGGGGCGTGACAATAGCGCGTTTCGGCATCTGTTTCCTGGTCATACTGGTCCCGACGGCCTTCATGGGGGCCACGCTGCCGGTGGTCTCGCGCATCTACGTGTCCGCCTTAAGCGGGCTCGGACGGAAGATGGGCGTGCTGGGTTGTCTGGACACGGTGGGTTCGATCCTTGGCGCCTTCGCAGGGGGATTCATTCTGATACCCCTCCTTGGCATTCAGCAATCCATCGTCATCGTGGCACTTATCAACCTGGGCCTGGCGGCGTGGGTGTTTGCCGCAGACCCCGTTCCGCGTCTCAGGGCCCACGCCCGCGTAGGATTCCTCGTCTCGGTCGCCGCGCTCGCCCTGGCGCCCCTTGCACTGCTGCTGAAGCCCATGCCGCTGGTCCTTGCCAGCAGCCGCCTCAGGGCGGTCCCGCAGGAGGAGATACTCTTCTACCGCGAGGATGTGGAGTCCACCGTTGCGGTGGTGGACTCGCTGGGCTTCTGTCGCGACCTGCTGGTTAATGGCACGGTGGTGGCGCAGACGACGCGCTACGACCGCCCCAGCCACGAACTGATAGCCCATGTGCCCATCCTGCTCCATCCCAACCCCAAGCGCGCTCTGCTGATGGGGTATGGGATCGGCTTCACCACGTGGAGCTGCCGCGTCCAGGGGCTGGACGTGGACGTCGTTGAGCTGAGCCCGGGAGTGCGGGAAGCAAACAGCTACTTCGCCCCCTACAACAACGACATCCTCTCGGACCCGCGCGTCGAGCTGCACCTTGACGACGGCCGCAACTATGTGCTCGGCACCGATCGCACTTACGACGTGCTCCAGGCGGGCATCATCCACCCTGGAGTCAACAGCGGCAACGCCAGCTTCTACACCGTGGACTTCTACAAGGAGTGCGAACGGATCCTTGCGCCCAACGGCGTCATGTGCCAGTGGTTGCCCCTGCATGCTATGCGGCACGAGGATTTCAAGATGCTGATCCGTTCGTTTCAGAAGGTCTTTCCCTACACCAGCGTGTGGTATAAGCACACCTCAGACTTCTGCACGCTGATCGGCACGAAAGAACCGCTGGAAATCGACTTTGAGGACATCGAGCGCCGCGTCAACCAGCCCGAAGTTCGTGCCCACCTGGCCCGCTCCGACGTGGTGGACGTCTACGACCTGCTGGACTCGTTCTGCTCCGCGGACACAGACCTGCTCGAAGCGATCGGCTCCGGCCTTCTGCATACGGACGACCACCCCTACGTCGAGTTCCACTGCAACCGGTCCTTTCCCTCATTCTCTCTCGCTCGAAACGCGAGGCTCATGGCCGACATGCGGCAGCGGGTCTGGCCCCGGCTGGTCAATGTCCCCCCGGACAGGAAGCAAGAGGTCCGCGACCGGCTCGAGCAGTGGTTCCAGGGAACAGAGTTCCTGCTGCAGGCTCAGGTGCGTTCCACACTGAGGGGGGTCCTGTCGCCGGCAGACGAGGTCTACCGCGGCATCGTCGAGGAGATGAACGGCTACTTCCAGCAGGCGATTGCATTCAATCCGGCGGACAAGAATGCCAAGTTCCTGTGGCGGTACGCACTTGCGAAGCACGAACTGACGATGGGGCACTTCTTCCGCCTGAACGGCCAGATGTCAGCGGCGGCAGACCACTACCGGAAAGCTGCCGAAATGGGCCCCGACCTCTACAACGCCGCCGAAGCGCGATACATACTGGAGAAAGCACTGTCCGAAAGGCCCGACTGCCACGAACGTCCGTCACACGTGCGGGCCGAGGGGCGCGCGATCACAGCCAATCTTCGCCCGTGTTGGCAATGACAATGTGGCGGCGCCAGTGGGGAGAGCTTTCGGGGAAGTCCGTCCGGTAGTGCACACCGCGCGACTCCTCCCTCTGGCACGCGAACATCACGATGAGCCTGGCCACCGTCAGCATGTCTTGCAGCTCCCACCCGTGCGGATTGTCGAACTCCTTGTCCATCACGTAGCGGCACCAGAAGGTGATCATTTCCAGAGCGTCGTCCAGCCGATCGCCGCTGCGCATCACGCCTGCGCTGCGCCACATGAGGCTCCTGAGCGAGTTCTCCACGTCGGTCAGGTTCAGGTTGCCGTAGGCCGGTTCCTGGGGCAGGCCTTGAAGCGCGTGCACCGAGAGCGGCTCGGTCATCTGCGCCAGGTTCGCCGTGGCCGTCTGCGCGCACCTGTGCCCGAACACCAGTCCCTCCAGAAGCGAGTTGCTGCCCAGGCGGTTCGCCCCGTGCAAGCCGGTGCAGGCCACCTCGCCACAAGCGAGTAAGTTGACGATGTCGGTCCGGTTCGCCAGGTCGGTCCGCACGCCACCTATCATGTAGTGCGCGGACGGACGAACCGGGATGAGGTCTTTGGGCAGGTCAAGCCCAAACCGCCGACACTGTCGGGAGATGGTCGGGAACCTGCTCTCGACGTAGTCCGACGACATGCTCCGCACGTCCAGGTAGACGTTGGTGTGCTGGGTGCGCTTCATCTCCTCGAGAATGCTGCGACTGACGATGTCGCGCGGAGCGAGGTCGCCGTCGGGGTGGTAATCGGGCATGAAGCGTTCCCCGTCCCGGTTGCGCAGCACGCCGCCTTCGCCGCGCACCGCCTCGCTGATGAGGGCCCGGGAGGCGCCGGCAATGTAGAGCGTCGTCGGATGGAACTGCACGAACTCCATGTCCTGCAGCGACGCGCCCGCGCGGAACGCCATGGCGACGCCGTCGCCCGTAGCCACGGACGGATTGGTCGTCTCCCTGTAGGTGCGGCCGCACCCCCCGGTGGCCAGAACAGTCTGTTTGGCCCGGACCATCATAAGCCCGTGCGCACTGTTCCAGACCAGCGCGCCGTGGCAGACGCCGTCCAGTGTCAGCAGGTCCAGCGCAAAGGTCCCTTCGAACACCTCAACATTCGGCCGCTGAAGAACATGTTCCGACAGCGCACGAACGATGGCCAGGCCCGTAGCGTCCCCATCCGCATGGAGGATACGCGCCCGGTGGTGGCCGCCTTCCCGGGTCAGCGCCAGTTCCCCGCCGACGCGGTCGAAGTGCACCCCCATCCGGGCCAGGTCCTCGATCCGCTCCCGGCCCTCATTGGTTACCAGGCGAACGGCTTCCTCATTGCCGAGACCGCAGCCCGCTTCCACCGTGTCCTCGAAGTGCGCCTGCGGGCTGTCGTCGTGCGAGATCGCCGTCGCTATCCCGCCCTGGGCCTCGCTGGTGCATCCTTCGCCGAGGTCCCCCTTCGTCACCAGCAGCACCGAGACGGTCTCGCTCAATCCGAGCACGGCGCTCAGCCCGGCGATGCCACTGCCCAGCACCAGAACATCGGTGAAGACCTGCGGGATGTTATGGCTGCTGAAATGCACAAGGTAGCGACGCAGCCGCAGTGGTTTGATCATAGCTCTTCGGAGACGGCCTTGTAGTAACGGTCAACTACCTCGTGGTAACGTGGTGAGAGACGCCTGGCCGCGCCTTCGAACCGGCTGCGCAAGGCGTCCTTGCGCGATTTGGTCGGCGTGGCGTCCCTGACCGCCATCCCCTCAGAGGCCGGCGCAGCAGCTTCCATGACACGGCCGGTTTCGCCGGGCAGTCCCAGCCGATCAAGCTCGGGGTTCGGTTGCGCTCCCTCGCCCCTCCCCCTGTAGCGCTTCACGAAGTTCCGCAGTTCCTCGCGGTCCGTGCCCAGCTCATCCAGGATCCGCTGCGGCAAGAGGTCGCCTTCCAGCAGTTGCTCCAACTCTCTCAGTGCCCTGTCCAACTCCCTCGGGTCCAACGGGCCTTCGGGCGGCCCGTCGGGCGGCAGCTCCTTCACACCCAGGCCCTGGCTCCCGGCACTGCCCTGTCCCTCGGTACCCGAAGACTGCCCGGCCTCGGCGCCGGACTGGGTGCCTTCACCGCCCTGTCCTTCCGGCCCAGAAGCGCCCTGTTCCCCGGAACCCGCAGACTGCCCGGCCTCGGCACCGGACTGGGCGCCTTGACCGCCCTGCCCCGCCGACCCAGAAGCCCCCTCTCCCCCGGAACCCGCAGACTGCCCGGCCTCGGCGCCGGACTGTGCGCCCTGGCCGCCCTGTCCTGCCGACCCAGAAGCACCCTCTTCCCCGGAACCCGCAGACTGCCCGGCCTCGGCGCCGGACTGTGCGCCTTGGCCGCCCTGTCCTGCCGACCCAGAAGCACCCTCTTCCCCGGAACCCGCAGACTGCCCGGCCTCGGCGCCGGACTGTGCGCCTTCACCGCCCT
>SDBU01009487.1_pt1 | contig 10896 bp, 7 predicted proteins | sample 2277071 | NCBI WGS metagenome assembly SDBU01 (sample SAMN10397929, study PRJNA504765) | marine sediment metagenome | isolation source: marine sediment core GS08_GC12, 126 cmbsf | place: Arctic Ocean: Gakkel Ridge, Loki's castle | collected 2008
AGATAATCCATAGCTAATACTCTAAACGGATGGGGTCTTCGCATTATCTCAATTGACTCTCTAAATCTTCAAGATTTCAAAATTTGAAGAAAAATTTGTTTTTTAATTGAATATTTTAAAAAAAGAAAAAAAAGAATAGTATATTAGTCTTTATTTAATTTATTGAATTTTTCACGAGCTTCTTCCAATCTACTTAATGTCCAGTAGCCATTATCTTGCAAATTGATACCCCATTCTAGGCAAAGTTTATGAAAGGTTTTAACGTTAACATCAAAATGTTGTGCTAACCAGCTTTGAGGGAAATTATTAACCATATTTTGTAAGAGTTCTGCGTTTCCAACTAACTCATTTAAGAGATCGTATTTATCACGATATTCATCTAAAAAGATTCTTTTCCTCTCCATACTATTTCCGTAATTATTGAGTAAATCATTAAAAAAAGTTGCACCAAGAGATAAGCGGTAAACATTCTTTGTAGGCTTTATAGGATTATTACTAATATAATCAGCATCTAGACCAACCTTAAGGGTTACAGGATATTTAATATTATAATACTCCTTTAATTGATATAGAAACTGAACATTCGAAGAGGCAATCTCACTTCTCCCTTGAAGTCCATCCCCGTCAAAAAAACCTAAAATAATTGATTTCTGGATGTTATAAGGCATACTTTCAAGAGAACTTAACCTACCCCCATCCTTAAATTCAAAATATCCAAGATTTCTTAAATCATCAACCATGGGTTTACAAGTAAAGGTGACATATGCCATATCATATTCTACCCCTTCGATTGTTCTTGTCCTTTCACCTATTTTTGCAGTTTTTAAACCAATTGAATTAGTAAACTTTACTAATTGTTCTTTATCCTTTATACTCAGTTCTATTGAGATTTGGTATCTGACTCTGTCATCACCACCTAGTGTAATTGACCCGTCTGCTAACATAAATCCAAACCAATATCCTCTTTCTTCTGTATCCAAATTACCGAAAAAGTGGGGGTTAAGATTAGGATTATGGATATGATACTGTTGTCTTGAATAGGTTTTTAGGTCGTTAGCTTCTTTATATCTATCGATTAGATCAAAACAATTTTTTACTCTGGCACCATATTTCTCTTCCAATCTTTGTTCGAATAAATCTAAAAGTTCCTCTGAAAATGAATACTTTGGATTATAAATTTTTGGGTTGTTGGAACTTTTAATACGAGCTATGATATGTTTTAAGAAATAACTTGAGCCTTTGATAATTTTACTAACCTCAATTCTCAATTGAGTTAATGATAGATCTCTAAATTCTGGCTGCAATTCTTTAATCTCTTCTAAAAGACTGTCAATAAAGTCTTCAGTTGAAAGTATTGCTTCAGGATTTTTACTCCCCAATGGGAGACCCCCCATTTCTACTATATCCTCATCAATTATAAGTACTTCTTATTCATACTTAAGATTTTCAAATTCAGATCTAAAAATTTAAATTTATTACCCAACTGAAAAAAAACTAATTCTGTATAACATATTTTTTAAGAGAGTCTGGAATATTAGACATTGGATGTAATTTTAATATAAAGATATTTCTGTCGAGGTTATCAAGAAAATCCGTAAAAGATTCTTTTATTTCACTTTTTGTATAAATCCTTAGTTCTTTGAACCTATCAATGAAATCCCCAAAATCTTTTGGTAAAATATTTATTCTAGGTAATTCTAACCAGATTCCCGTTAAGTTTTTATAATCCTTAATAAAATTAGAGAAATTATGACTGCTGCTAACTTGGATTCTTAAAGATTTTATAATTTTGTTGCTCCAGAAATGATTCGAAAAGGGAATAACACTTGGTGTAATTACTAATTGTTTAATATGTGAAAATTCACGAAACGATTGAGGTATTGATGATATATTTCTAGCATCCAGTTCAATTAGAGGAACATTATTTAGATGCCTAATATAATCGGGGATTTTTAATGAGTCTTCTAAACGAAAATGGGTTAAATTTCTTAAATCAAAATTTTTAGGAGTAAAATCTATAATTCTAGTTCCAGAAATTCGAATGTGCGTAACATTTGTAAAATATTTAAGTTTAAAAGGGATTTCTCGAACTCTACGTTGTTGATTTATACCTTGGTTATGAATTGTTAGTTCAAAACGACCTATGTTATCTTCTTCCCATATTTCAGATTTTAATAAGGGAATTTGCTTTGAACAAATATCTACATGCTTTATCTTGGGTAAAAATTCAATGAAATCAGGAAATTCATTTAGCCCGGGAGTTATAATTCTTAGGTATGTTAAATTTGTTAAACTTTTTATAAAATCGAAAGGAATATTTAGATCCAACTTTTCAATCTGAAGATGAGTTAAATTTTTAAGATTTGCTAATGATTCTGGTAAATAGCATGCGGGAAGGGTTCTTATTTCAAAATAATATTCTTTTTTCCTGAATTTTTCTAAATCAGTTTTATTCAACAGCTCTGAAGAAATATAAAGTTGTTTAATTTGAGTTAAATTACCAAAAGAATCTGGGATATTTTTTAAACTTTCTAGGTTAATTCGAAGTTTTACTAAATTTTTTAAATTCCCAATTGATTCTGGTAACCTACATCCAGGATTCACTCGAAATTTGAAATAAAGCTTATTTTTTTTTAGTCCAAAAGTTTTATTTAATTCATTTAACTGATTTTGAGTAATTTTTAATCTTCTAATTTGAGTTAATTGACCAATAAATTCAGGTAATACATTTAAATTTGGTTGGTTTATTACAAAATGCGTCAAATTTTCCATTTTGACAGGGATATCTGGTATTTTTTGAATATTTTTTGCCTTTATTAAAAAAATACCTTCATTTGAAACATCATGAAAATTTTCAAGTAGAGTCGGTAAATCATCAATTGTAATGAGTAATTTCTTAATTTTTGGAGATTTTAAAACCCAATTAGGTAATTGAGGTAATGATGTGTGGTCAATTCTGAGATAATTTAAGGTTTCAAAATTATTTATTAGATCCGGTAATAAACAACCTGTTTTGATAAATCCAAGATACAAATTTCCTTCTTCAGAATTGTTCCAGAAATCAGAATCACTCAAAAACTTGGTCGAAAGGTTGTTTCCCGAGGTAACTAAAACCTTTTTTAAGATTCCTTTAAAGGTAATTTCTTGAGGAAATTTTATATCATGCACTAAACATAATTTTTGAATATGTGAATTAAGAATTAAATTAGGTATTGCAGAACTTTTTGCTAATCTTATTACCATCTGAGGATGGTTTAAATTAAAGTTTTTTGTTAGCTTATTAATTTCATTAAGGCCTATTCTCGTACTGATAATTATATTTGGAAAATTTACTAATTCTAACAATATAGGGGGTAAGATTGAAGTATATTCTGAAAAAATTATGATTTGTTTTAATTTTGAACAGGATTTTAAACTTTCAGGAAGAACGAGCTCATGGAATCCTTCAATATAAAGAGTTTCTAAGCATTCTAGTTTGTAAATAGATTCGTCGAGTTCTAAAGAAGTTTTATTTTTTTGACCGAAGGTATCAATTATTCTCAACGATCTAATTGTGGTATTTTCCTCAAATTTTATGGATCTATTAACTAATTCCAAACATTCCAACTCTTCCAATGACCAAAAGATTTTTTTCAGTTCATTTGGATTATTTATAGTCATTGATCTAATACGGTGATTTTTTATTTGTTGAATTTTAAAAGAACTTATGTGTCCTGAATGAATTAATTGAACTAAATAATCAAAAACAACAGCATCTTTGATTTTATATCCCTCTACCTCGTCATCAATTAAATTTAAACTATTTGAAACGAAATCAATCGAATGAATTTTATCCTTTTGATTAAGTCCTTTATATTTATTGTTGTCTGAAATATTGAGAAATTGAAGTTGCCAATCAAATCCCTCAAGATCAATGGATTCTATTTTATTGCCTTGAATATTAAGCCGGTTTAAATTTTTCAAATTATTTAGAGTATCGGGAAGTTTAATTATTTTATTTACCTTTAAATTCAAATTTTTTAAGTTATGTAACCTTCCTATAGAATCAGGAATCTTTTCTATATCATTATTCTGAAGATTTAATACTTGTAATCCAATCAATTTTACTACACCAAGCGGGACATATTTTAAGTTAAGACCTTTAAGATATAATCCAATTACTCTCCCATTTATATCACAAGCATAACCCTTATCTCTCTGTAATTCTTCGCGATCAGTAATATTTTTTAAAATAAGATTAATTTGTTGTTCTCTTAAGTTATTTTCGATCTTTTCCAAACATTTGGCATCAGCTTTGCTTATGAGATTTTGATGAAAATAAGCATTTAGATCAGTTATATATCTCTCAATAAACCCTTGATATTCTTTTTTGAAAAGATATTCATATTGTAAGTTTTTTTTTTTTCGATGAATTATTCCACTTGAAAATATCACATTCCAATTGAGCTTAAACTTTTCAATAAAATCCTTAAGGTCATCTTCCAGGATGGGAGAATAAGGATCTGCTATTTCACAGATTAGTTCTTGAAAAATACCTTCTACTTCATCAGTTATTCCCATTCTCTTTAAGATAGTGTCTTCTGTTTCAGATTTAGCAAAAATACTAAACCATGCATCATTCTTTGGATCAAATTTACTGTCATATAAATTTAAATTAGTTTTTGATATGATCCTAATGATAAATGGTTTTGTTAACAGTTTACGTATTTGTATGTCATTGATTTTAGCATAATCTATCTGATATTTTTGATTTATTTGTATTAGACGCTCTTCGTCTTTAATGTCTTTTAAAATATAACTTGCACCAGTGTGGATTGTTATATCATCAAAAATTTGAGAGAATTTGTTTTGATATATAAATTCTCGGTATTTTCTGGCATTTTTATTTACAGATGGTGTGTTAATCCAGTCTACCAATCTTGAAGTTAATAAAATCATTAAATGGTTTGAGTTTTCCCTATCTTTAATATAATTGCATATATTTCCGATAAAATCTTCTCTTTCAAAAGGCGGTAGTTCATCAAAACCATCAAAAATTATCAATATTCGTCGATCCTCACCCTCCTCGTCTTTAAAGAACTCTGAAATCTTCTGTTCTTCTCCTTCTTGTAAAAATCCCCCCAAAATATTATTGAATTTTGTTTGGAAAGAACCACCTAAAGAAAAAAAAAATACTGGAATATTTTTCTTAATATATTCATATGCGATAAATGAGGCATTCCATGTCTTTCCAAGCCCCATATGTCCTAGAAGTAAAAAAATTCTTTCCCTACTTTGCAGGTCTTCCATTTTATTGAAGAAATCTTTAAATTTGATAACAAGGTCGGGATCTTTTTCAAATAAATCTTTTTCATATCTGTATCCATACTGAGAAGCCAGATCAGTCAAATCCAATAGTTGTTTACAATAATTTAATAATTTTACGTTAGGAAATTTATATATTTCATTTTGATTAAATGCCCTGTAGAAAAATAACGCTTTATTAGCATTTTCAAGTAAAATATGGATTTGCTTGTTCCAATCAATATCTTTTTTTAAAATTAAATCGTTAAAAATTGAAAGACAATATTCAGGATTAGATTCATAAAATACCTGAATTAGTTCTAAGACCTGAGTTAATTCGGTAAAGATCCCTTCTTCTTCTATAAATTCCTTTTTACTAGAATCAATTAACCCATCTGTAATTTGAAATATAATTTTATTAGATAATACTTTAGTTTTTTGTATTATTTCTTCAACAATTTTTTTATTGACTTTGAGCTTAAGAAATTCTTCTAAAAATAAGTTAAATAATGTAATGAATTCTTCAATATTTTCTTGGTTTAAAGTGGCAGCTAACTTTAATGCACAACCTACATATCTTCTTAGATTTGGATTAAAATTTGTAAGGAAATTTTCCCAATATGTTTTCCCCAAAAGTGATTCTAGATAAACATTTTTAATACCTTCTCTATTATACGGATGATAAGGTTGAGGTCTTTCTTTATTTTTTTTGAAATGCTTTGAAGCATATTTTTCATTTCCTGTACTTATTGAATTTCTAATTTCATCTTTATTTCCCCAATTTTTATAGAAACCTTTGGCGAAAGCGATAGCGCAATCATCATCTGTGGTTTCATCAGTCCCAATGGTAAAATCTATGAACTTTGAGGTTTTGTCAGCAATTATGGATGACTCACAGACATTAAATATTATTACTTTTACAAAATCTGCATACTTTTTTAATTTATCAACCAAATCAATTTGAAGATCAAGTGCATTGATAATCTCACCGTCATCTTCGAATAAAGGACCAGTATTAAGTGAACCATGACCAGAAAAATGAATTATTTGAGGTTTATTTTCAATTATTTTAGTTGTGATCTCATGTCTTTTTGTTGCAAAAGATTCAACTACATTGATTAGATTTTTATAAGGTAAATGGGAAATAGTTTCCTTAATCTTTCTAAATTCTTTTTCTGTTCGAATTACTTTTTGATTATTATAATTTGCTCCAATGAATAAAATTGTAATTTTTGCTTCTTTTTGGATCATTATCCTATGAAATTTTAATGATATTAAGTTTGAATCTCATAACAAATAATTCAAGTTATCATTTTATATTTCTCTTTTTTATATTTTTATTTTATCTTAAACAAACCTGTTTACTCTTCAATAATTTACATTATAATTTTATTTTATTATTGATTGGGAGGTCGCTAGTATAATGGAAATGAATTTAACAGTTTAAAAAAAAAGGATTAGTCAATTTGTGTCTATGTTACCTTTTTTTCTGTATTTTTAACAAATAAAATAAATTTTCAAATGGTGCGTTGTTCTTTAATGTGAGTATGTTTATATTTTTTACTATTGTATTGTTTAAATTACCTACAATTTAAATTGTTAAGCAGTTAAGATATTATGAAATAAAAAATGTATATATTGTCTGATTTTTGAATGAATGAGATGATAAAAATAAAAAACAATAGATCTTTAAATATTGTAAGGATCAATTAGAAGAAAAAAATAGATATTATGGTAAAGAGTAGAAATAAATTCCCAAAGGAAGGAGAATTCTTAATTGCAAAAGTAACAGAAGTGGAAAAACAATATGTCTATGTCGATTTGATTGACTACGAAGGGTTACGCTCAGAGGAATGTGCTCGAGGGATGATTCATATATCGGAAATTAGTTCAAGATGGATAAAAAATATACGAAATTATGTACGGATTGGTCAAAGAGTAGTCTTAAGAGTTTTAAGGGTTGACGCTGAAAAAGGGCATGTAGATATGTCATTGAGGAGGGTAAATTCTGCTCAAAAAGAAATTCGACTAAAAGAATGGAAATATGCTGTAAAATATGATAACATCTTACAATTTCTAACAGAAGATGAAGATATAAACATGACACTTGATGAAGCCTATGAATTAATTGGTTTTCCCGTTTTCGAATTTTTTGAAAATTACCAGGAAACAATTGAAAATCTCAAGGAGAATGGAGAAGAAATCCTTAGCAGCTTCGATATGATCTCCGATGATGTTAAAAAAAAGTTATTAAAAATTGTTGATGAGAATGTAGAAGTTTCAACAGTAAGTATAAATGGAAAAATCAAGCTCTCATATTACTCTGAAAATGGAATAGAGCAAATTCAGGATTCTCTGCTCGAAGCCTTAAAAGTTATCGAATCAAAAGAAACTCGTAAAATAAGTATAAATTATATTGCAGCACCTTTTTATAGACTGGAAGTTGTTACAAAAGATTACTTAGACGCTGAAAACATATTATCTGATGCTTTAGAAGTCATAGAACAAAAAACAAATGAATATGGCGGTACTTTTGAGTTTATAAGAGATTAAGCGTAAATTTGAATAGGGATATAAAGAATTATGACCAAATATTTACAAAAATGTAAAGAGTGTGAACTGTATAGTTTAGCGAATTCTGATTCGAAATGCCGTCATTGTGGCGGGAAATTAATAAATCCAAAGCCTGCTAAATTCTCATTGAAAGATAAGTATGGAAGTTATCGGCTATCTTATTTTAAAGAGCTGTTTGATGAAAAATTCAAATAGGTTTCAGTTATTGCGATTTTTTCTGCAAATTTTTCAATTATTAAGATTTTAGCATTCTGTGTTGGAATGTAAGCAATATCCTCTTTTTCGAAAGGTCCATAATTTAAAAGATCTATACCTACTAGTGGTGGTGTATTAATTAGGAATCTTATTAAACTGTAATTGATCTTTTCTTTTGATTGCTCACTTATAAGTTCGGATTTATTGAAAGCCTTGTTTTCTATAATCGTGTTCACTTGTGTTGTCTCAATTTTATCCTGTTGAACTGTTTCCCCGACTTCATCAGATTCTAATAATTCTTCTAAATTTTCACTTTCCTCAAAACTAGAAATCGCTCGTACTTTTTTGAATCCTTTGATTGAGCTTATTAAGCTTTGATATAATAATTTTTCTGCTTCTGAAACATGTACAATGGTAATGTCTTTAAGAGCTAAGGCTGAATTGATAATTTTTAATTCCCTCATCTTTAAAAGATCATTAAACATAAAGTTAAATTTTTGTTTATAGGTTTCAAAAACTTGAAATCTTAGGTCGTCATCAGAACTCTCTTGGTGATTGTTGATGGAATTGATTATTTTATTATACTGAATAAAAAGATTTTGGTTTAACTCAGTCAAATCTGTTTTTTCAAATTCATTTAACCAATGTTGGTACAATTTATCATAATCTCGTTTTAAATCCAAAAATTGAACAACTATTCTTGTTAATATAACTTTTATAAGATTTTTGTAAATAAATTTTTAACTTAAATGGACTTCGCAACCTCTTTACATAATAAAAAAATTGCTATATGATGTGGAACCTCAATAATTTCACCTTTTGAATAAGGTCCATATTTTTCACCTTTTATTTGAGTCATGGGGACTTTCTGCTCCAAGATTTCTAATTTTTGGGTAGTTTTTACTTTACTTTCAAAAATGATAGGATCTAATTTTTCTTCTGCTTCATCTAAGGGATTAAAATCAGTAAGTTCGTTTAATAATATTTCTTGGACTTTAAATCCCGTTTTTCCATGTAGTGAACCAGGATATCTAATAAGTCTATGAATATCAATTGTTACTGGTGTATCGATTTCTACTCCAATTTCATGAACTATTCCAGTTAAAAACGTATTCCACGTATTTATTCCAAATCCTTCAATTGCCCAACTATTCCTATTTTCATCTTTTATAATACTCAGGAATTTATCTTTAGATTTAAGGAAACTTTCAGTTAGATTTTTACCAAGGTTGAATTTGTTCTTATCAAGCAATAACTGTTTGATATATATATCAGGTTTGCTCAATATTTCTTCAATTTTAGATACTATTTTTTGAGCCCAACCAATATTAATTTTTGAAAAACCAAATATGTTTCCACCTCTTTCTTTTAGCCCCAAAATATCAAAAGAGATATTTTCTCCTGACACATAATCAGCTATTTCTCTTCTCTCTCCACTTGTTAGTGGTCTCATTTTTTCAGAGCCTATTTTCAAATGGTAACCACGGTGTCCGGAAAAAGCAACCTTAAATTTATTAACCTCAATTCCAAAATCAGGAATCAAAAAGTTGTTGACTAATTTGATAATTTCTTCTTTAGCTACGTTTAAGCATTCATCGCAAATCCAAGCTAAAGTCTTTATCTTGAATGCTTTACATTTTGGACACTTTTTCACCATCCCCCTTCCAGTCTTCCCACATTCCCTACATTGCCAATAATCATGATCTTCCTTACATGGGGTATAAAAATGATCTACATCGATATCGATAATTAAATCACACCCTCTATAACCCTTACCCCCCATATCGGGGATTTCTGGTTGTGAGTAGAGAGTCCCACTAGAGTAAACATGTCTAGGTCCGCTATCTGTAAGGTATTTTACTAAATCATTTATTTTTCTAAAGCCTATATGTCTAATCATTTTAATCTCCTTATCCCAAGGAATAAACCCAAATTCCCTCTGATCGAATAACTCTATTACTGGCAAATTATTTCGATTCTTGTAGTAATAATCCTTGAAGAGGCGTTTTAAATAATGATTATCATTCATTATGCTTTTTTTGTGAATTTTGTTCATACTCTTTTTTCTTCATACTTACAAACTGTTTATACTGAACATAGAATAAAGGATGTGAAATCTTTTTCTGAATGTCCAATTTCCTAGAGAAATAACCCTCTAAACATAATTTGTCTTTAAATTTCTTACCTAAACATAAACTATATGTCTTAAGGGTTTTACACGAGTAAGGAGTATAGCCTTTTTTTTTTGCAAATCTAACTTGGTATCCCGTTTTATCTCTATCAAAATCAGGAAGGGCAGAAAATATGTTAATTATTTCTTCTTCAGGATATTTTAGAGCATTGAGAAACCATACAATATATAATCTTTCTGTATGTACCAAATTTTGCCCTTCTTTTAATTTAGAGAGGATCTCTTGAATACATGCGGGAAAATTTTTGATAATTCCTTTATCTTTCGTAATATCAACTTCAAACTTATATTCGAATTCTTCCTTCCTTGATTCCCAAATATTATTTATCTTTTCGTAGATTTTGGAAAAGTCTTGGATTTCCAACAATTTATCTTTAAATTTATTTAATTCATTGTTATTTTTATTATTTAAATTTGAGAATTTCAATCTTACATATTCTTGGATTAACCTATTTAAACTTTTCTACGCAAGGGTCTGTTAAACAATCATTAGTTTATTTACTAACAAATTTCCCCTAACTCTCTCGGCATAGAACGTATTAAACCCCCTTTAGTTAATCTTATATACTCAAATTTTATAAGTTTATTATGGGAAGAAGAACCAAGAGAATTAAGAAAACCTTCCCAATTGTTAAGAATACCAATAATAAGAA
>SDBU01009488.1_pt1 | contig 10896 bp, 10 predicted proteins | sample 2277071 | NCBI WGS metagenome assembly SDBU01 (sample SAMN10397929, study PRJNA504765) | marine sediment metagenome | isolation source: marine sediment core GS08_GC12, 126 cmbsf | place: Arctic Ocean: Gakkel Ridge, Loki's castle | collected 2008
CGGGGGTCTGCTAAAATCATAAACGAGGGCCCGTAGCTCAGTGGTAAGAGCGGCCGGCTCATAACCGGTTGGTCGTAGGTTCAATTCCTACCGGGCCCACAAAATAACGTTTAAAAAAGGGCGTTTTGTGCCAGCGCCTTTTTTTGTTAAGTCCTTTTATTGTAATTATCAAGACTACAAATTCGCGATAATTTCCATCAACTGTTTCTTGATTTCTTCTTTGCTTTGATTGATCTCTCCAAATGGTACTTTGCTAATATTGTCTATTCTCTCCTGAATATCGTCATCCGATAGCATTCCATAGATCCCATCCGTAATACTTAAGTTGCTATGCATCAGGTTCTGACTGACCGCCTTCAGTTCACCGATATCCTTTGCGTTTTTTAATCCATACACTGCATGGCCATGTCTAAACTTATGAGGTGAGTGATAAGGCAATTCAACCTTATTAAGCCACCTTTTCAAATCTTTCCGAGCTCGACAGTCACGATGCTTCCCGGCTTTAACATGACCTAAAGGATCAATTTCTCCTGTTTTAGGAGAGATTAGAGCAAACCATAGCCCATCCTCTGGGCAAACCGAACGAACTTCGTCATCCCAAGCATTAATAACATCCAGTAAATAAGAGATATTGAATAGAAAGGTAACAGCATCCTTTTGATTCTTCGTACGGACACCCAGATTTTGAAATTGCAGAACCCTTCTTCCTTTCACATCCACCGCTTTAAGTGGAAGTGTAGTAAATGCCTCGATCCTAATTCCTGAAAGAAACCAGAATACCGCAGCCGCCCTGATACGTTTCTCCCACGTTTCAAAAACTGGAGCCGATGCTATTGCATAGATTTCATCAATTGTGACATTTTCATGTGACCTAATTTTTTTAGTCATCCTGGGAGGCTTGATAGTGTCTAACCATGTTGGAGTGATTTTTCCATATCCTTGCTCATGAATAGACAGCCAGTGTAAAAAACGACGAGAAGATGAAATGCTTTTCCGAACAAATGATTGAGAAAGATGTCTGTCTTTTCCATCCAACCTAGAATTCAATATAAATTCCGGGAAAGTTGGTCTTATCTTTGATGCCTCTGAGAAAGACTTTTCCTGAGACCAAAAAAGAAGATGTAGAAGCCAGCTTTTTTCAAGTTGCTTTGAACCATCTGAGATTTGATCCACCTCAGAGCGATACTTGAGATATTTATTGACGACTTTCCAGTTCTCCCTATTGATCATTTCTTCCGTTTCTTATTGGAATTTATTTTGGCCAGTTTTCTGCCGCAATAAGGGCAAAAGCTGATCAGGTAATTTAATCCTTCTTTTTGGTTTTGAATGGGCTCAACAAGGTCAACAGCCTTTTTACACGTCAGACAGAAGACTTGGTCCTTCTTGACTTTTAGCTTTGGAAAAGTTTCCTGATACCAATTCACAAAGGCTTTTCCGTTGATCCAAATGTGGTTTCTTTTATCTCTCTGATGAGGACAACCTAATTTGACGTAGACCCGATAAACTTGCCGCACAGCGAATCCAACTTCTTCAGCTATCTCACTAGGCTTGTACATCATATCTAGAAGCCGATTCAGTCTAATTCTTTGTCTCCCATTTAATCTTCCCCTTAGCTCTATTTGATGTGTCATATTCACCCACTCAAACTTGAAACCTTGAGCCCCTGGATGCCTCAGCCTGACGGCTGGTTGCCCCAGGGGCCCTATGGAGAACCCACCTACAATCGTTTGATAATTTCTGCCTTTGCATCCGCATCCTTCTGGATCTTCGGTAACCCCAATCCATAGTCTTCCATAATGGTTAGCATACCGAACAGGTTTGGATTCTCAGGATCTAACCTTGCCATCGCACCAGAGACATTTCCTGCTACACATCGGAGATATCCTTCTGATATTCCCTTGAATTCCTTACCCAACCGGGACGTTGGCCATGGAATACCATTAGCCCAATCTTCTGCAGCTGAAACAACAATTTTCCAGAAATCGGATACTTCCCACCTTCGGTTATTTGAATCATTTGGATTTGGGATAGACAACCTCCCCCATTCCACCAAATAATTTAATAGCTTCACAATCTGCAATTGTCTAAACTTATCAAAGTCTTTGAATTCTTCGAACCCACCTTTATTTGGCTTAACTTCCCACTCTATCCTTGTCACCGGACCCGAATACCCGTTCCATACATCGCGCCAGTACAAGATATCCCCATCTGCTTCGGCCTGAGCAACTTTGTCATATATCCTTAGATAAACTGCTGATCTTCGAGAGCCAATATTTATAGTCTCAAGTTTTCCTGAATTGGGATTGAAATGGATTCTAGAGACACCTGCTCTTCCTACCCATCCTTGACGCCACATTTCGATATCTTGATTTGCCATTTCCACACCAAATAAATCTAGTGCGACATCAATCCTTGTTATCCGTATGGGCCATTCTCCCTTAACGCCTATCTCCGACAGAAACTTTTTGACCGCTTCTCCAAGCTCGTTTCCCGGGGGATGATCTAGAATGAATTTGGGTCCAATCTGAACCCAGATTCCCATACCCAGACCTTCACCTCTCAATTCATCAACTTCATCTGTTAGAAATGCTCGAATGTCATGGCTCCATACGCTAGTCTTATATCCTGTTGAACCACCTCTAACTACAAAATCCCCCTCAACAACACCTTTCTTCAATCTTCTTGAATCGCAACCTTCAATCACCATACTCCATCGCTCGAATACATCCCTTCGAGGGTATTTGACATTGAGATATAAGGTGTCAACACTAACTACATATTTCATAATTTATTTCTGTACATCCCACCCCCGTGTTACATGGACGGGGGATGGCTCCCTAGCTAACATTCGGCGCCATCGCTTTTCCCAGGCTACCGCCAGTCGCGCCACCGTCAAGGACGCTCGTCTCTGACTCGCGACCTTCGGTCTCACTCCGTTCGCCCTTGACTGCCGCGCTTGCCTGGCAGCACTTCCCTTGAAGCGAAGGCGCCTCAGTGTCCGCGATGAAGTCTCCAACCACCCTCAGGACTCTTTCCCTTGCTTGGTCGATAGGTAACCCAGCAAATCGTTTCCAAAGGTAATCCTGGAGAGCTTGGCGTAATCTCGCGTCCGCAAGCAGATCACCCCACCCTGCACGCTGCACCATCTCCATCCATCGATAGTATGTTCTTTGCGAGATCATGTTTCCCGTGAGTAGGGATTCGGTTCCTTCCTGTGCAACATAGACCACGAAGCCAAGCAACTTAAACGCTTGTGGATAATCATCATTTGATGCTTCTGCTATCTGGGTAATAAATTCGCTTACATCCATATTCTTATCCTCATTTTGCTTGTTCTTCTCAAACTTTGACTGTATGATGTTAGGAGGACAACTTACTATGTCTGTGCGCTCTAACATACCGCATTGTACGGTATAGCGCACAGTTTGTCAATACTAATGGCAAAGATCCTCGAAATTCTTGCTGATTTACTAGGAGATAAGGAACCCATCCCGAATAAATTCACAATCGGGTTAGGGAAATTAGCGCGAACAGCCAGAGAGGAGGCTGGACTCAGTCAGACTGAGTTAGCTAATCTAGTCTATAGGCGTCGTTCAACGATCTCAGATCTTGAGAATGGAAAATCTAAAGTAGGTATCACTACACTCTCACTGATCTCCGTCGCTCTTGATAAACCAATTACCTATTTCATTCCCCCTAATATCCGCGCTAAGCTGAAACCAGACGACTTGGACACCGAAGAGCTTGAGTTGATCATTCAATTTCGCAAGATTGGCGATGATGGCCTTAGGCGTCTTTCCATTCGCCAGGTTAAGCTACTCGCAGAAACCTACATCGAAACCTTCCGAAAGGCACAGCGAGAAGAAATCAACAATCTTCCACCCCGAAAGTAACTACTCGAATTAAAAAAGGGGAAACTCCCATGCTTCTAGAATCCACCTCCAAGAATAAGGTCAGTACGGATATGTATACCACCCAACAATTGATTTTCAATAGAGAGATTACAATTGATTAGTAGCACCTTATTTACCTCAAATGCCGTTATTTATTCTTATGCATTCCCATCCTGTTTTAATTCCCTTCTATTATGGAAGTTATATCTCTCTCCTGTTGATCGAACTTCGGTTAATAACTGTAGGAGTGTTTTACTATGAACAACTTTACATTGCGTAAATCAATAATTAGCTTTTTGTTTCTAGTAGCAATCCTGTTTGCGTTTTCACACATCTCTATTGCTTCAGCACAAACTAACATTATTCTCAGATCCTCTACTCCTGTTGTACATCCCACGATAACACCTAACCCATTTGATGCTAGGCTCAATTCACTTGAACTCAAAGCAGAATCGTTCGATACATTAATTCAAATCCAATCAAACTCATTTAATTCAACCATTTCTCGCTTGGAATCAAACTTCAATTTGATATTGGCCATTGCAGCAATATCCTCAGCTGTAATTGCTCTATTGGGATTGGGATTTGCACGCATTTGGATTAGGGATTTAATTGAAAAGCAAATTCAAGATACTGCTTCCGACGAAATAGCCAGGATTGCTCAGAAAGAGCTTGAACGTATAAGGGAAGAATGGGAACCAAAATTTGCTAGTCTTTACGAGGAATATCGTGATTCAATTAAAAGGGAATGATCATGGGAGTTAATTCCGAAACTCGAAATTTAATTACATGCGCATTACTCCATCTTGATCCCCGTATCTCAGATAAGCGAGCTGCGTTAAACAGTATTCTTATTGAGGTCTCATTATTTAATTTTGAAAATCCCTGTTCTTTTGATGAAATAAAAAACCAAATTGATACTCTTGTTAATCAGAATAATTTTCTTGGGGACGAAGTTATTCGGAACTCAATTGAAGATTGTGTTAAAAGAAAATCGGTCACTGATACCGAGGGTAACTATCTTCTTTCAGATAAAAGAAGAAATTCATTACAGGAGGCATTTACATCTTCAGAGAATAATTTTCAACAAGTAACTAAGGGTCTCACCGAAAGAATTGAACTTGAAATTAATGAAAATCTTCCAGCTGATTATCCGACAAAGATTGCACACATTGTCAGAAGGGTCGTTGCCGAAGAAGTATATGAGTTCTCCATACAACTTGCGCGCGAGAACCTTACTATTGAAGAAATGATTTTCAGATTAGAGGAATCTAATCCCATAAAGAATATTGAAGACTCACTCATAGAATTTCTGCCCCAAAAAAGAGAGCTTTTTAGAAAGAAGATCATTGGAGGCATTGTTGACTATTTTCGTGACCTACCGGTTGAACTTCAGGAAATGCTCAGGTTAATTCATTTTAATGTCTTGATAAATCAAATCCTAGGTTTAGATCCTTCCATGGTCAAAATGTTGAGGGATTTTTTTTCCAAACGCCGCCTTTACCTTGATACAAATGTAGTCCTTTCATATATTTTCGAAGGTCAATTGATGCACCCAATAGTGCTTGAGGTAATTCAAAGTACACTTGATCTTCAAATTCAACTTCTCATTTCTCCAATTACTTTAGATGAGGTAAGAAATCAAATCGGTCGTTCTAAAAAAAATTACCGACTCTCGCAGCGAATTCCAATTGTTGAATTACTCGCTCATTCGGGTGATGATGCAATCCTAGCAACATTTTCTCGATTAAAACATAAACAACCATCATTACGGTGGGATACCTTTATTCAACCTTTTGAATCACTTGATGAAACCTTACTTTCGTACAACATTCTTGTTGAAGATAAGTGCTTCGAAGATGTACCTAACCACGAAAACTTTGATGCAATTCGAAACAGGATATTAGAATCAAAACCTCCGTACGCTTCAGAGAGTGTTATTAACCACGACACATCAAATTGCATTTTAATCTTTCTTCTCAGAAAAGTTCTTCCCCCCGATGAACGTGGGCATATTGTATGGTTAATGACAATTGACAGGACATTGAGACATTCTCAAAAACGTCTTGTTTCATCAAAACTTATTCCCGATCCGTATTGTATGCAAGCATCAGATTGGGGGGATATCGTTCTTCCTGCACAGAGTCTCTTAGGATTTGTTTTTAATGACTTCATCGGATATCTTGCTCAGTCGCGTTTAGGAGCTGTAGTTGATTCAGAATTCATTCACCTTAACTTCCTTGAAACTATTCACGATGCAGAATTCGACATCGATAGGTTATTAATTCTTCATCCTGATCAAGTAAAAGCTATACTCTCTAGTCTTCAGACTAATCGCGAAGCAAAATCTTTACTTCAAGATGTTCTCCAGGAAGAAGACCCTGGTGTGAAGAAAGCTCTTTTATTGCAATTTGATGAACTTTTCAATCAAGCAATTGAAGATACAGATCCAGTTAAATCTATCAAGGAGGAAAAAGACCAGATAATCAATTTGCTTGAAACACGAGTTGAAAATCTTACCGATTCAGTAAGGGAACTTTCTGTTCGTGTTGAAGAGGCAGAATCTACCTGGGAATATAGACTTTCTTCCTGGTTTAAAAACCTCTTCAAATCATAAACCCATTCATTTTTACTTAAGATAAATGTTGTTATCCAATATTCATTTTGTTGATCAAATCATAGCAATCAGGCTTATACAATATTTATTTACCAGATTCATATTCCATTAGAATTCAAACTTCGGTCCGGTAGAACTACAGCTCCCTATCGCATACTGACACAAGGGCTTTTAAGCCCCAGGTGAATTGCAGATCCCGCATTCTTGCGGGATTATTGTTTGGATAAGGGCTCTTATCAATATAGTAATTGTTACTTCCACATTTTAATATGTTATTGTTAGCATTCCTGTTATCTATTAACTAGCTCACTACTGTAATTCCTTATAAGATACTAATTATGGGAATCGTGATTATTCCATAAATATATAAATTATGTTACAGATCTCATTAACAATAGGTTTCCAAATCAATTATTGAGCTTGTTTGTGAAGCTTTGGAAATCCGGGAGGACAAAATGAGTGAAATCATTCATAATGCTATAGAAACTATTCGTTCTTCAGTTACAGAATCCACAAGGCTATCGGATGATTTAATCTTCGGTCTCGCCTGTTACAAATACTTTTATAACGATGGAAATTTTGACAAATCAGATTTTGAAAGCTCTTATACAGATGGAACGAATGATGGTGGAGTTGATTTAATAGCTGTCAATGAAACTGACCTATTAAAAAAATTGGTCCTCATCCAATCAAAGAATGTTCAAGAATTGCATTCAAAAGATGATGCAAAAGATATTTTCACCAAAATGGCACAAACAGTTGATGATTTCAATAACGAAAGGATTGGATCATACAACGATCGATTACGGCGTATTTATCGAGAAAAATTTGATGACGCAAGCGATGACGATAGTTTCAACATCGAGCTAACTCTATTTCTAGGTTTTGATAAAGATGAGGAATACAAGAAAAACATTCAAGATCATTTATCAAAAGTTGAAGCTCTAGACGACTTCGATATATCTATTTTCTATTTGAACGAGATCGAGCAGCAAATTGAAGCTTTGGAGGAGCCCAAGAGATTCGTTCCAAACGGAGAGATTAAGATATACAAGGATCACGGAATTATTAAAAATGAAGAGAATGGAATTCTCGTAAATATATCAGCAATCGCACTAAGAGAAATGTATGATCTTTATAAAGACCACGGTCTCTTCGAACAAAATTTTAGGTATTTCATAAGAAACAAAAAAATTGATACCCAAATAAATGAATCCCTCAAATCAAAACGTGACATGTTCTGGTTCCTGAACAACGGCATCATCATTGGATGCAAAGACTTTCGTATAGACGGATATAACATAAAGTTAGAAGACTTTTCAATCGTAAATGGCTGCCAAACCACTACGATTTTAGGTTCGTATAAAGGGCCAAATGAAGATTTAGACTTCCCAATCCCATGCAAAATTGTAAAACCCGATAAGCCAGGTGAAGATAACTTCAATATTTTTATTTCACAAATTGCCGAAGCCTCAAATTCGCAGAAACCAATATCTGATCGAGATCTAAAGTCTAATTTACCTGAACAACGCCAACTTCAAAAAGAACTTAAACAAAGCGATCCAAAAATATTCTTGGAGATAAAGAGGGGAGAAGGAATTCTAAAAAAGAAAAACCTTGAAAATTGGCAGAAAGTCAAAAATGATACCCTTGGTCAATTAATACTATCCACCCTACTTCAACAACCTGGTACTGCTAGAAGTAGTAAGAAAAAAATATTTGCCGACAACACTGTCTACAACCGTGTATATAAACGAAAGCATGACAAGGCAACCATTGTTGATCTTCTAAAACTATCAATTTATTACGACAATTTCAGAACCCAAGCCACACTCAATGAAACAGATTCAAATGTCGCAAAAAATGGCAAGTACTGCATTCTTGCAATAATAGGTTTCTTGATCAAGCATCACCGTGAAGAAATCAACCTAACTTACGATACAAGTTCCCCTGAATGGGCCTCAGAAATCACTGCTGATACTCTTGAAGGATATCTACTTGATCCAGAAAGACCAGATGATTTTGAAAAAATCCTTAACTCATTGTTTGGCCAAATCATCAGAACTTTATCAACTTTATATACATCAAGAGGGGACTTAGAGACATCTGTAACAAATTTCTTTAAGACGGATAAAAAGTATTATTCAATCATCCTTGAAAGAATTAAATCCGAATACCTTTTGGATGATTATGAATACGAAAAAATCAAGGAGAAGATAGAGAAGATTTTCTTATAACTTTAATTCTGTATACCATAAGCTATCTTTCATGCAGCCTAGTGTTATCTCGTATCCGCGGATTTATTCACACCAAAATTCACGATAGCATTTTCACGATTCAATCGATGGAAATATTCAGTGTTTGATAAATTAAAGTCCAAGGGATTTGAAATTCTTGCTTTACATCATGCTGAGGCAATTCTTATGCATGATATGTCGAGCGCGGTCAAGGAACTTGAAGAGATTCTCCTAAAAATTGAAATCCCTATTGAGGAACTTATCCGAGGTGGAGGTGGCGCCAGTAAGTTTACACAGCGCTTACGTCGCACATTGGCTGATGATTATGGTTGGCATAAGCACAACTTTGAATTGAAAAAAATCATTGACGGTGAAGTAAAGGAATCTATCTCACACGAGATTGATCATGTGAAGGTCTTTCCTACTGGTACATTTGCGCTAGAGATTGAGTGGAACAATAAGGATCCTTTCTTTGATCGAGATTTGGAGAATTTTAAGCGCCTCCACGCTGAAGGAGTAATATCAATTGGCGCAATAATTACGAGGGGCGAATCACTACAATCCTACCTGAAAGATGCCGTCCATCGCTTTGCCAAAGATAGCGGAATTTCAACACCAGATGCGTTAACCACATACTATGACCCCACCGCTCGTCAACTTCGCCTCATAAAAGAGAAAGCGGAGTCACTTGGATCCTTCGAAGAAGGATGGGCTCATGTGTTTGTATCTGATAAATTTGGGGAGTCAACAACACATTGGAGAAAATTAGAAGATCGTGTTCAAAGAGGAGTAGGAAATCCTTGCCCACTTAAACTGATTGGTATCCCTTCAAATGTAATAGAGTTCTAACTCTACTGCTATACAATTTAACAAAGATTAGTCACTTCCCGATTTTTTGGAATTATGAGAGTAAGTATCCCAAGTTATCTCATAGTCTTCTGACTCATTTCCCCAAGTGCTCCAACCATTCCTTGCTCCTCTAGCGAACATTTCGAGGTAAGGACCTGGACTGCATGCCTCAATAATCTCATAGAGCTCATCTGGTTTTCTTGAGTGTTCTCTCTTTCTTGATGGAATGATATTTACTTGGCTTCTACCAGGAGCTAACGTTCTAAGACTTCCTTTTACACCAAATAATACTACCTCTGTAACATTCCTAAAGTAGAATCCCACTCCTCGGCCATCAGGTCCGCCATCTTTTCTAATTTTGTACCAAATAATATTTGTTTTATATGTAAAGCCCCATGAGCTTAATACAGCAAGACCTTCGGCAATTAACGCATTAGGCACCCAAAGGTAGAGATGACTCTTGTCGGCAGCAACGTCTCTAATTGGTATCGCCTTAATTTCGTCAAGGGAAAGTGTTGAGTATCTCGATAGCCTTTTATGCTCGGGCGCAACCTTTCCTGTCTTGTTCTTAAATCGCCAGGGAGGATCAGCGAGTATTGTCCCGAACTTTCCCTTCATCTCACGGGAAAAATCTTTAGCTGGATTTGAACCATCTGTCATTGCCAACACCTTAGATAAAATTATATTCAAGTGATCGGGTTTGTAAATTCATCCAATTATAATATTAGCACATTTGTTTCATGCTGCAAAATTCTCGATAAATTCTGAGTAGCTAGCCAATTTCATTAATGCGTAGATTCTATACTGATCGGAATTACACCTCTGTCCAGTAGGTTTTCTGCTACCTAGTGTATAGTGACATTAGGGCTTTTAAGCCCCAGGTGAATAGCATATCCCTTATTCTCGCGGGATTTATTAACCCAAGAACAATATCTCACCATAATAAAGATTAAAACCATATCCTGCTTGTAATGAATTTATTTCCGGTTGGTCGTAGGTTCAATTCCTACCGGGCCCATATATAGATCCCTGAGAACCCAAAGGGCTCGACGTCCGCGCCGAGCCCTGGTTGTTGTCTTACCTCAGATCTTCTGCTTCTACTACGATTTCGCCCTAACTTGTAGGTCAGGCCGCGGGTAAGGGCCGGATCCTATTTATTAAAATCCTATTTTCATCTCAGAGTTTATTTCCCTGTAATTGAGGTTCCTGGTAGCGGAGGGCGGAGTTGAGACGTTTCCTGGCTACCAGGAACCACATTGGCTACGCAGAAGCGATGGATGATTCGGGGATCTCCGGTAGG
>SDBU01009489.1_pt1 | contig 10893 bp, 8 predicted proteins | sample 2277071 | NCBI WGS metagenome assembly SDBU01 (sample SAMN10397929, study PRJNA504765) | marine sediment metagenome | isolation source: marine sediment core GS08_GC12, 126 cmbsf | place: Arctic Ocean: Gakkel Ridge, Loki's castle | collected 2008
CGGCATTGCTGGCAGACGTAGAGTCGATACAGTCCGCTATCATCCGTATAATACGCCAAAGCATCCTGATTCTGGCTATCGCAATAAGGACACTGTAGCCTCTGAAAGAGCCATTGAGCATCACACCGAGAGCAGAGCAGCCATCTGGACCCGCGCTCTTTGTCTAAGAAAGCGAAATCAGGCTTCCCCCCGCAGACCGGGCAATATCCTCGCCGCCACTGCTCCTGCTCCACTAACCCGAGCAATGCCTCGGAGCGAGAAGACAGGAAGGGCTTGATGGTAGAATGAACCACCGCAGCTAAAAGCTCCTGATTCACAGAATATGTAGCTGCCAGTGACGACAATGATTCGTCATCATACCAGCATCTGGTCACCTCTTGTAAGAGAGACACCTCAGAGGCAATACCTCTCAGTCCCTCGACATCTCCGGATGCTACCCTGTAGAATTCACCAGCTACGGCAGCAACTTTCGGGAACAGTTCCTGTAAGGCAGGCCAATCCAGAGACAGAGTTTCCCATTCCAGAAGCGGAATGCCCTGTTTCAGTCGCTCAGCGGCTTCGGCTTGTGACAAAGTAAGTTGAGGGGCAGAAGCATGTGCCTCCATCTCAGTCTGAACATCTAACAAACACTTATAGAACCTCAGATACTCCGGCAAAGAGCCTTCACTCCGTTGCCACTCGTTCAATAGATGCAATATCTTGCTATTCATTTTCACTTATACTCCCTATCTTAATCCGCCAAGCGCCTAGGCTTTCTCATCCGCTTTGTTTTTAATAACTTCGTCGTACCACTTTCGATGGTGTGACTTAGCATATTCAACCGAAACTTTACCCCTGGTCATAGAACTCCATGCCCCCACCCGTGTTGGAAGCATAAGGGGATGAAACGAGAGGTAGACATGAACGAAGAGCATGACGCCAGTAACGATGAAGGAGATGTCATGGATAAGAACAGTCCATTGCAGAAGCGCAGACGGTGCCGCCGTCTTGCTGAACCACATGATGGCCCCGGTTATCACAAAGACAACCCCGAAGACAATCGACATAAACCACCACATCTTCTGACCGGAATTCATGTGCTCCTGAGGTGGCATCGCTTTCTCATCACTCAGGAAGTAATAGCGAGGCGCTGCCTTCAGCCAGGCGATGTCTTCAGTTCCCCAGGTAAAGGCTCCTTTTATGCCCTTCCACGTTGCTTTCCAGTTGATAGACAGGTAGATAATCGGAGCTACGACAAAGACAACTGCCGCCACCCTGTGGATAACACGAGTCCAGCTGTCCTGCGCCAGGACTCCCAGAGGAGGGACAAACAGGATAAGACCGGTCAGAAACAGGAGGACAAAGGAACCAGCATGTATCCAGTGTAGTACTCGGGTTGGCTTCCGATAGCGTTCAACTTCCTGCACCATATTACTTTCCCTCCTTCTTACCAGGCAATTCCTTGGCTACTTTTGCTTCACGCGCTATAATGTAATTCAATCCCAATCCGAGTATAGTTACTCCACCCAACGCCCAACCCAGCGGCTGAACCACATCCTGCCAGGCAATTGCCGCCGCTGGAACCTGAGGAGCCAATGGAAGTCCGTATACCTCAGGGGAATCATCCAGGACATATAAAACGTGCAAACCCCCCAGCTCTCTGTCGCCGTATAAGTAGGCATTGCCATAGCCTTTAGCACGAAGGGCTTGAACTCGCTTACCTCCTTCCGCCACCAGCTCATCGTGGCCACCGTATACCAGGGCATGAGCAGGGCAGGTTTTAACACAGGACGGCTCATGACCGTTGTCAACCCGGTCCAGGCCGGGAGTAGTGCAGAAGGTGCACTTATCCATTTTTGCGATGCCGGTAATCAGATTACGCTCACTTCGCGGCACATCGAAGGGACAAAAGTCGATGCAATAACCGCAGCCGGTGCAGATGTCCTTGTTATAAGAGACATAGCCGGAATCGGTATGAAAGAGGGCACCGCTGGGACAGACCTTAACACAGGCAGCGTCAGTACAGTGCATACAGGCGCGGCGCGTGAAGAGCCACCCGAGTCGTCCCCCCCGTTCTACTTCCCTGAACTCCATCTTGAGCCAGGTTTTGGGAGAGAGGTCAGCCGGATTTTCATAACTGCCCCAGTTAGATGTCTTCTCTCCCTCACCCTCGTCATTCTCGTTCCACTGCTTACAAGCTACCTGGCAGCCACGGCAAGCAGTACACAGTGTTGCATCATATAAGATTGCTTTCTCTGCCATTATTACCTCCAAGTAAAAACTCGGTCGCTATCTTTTAAGCCTTGTGGAGATCGACCAGGAAGGCTTTGTACTCAGGTATCATCGTGTTGGCGTCACCAACATGGGGTGTGAGAAGATTGGCACTGTCGCCGGTTGACAGACCGGTGTAACCCCAGTGCCAGATTACACCTACCTGATGTACCTTAGTGCCATTAAGCTGGAACGGCTTGAAGCGCTTGGTAACCAAAGCCACCACGTTGACCTGTCCCCGAGCCGACTCCACGATAACCTTATCACCGTTGGCGATGCCCTTTTCTGCCGCCAGTTCTTCGCTCATCTCGACAAACGGCTCGGGCTGCATCTCGATTAACCAGGGGCTGTTACGGGTCATCTGCCCGCCCTGCCAGTGCTCTGAGATGCGGTAGGTAGAACACACTATCGGATACTTATCAGGAGTACCCTGTTCATCAGGTCTCCAGATTTTGAAGGCCGGATTACACTGCTGATTCGTCATTGCATTTTGCACCGGCGATTCCCAGGGCTCGTAATGCTCCGGTAACGGACCTTCAGCCATGCCCGGACCAAAGAAACGAGCATGCCCCTCTGGCTTCATAATGAATGGATACTTGGTCTTCTCCGGGTCGACGGCCATTGGAGGCCATCCGCCATCAGGCACATCACCAACCCACTTGCCATCCTTCCACCAGACGACCGGGTGTTCCTTATCCCACGGCACACCATTGAGGTCAACTGATGCCCGGTTATAGATAATCCGTCGGTTTACCGGCCAGCACCACGACCACTTCGGATAAAGACCGATGTCAAACGGGCCGGGGGTGAGATCTCGGCGAGCCGCCATGTTTCCATCCTCGGTGTAACTGGCACAGTAGAGCCAGTTGCCTGAGGTGGTACTGCCATCGTCCTTCAGTTTGCCAAAGCTGGGCAGGAGTTTGCCGGTAGTAAGGTCGTAGCCATTTATTTCCTTGGCTACTGCATGTACATCGGGATGGTCCGCTCCATAGTCCCAGGTGAGACTGGTAATAGCCTCAGGGTTGGGCCCACCCTCTCTGCTGTAGAGGTCTTTGAGCCTGAGCGCAATCTGGGTCAACATCCACAGGTCTTCCTGTGCCTCTCCCGGACCGTCGGCTGCCTTGTACCGCCACTGGCTCCAGCGCCCACTGTTGGTAACGCTCCCTTCTTTCTCAAAGGAATTCAGGGCCGGAAGGAGAAAGACCTCAGTTTTAATATCGGATGGGTTTACGCCGGGGCGCTTCCAGAAGTTAGCCGTCTCGGTAGGCCACATGTCAGCTACCACCATCCAGTCCAGATTATCCATTGCCTTCCGCTCCAGGTTGGCATTTGGCCCACCTACTGCCGGGTTCTGCCCCCAGCACATAAGTCCCTTAATCACACCCGCGTACATTGCCTCGAAAAGGGAAATATGAGAGTAATCCTTCCCCTTATCAATCTTGGGCAGGTAGTGGAAGTCAAACTGGTTTGACATTTGTGCGGCATCTCCGTACCACGCCTTGAGCAGGCTGACTATATACTTAGGCGTATGCTGCCACCAGTTAGCGCTCTTGGGGTCATCGCTCTTGGGAGTAGTCCGCTTTATGTATTCGTCAAGGGAGGCATCAGTGTCCACAGGTACCTTCAAGTATCCAGGGAGAATGTGGAACAGCAGGCAGTGGTCGGTGGAACCCTGTACGTTGGACTCGCCTCTCATGGCATTGATGCCACCGCCGGCAATTCCAATATTGCCCAGCAGCAGCTGTAATATGCAGTATGAACGGATATTCTGAGTACCATAAGTATGCTGTGTAGTGCCCATGGCATAGAGTATGGTACCGGCCTTACCCGTCTGGCCGGTAGCGGCATAAGTCTTGCAAACCTCGAGGAAGGTATCCACCGGTGTTCCGGTGATGCTGGATACTTTCTCCGGTGTATAGCGTGCAAAGTGCTTCTTCATCAACTGATAAACACAGTTGGGGTCTTCGAGCGTCATGTCCCTCTTCGGAATACCGTTTTCGTCCACCTGGAACTGCCAGGTAGATTTATCATACTTTCTCTTTCCGTTATTTGTTTCATTGGGACTGCCGGCATAGCCGGAGAATAGTCCATCGAGCTCCGCCGGCCCCTTGTAGTCGGGATTAATGAGATACGCAGAATTCGTGTATTCCGTTATGTAGGTCATATTATAATTGCCGGGGTTGCGTCCAATGTCGTCAAGCACGTATTTAATCATGCCATTGATGAACGCAATGTCAGTCCCTGACCTTAGTGGCGCGTAGATATCAGCCTTGGAAGAGGTCCTCGTAAACCTGGGGTCGACGCTGATAAGCTTGGCACCCTGGTCTTTGGCTTTATTTATCCAGGCAAAAGCAGCCGGATGGTTCTCAGCGGGATTGGAACCAATCGCAATTATGCAATCGCTATTGCCAATGTCAATCCAGTGGTTGGTCATGGCACCGCGACCGAAACTTTCCGCCAAACTGGCGACAGTAGCGGAATGTCATATGCGGGCGTGATGTTCAAGGTAGACCACACCGAGCGCCCTGGTTAACTTTGCCAGAAGATAGCACTCCTCGTTATCCAGAGCAGAACCTCCCAGGTTTGCAATGGCTTCGGTACGGTTTACTACTCTGCCTTCAGCATTCTTTTCGATGAAGCCAGTATCCCTGGTGTCCTTAAGTCGGCGGGCAATCTCATCGAGTGCCCAGTCCCATGATTTTTCTTCCCAATCAGCCCCACCGGGCCGACGGTAAAGAACCTTGCTCAGACGGCGCGGATTGTCAGCGGATAGCTGACGCATCGAAGCACCCTTGGAACAGGCAGCTCCACGGTTGATAGGATGCTCAGGGTCGCCTTCGATGTTTACTACTTTGCCGTTCTCGGCGGCTACGATAAAGCCGCAGCCCGATGCATCATAGGGGCAGATAGTGACTTTTTCACCTATCTTCTTCTGCAGCGTAATAACCCTGGGTGCAGCCGCGCTGGTTTTCAGACCCAGGGTATTCAGCATGAGAATTCCCCCCATGGTAGCACCACCAGCCTTCAGAAAATCCCTCCGATTCAATTCCATATAATACCCCCTTTCGCTATTCCTAAAATCATATCCAGCTACCTTCACCATGTAGCTGACGCAAATTAGCTATGCATATAAGATATGGGTACTTATACTAAATATTATAGGTAGCTTTATTTTTATTAAGTAGGTACTTTCCCCTATATAATATAAGGTATTTCCCCTACTCTGTCAACCCCCTGTTTTTGCAAAATGATAATTCCAGGGCAAATTAAACCAGATTTCTTTCCAGCACAATTCGCCGCACCCTCATATCTTCCATGGTTAATAATGGTTTAATCAGGCTTGAGGCGAGTTCTGGAAAAGGAGCGTAGCATAAATGAAATAAAACGAATATCACACTCTGGTCATTGTGCGGACATGATTGGGGGGAAGAATTGGTCCTGTATAAGGCGATATCAAACTAATTAAAAAGGCGGTATCTGCTTTCACACTCTACCCCTACTATCACAAGCCCATCAAAATGCCCCGGGGTACAGCGGACGTAATACCAATAGATAAAACAGGGAAGGGACAGATTTTCTGCGGACATGACCGGGAACGATATTCGACCTTCGAATACGCCCTGGGATATTATGAATAAATATAGAGGCTTGCTCTCTGAGGTATGTGCCCCGCGCTCAAAACTTCCTGACTCAACCCAAGATAAAAAGCCTTTAATTCGCTGGGCAGCCGGGAGGTCAGGCCTCTACGTTTGCTTTTCTGCGTCTGGAACAACATTTGCTTTTCTGCGTCTGGAACGACGCCCACCTACCCACAAACCCTGGAAGAACCTCCGGTCCAGCAGATGACGATTATCGGCCACATCTAAGAGGTCCTTGGATACCCCGCTCTCGAAGTAGGCCACCTCAACATGCTTGCCCATATTCTTTACAGCCTGAAGAGAATAAGTGAAATCAGCGTCACCGCTCACCAGTACCGCTACATCGTAGAAGGCATTCCAGGCAAAATACAGGAGGTCTGTGGCCAGCATAGTATCTATGCCCTTCTCAACAAGAACACCCTGCGCCATTTTGGTACCACCTAATCGAACCTCCAGATACGGTGTCTTACGCAGGATATCAAGGAATTCCTGTTGGTCCCGATGTCCATCCGGCCGTTGAGCCGAATCCTGCAAGACATTGTAATAGTATATGCGGAACAGGCGTCTTGAACCGCAAAGCTTGCGGGCGAACTCGGTAAAGTTGAGGTCATGGCGTCTAAAGTTATTCTTTAGAGCGTGATAAAGATTACTCCCATCTATAAATATCGCAACTCTGTCTTCCATATAATTTTCTCCATTTAATATTTCCCCATGCTTCCTGTTGCTTCAACATTTCTCTTTCTCTTATATATTATACTATACTCTGGCAAATCCTACCCTCTCACCCCATCCCAGGTCAACACCCCGGATTCTAGCCACGTGAATCCCTTTATAGAGCCAGAATTATAAACCCTTTTATATCGAATTGCAAAGAGACATGTGTTTACGAAATGTGGAATCTTACATCACACCAGCCCAGGCCCTCTTGCTCTTACAGAACTGACAGGGGTAAAATAGAGACCGTAAATAAGACATCTATCTTACCCGCGGAGGTGTTCGATGGCTCGCATTAAAATGGTGCAGAAGGAACAAGCACCGCCTGAAGTAAAAGAGGTATACGATAAAATCGAAGCAAATGGAGCCAGGGTTCTGAACCTCTACAGGGTACTGGCTCATAGTCCCCATGTATTGCGCAATTTCCTGCGACTTGGCAGTTCGCTCCTTGCGAGAACGGAGCTCCCTCCGAATCTACGTGAGCTAGCCATCCTGCGAATCGCCAGACTTGCCGGGAGCGATTACGAGTGGGCACAGCACTACCCCATAGCGCTGGAAGCGGGAGTAACTCAGGAGCAGGCCGAGGCAATCTCACACTGGAGCGATTCGACAAGCTTCAACGATAAAGAGCGCACCCTTCTCCAGTACACCGATGAGGTCGCCCAGAACATTGAGGTAAAGGACGAGACCTTCACAGCGCTGCGGCAACATCTGAACGAACAAAGCATTGTTGAACTGACGCTGTCAATCGGCTACTGGGGAATGGTAGCCCGGTTGCTCGTCTCACTTCAGGTCGATATAGACATCCAGTCAGTAAGCTCGGCGCAGGAACTCATCGGGCGTAAAAGCTAATTCCACCAGCACACTGGAGACCGTTCCCAACGGTACGACCACGCAGTATGTAAAAAATAGACAGGAAGATAACCCGACAACGTGGTGCTTTTCGTGTACCAGAGTTCGTCAATCCTGGCGGCAGGCCCGATGCCGCTCACTCTCAATCCGCGGCCCGGAATTTCCCTATTCTTCTTCGATACCCGCCAGTTTCTTGGCCAGCTTCTTCTTCGACTCAATATCTGCGTTCCGCAGTATGGTCATGCGGTGCGTTTCCGGAGAGCCGCCGCCATGTATGTTGGAGACAATGTCTCTACTTTCAAAGGCAAGCTTCTCAATTAACCTGAAGATACGAACCCTGTCTCCAGTGGAGACGCCGTCCACACCCTTGAGGTATTTATTAAGTAATGGGCCAATTTCCGGGTGTTCGAAATCTTTATCCGAGGGTATATCAGTCACCATTCCGCCGGCAATCTCAATCATCATCCGGATTACTTCTGCAAGCTCTTTACCCTCGTAGAGCTTGGAGACATTTGATAGCACCGGGTCAACGTTGTAGATACCTGAGGGTGTCGATTCAGACTCCACCGAGGCGGCTATTGAGCAGCCGTAAATTGCCTCGGTAACCTTAAGCATCTCCGCCAACTTATTCTGGATATGTGACACGTTTGGCAGACCATTGTAGTCAGCAGCAGTAGCAGCGGCTCCAATCAGGATGTCGCCAACACCGCACTTGCAGCCACCATGAGAATGGCGGTGGTAATTACCGAAATTCCTCACCATATCGCCGGCAAACTCATATTCGCCACACAGGAACACTCTATCCCAGGGCACGAAAACGTCGTTGAAGACGAGCATGGGAGCAAACTTGCCGTATTTTACATTACCGAGGTCGCAGTCCCCGAGTGCCCTGGCTTCTAATGTCCCCCTACCGTAAATGTGGATGAGCCCTTCAACATCCGACGGGACGGCAAAGCAGACAGCATAATCTTTATCTGCCTCGCGCATCTCCCTGGTGGGTACAACCAGCGCCCAGTGAGCGCATAGAGAGCCCGTCTGGTGTATCTTGGCGCCTTTGACCACAATACCATCTTTATTCCTGTCTACCACGTGCAGGTACATGTCCGGGTCTTTCTGCTGTGATGGCCTCAGCGCCCTGTCTCCCTTGACATCGGTGACACCACTAAATACTACGGAGTCGTTCTTCTGCACGAGCTTGACGAAATCCAGGAACCTCTCCCAATAACCGGTACCGTATTTCTGGTCGCAGTTGTAGACCTCTATACCGACGGCATTTATGGCATCCATGCCGGTACATCGCATATAGCAGCCCCCAATTCTCTGAGCCAGGAATTTCAGCATCCTGACCTTGGCCAGAAGGTCATCAGGGCTCTCATAGAACTTGACGAAACGGCTCACTTCTTCGCCAACCAGCCCGGACTCAGCTACCAGGTGTTTTCTACCCTCCGGGTCATGTTCCAGTTCATAGGTCCGAGCCACCGCTGCCACCATGTGCTTGATTAACGGGTGCTCATGAACATTTTCAACCTTTTCTCCCAGAATATACGCCGTTGGATGCAGGTCCTTCAGCGATTCATAATATTGTTCAACAGTTTTCAGTGCCATTGCTCTCCCTCCACTATCTTCGATACAAGCCATATTAGCTCAAAGTTCAAGTGGACAAACCAAGTATAGCATGTGCACAGAATTGTTGTAAAATCGATGAGCAATTATCCGCTTTGCCAAGCTAAGGCGACGATTCTACCAATTTGACTTAGATTACACCAATAGTTTAAGCTTTGCAGGGCGATTATGAAACTATACGAGTTTGAAGGAAACGACTTGTTTCGCCGGGAGGGCATACCTGTTTCCTATTACGCCCTGGCAACCAACCCTCAGGAAGCTCGAGAGAAAGCACAGGAGATTGGACTTCCCGTGGTTGTAAAAGCCCAGGTACTGGTGGGAGGCCGATATCTGGCAGGAGGAATACGTACTGCCGAGTCTCTGGAGCAAGTAGAGGAGGTCGCCCGCCGTATCCTCGGTCTAACAATCAGTGGCTTTCCCGTGCAGCAGGTCATGGTGGCCCGAAAGGTAGACACTACCCGGGAGTTTTATTTAGGGGTTACCATAGACGAATATCGCGGCACCCCGGTGGTCATCCTCAGCGCTGACGGCGGGGTCTCTATCAACGAGGTGGCCAGAGACCGTCCGGAACTGGTCGTTACCAGACGCGTTCCCATTACCACGGGACTTCTTCTGCCAGAAGCACAGCAAATGGCACGAGAGGCGGGCTTACACGGTGAAGAGCTTGTGCAGGTAGCAGGCAAACTCCATGCTCTCTACAGTGTTTTCCGCAAATACGACGCTCTTATTGCTGAGATAAACCCTCTGGTTCGAACTTCCCAGGGGGACTATCTGGCACTGGACGCTAAGGTAGAAATAGACGATTCCAGCCTTTACAGACACACCGACCTCAATTTCGACCCTGATGACCGTATCCCTAATCCGCTGGAACGGAAGGGCCGGCAAATAGGCGTCACCTACGTAGAACTGGAAGGAGACATAGCGATTATCGCCAGTGGCGCCGGCCTGGGAATGGCCACCATGGATATAATTGCCAAGAGGCTCAGTCCGGCCAACTTCATGGAAACGGGAGGAGCCATTACAGCCGACCTTCTATATAAAGTAATGGATTTAGTGCTGCAAAAGGAGGGAGTGAGGGCGGTCTTCATCAATGTCTACGGTGGAATCAATCCTATCCACGAGGGGGCGAAGGGTGTCGTCCGCTACATGCAAGAGCACAAGATCGCCGTTCCCATCGTGGCGAAGGCTCTTGGGAATCACCAGGAGGAGACCTGGGAGATTTTTAAAAAACATGGGGTCAAAGTAGTTACTGAAGTATCCACGGAAAAAGGTGTGGAACAACTCGCCCGCCTGCTGGAAGGAGAAGCATGAGCATCCTGGTGAACCGAGAGACCAGAGTCCTGGTGCAGGGCATTACGGGCAGAGCGGGACGGACTCAAACTAAATGGATGCTGGATTACGGGACGAACATCGTTGCCGGCGTTACCCCGGGCAAAGGTGGTGAGGAAGTAGAGGGTATTCCCGTATATGATACCGTTGCCGAGGCTGTTGCAAAACAGGGTGCAGAGGCCTCCGTATTCTTCGTGCCACCACCTGCGGTCAAGGACGCAGTTCTGCAGACCATAGAAGCTGGCATCAGACTAATCGTCATCGTTACAGAGCACATGCCCGTACACGACGTTATGGAAATCAGGGAATATGCCAGGAACCGGGAGGTGCAGATTATCGGCCCCACCAGTCCCGGCATTATCACCGTCGGTGAAGCCAAGCTGGGAATTATGCCGGGGAACATGTTCACTCCCGGCCGAATCGGATTAATCTCCCGAAGCGGCACTCTTTCCTACGAGATAAGTATCGACCTGGCAGCTGCCGGCCT
>SDBU01009490.1_pt1 | contig 10890 bp, 12 predicted proteins | sample 2277071 | NCBI WGS metagenome assembly SDBU01 (sample SAMN10397929, study PRJNA504765) | marine sediment metagenome | isolation source: marine sediment core GS08_GC12, 126 cmbsf | place: Arctic Ocean: Gakkel Ridge, Loki's castle | collected 2008
AATCACTTCCTTCCCAGATTCGATATTCCTCCGCAAACTGTCGATATACAATAATCTTTCTTGTGATGAGACTTTTGATAGTTTCCCCAATTTGCCCTTCGGTTCCAAGTGAATCTATGTCAAGTGCAGCGCTAAGAACTCTTTCGGAAGTGGGGAGTGAAGATCCTGCTTTTAGAAAAGAAATAATGCCGATTGTTTTAAGTAGGCGCATTTCTTCAGTTGGACGATCTCCTAATCGCTCAAGAGCTGCTTCGATCTCGGTAACCTTCCGCTGAACTTCGAGTGGTAAGAAGCTAACACGAGAACCATGTACAAAATAATCATATAAGTAATCAACAGTTAAAGAAAGTAAATTATCGGACTTCTGTTGGGTTCGTTTAAGGAACGATTTCAAACCTAACGGGTCGTCTGATGCCAGAAATGTAAATAGCGTTCTTTCGTTTTGCCCTAAATATGCGCTCAAACGAGGTAAGGCATAAAGTGTAATAGGGTGGAATGGATAAACGTGCGGTAACAGGTCTCTCCAAAAGCTTTTATCTGTATCAGATTTAAAAGGGGCAAGACCCTTTACCTGATTCCAAACACGGAGGCTCCATTGGTCTATCGCCTCGTTTAAATTTACAGATATGTCTTTATAGTTAATCGAAGACGCGATTAAACTATATAGGTTCTCAGGTTCTTCGGAAAAATCAATCTGGTTAAATCGACCCTGTACTTTCACCCATTCTAACCATTGCTGGCGTGATAAGGATGAAGCATAATGTTGAAACCCTTGATGCAGTGCCACAAGGAATAGTATTTGTGAATCATCTGAGCTTGTTGCTAGTTCAGCTAAGTACTGGGCCGTGACTAAATCCGGAAGATCCCCTTGCCATCTGGCGCGTTCTAGGAATTTACCAAATTCATCAATTGTGACTAATAGACCTTTATAACCGGCGTCCTTAACTAAATTAGCAGCTCGTTCGTAAAGTTTTATAGTTGAGATAGAATCTGTTATGCCTGAATCCATTACTTGCAGAGTGGTATTTAGTGATGAAAGGAAACTTTCAGATACCCAACTAGTATCTTGATTGGTTCCTGTAGCTGCTTCTAGTAGAGCATCACACAAGGCTCGGTCGAGAGCGTTTCGAGATCCTTGAACAATAATAGGTATATATTTTACGCTACCCTTGTTTAATGTAATATCTACTTTGTTTGCAATATTTGGGTTAACTAGACGTAGTTGTATTAAGCATCTTTGTAACCAAGGAGAAGAAGCACCGCTAAGTAGCTGTAATAAGAACAACAAAAAAGTAGATTTACCCGAGCCATATGGTCCTATAACTGACCATGCTTTATCTCGTCGGGAGCCAAGACTGCTATCTAAGACATTATCAAGCAATCGAAGAGATTTGGAGGTGAACCTATAGTCGGGAACGCTTTCAGGTTGCTTGTAGTCTAGTTCAATATTGGTAGATCGGGCAAAGTGTTCATCTGGCCATATATAATTGGCAAGAGTTTTTTTCATTTTGCTGGTCATGGTTTATCTCTGAGCTTAAAACATTCTCTTAGCAGGGTCGCAGTTTCAATGGAGTTATCTAGAGTAACCATATTCAATTCGGCGGTTCGTGCTAAATGTAAATAAGAAGATGTGTGTTCAATTTCCTCGATGTACTCTAATATTGTATGCATGTCGATGTTTAGAATACGCCCTGGACTATAATGCGCCCATCTAATGTCCTCTAATGAAACAACCTCTCCTTGATTCGCCAGATCTCTGAACTTAAAGAGAGCGTAGATAAATATTTCTAAAGGTAGCTGCCTATGTTCACCTACGTTAAATTTATAATGTCCAGGTATAGCACTTCTCCGGATAAGATCTAACGAAGTTAGTGGACATTCAATATTATCGAGGGTATTCGTGTTTTGACCATAGTCCAAGGATAAATATGTATGAATAAAGCAACGAGCATCCTTTTCTAAAGAAGATTGGGCAACTTGTTTAGCTTCGTTTTCGTCTATAAATTGTCGAATTTCTCTAACCAGCCGTTCCTCTGTAAATTCACGTTGTGAGCACTCATTAAACGCCCAATAAATGAAGGTGGCTAAAGAACGATTACTGGATAAACCAATGTGCAAGAGCCAGAGCGTGACAATATCTTCGAAATAGGGGTCAACTTTTAATATTAAGCTTGATAGTGGAGTTAGTTCTAAAGTAGGTTTGCCTTGCCCTTTAACACGTCTTATCTCAACAAGATTTGTTGCTCGCAACCAATAAATGAGCGACTTCAACATGTTTATCCCTATTCCTAAATTGTGATGAGCATCTGTGTGATAAAGAGCGGAGCCATCAGTCTGCAAAGCTTGAAGTCCTTTGTATATCCAGCCATCACGTAGATGAAACGTCTCGTGTCCAGCGAATTTGAATTGCTCTGTGGTTGTATTTGCAGCAAGCTTATTAATAATCACTACATCCTCATCGAAGATAAACCTTACACAAACCGCGGATTTTGCATTTCCTCTATTGCCTTTTGATAGGCCATATCATACCTAAAGCCTTGGTCAATGTATTTGATTAATAATTCCAATTTATTTATCTCACGTTCTGGATAATAGCGTATCCTCCGTTTATCTAATTGAGTCCAGGTCGATTCAATGTAACCTTTCCTCTCAAGGTAACGTATTTGGTCTGTAGTAACACTAAAACGTTTGGCTAATTCCGTTATTCGCATAATTACGTGAGCTATTTCATGTACTTTTACACTATAATACATCACTGGTTTATGATTTGTCAAGAAAGCACCGTTCCCAGAGAATGTATCACATCCTGCGCGTAGATTCCATTCTCTGTTCAGCCTGTGTCAAGTGGTTTGTTTGCGGTAGGATGAAGGGTGTATAATAACTACCGAACCTGTTCACAATGCATTGTACTTAGCGATTAATGGATACCATAAGATCATATGTACTAGTATAGTATTACCCCGGTAGTGTATGTGAATTAAGCTTTCGCCAGCAATAAGAGGGAAGCATGCCAACTATAGAAGACCTTCATAAAAAACACAGCATGTATATTGTTCGGGAGCAGCTGCGAAAAATAGTCGAGATCTATGCCCCCGAGTGGATCATCATCCACGAGCTTGTCCAGAACGGAATGGATGCAATCCAAGACAATCCTAATGTGACTCAGGGCCAAGTTGATGCCATACTTGATATCGACAATGATGAAGTGACTGTAACCGACAATGGCACTGGGTTTGTGGACAACCTGAACCTACTCTGTCTAGGAGGCACTGGTACAGAAAAGCGACTTTCCTCCCGATCCCCATCGAAGGGATATCAAGGGGTAGGGCTCAAGGCTGTCATGTACTCGACGGTACGCTTCAAGATTGAGAGTCAAACAAGCGAGAAGTATTGGACGTTTATCTCCGAGAACCTGGAAAGCTACCTTGACCCCGAAAGCTCTGTTGTTCCTGGCTATCTTATGGAGGTAAAAGATCTAGCTCCAAGCGACGGCGCGACATACACCACCATCAATGCGAAATTCCCTCCAGGGAAGTTGCGAGAATTCATTTGTACAGTGTTAGAGCGATTTCTCAATACGGACACGGTCAAATGGTATGACCTCTATAAACAAGAGGCATCCCAACGAGGGATGCCTCCAACGGACAAGTACCTAGAACACTTCCTGGAATGGTACTTTCGAACTCAGTCGTATGTGGGTTGCCTAAATAGGCTGCTGAATGTGTCAGTGAAGAACGTGCGGACGGGCAATTACGAAGAAGTCAAACCTATAGAGATCAGACTCAAGTTAAAATCGACCTCCAAGTTTATCAATTTGGAGGGCACCATTGGCTCTTGGCTGCAGGCACTCAATTCGACAGAATTCCGCACGACGATACCCAATCGGTCATGGGACTACGCGGAAATCGCGAGTAAGAACCAGGAGAGAGCACAAAAATGGCGTATAACCCCAAACATAGTAACGGTGAAGCCTAACGATCCTCAGTGGGAGACGTTCGCGCCTACGTTCCGTGATAAATTCCTCGATCTCAAATTGTTGCCCAAAGAGAATGAAACCGAATTTCGAAAGCGGTACGCAGACATCATTGCTTTGTTGGAGCGGCCGCATGCCCGGGTAAAGGCTGAGGATTACCAAGATGTGTTGGAGCAGATTACTGGGGTGTATCTCGCCGTAGGGCGTACATCAGCCTTCGAAACATTGGGTATCACCAACCGGGGACTACGGATCATAGCAGCGAATGGAATCCCCACGGACCACGAGCTTTCAGTAATCACAACGTCCTCCACGTGGTATCTCGAAACCATACATCTGATCATAAACCTAGATGCGACGCTTAATCTCGGAAAGAGACACCTAGTGAATACGCGCCTAGTTGGCCGAATCGAAAAGTTTTTTGAGGCCTGTTACCCAAAATTGGCAAGTATCTCAAAGCTGTTTGTAGGCACTGATTCTGGAGGCACTCCAGAGACAGATATCCTACCCGATGTGGTTCAGCTTGGTAAGCTGCGCCGACAAGGCATCCCGTTTCGCCGCTTTCCTGATGACGAGGACACACTGATCGGTCTGTATAGTGTTCTTATTACTATGCAGAGCTATGCAGTTCCTATCTATCAGTATTTCAGGAGTGCGCGGTACGATGGGAAATTTTCTTGGCAGGATGAGGAACCAGCAGCTGACTCTGAGCTGAAGCTGCTAGAGTTCAAGATAGCTCTGGATGACCTCGTCAATGAGTTCGAAACCGCTTTTAATGCCAAGGACTTCGAGCAACTGAGTCTCATTGTAGTCTGGGACCGGAGAGTAAATGTAGCAGGCTGGCAGGTTAAGGGGGTTTCTCAGGCTAGGCAGAACGAGTTGGAACAACGCGGAGTACCGACTGACCTAATTGAATACGTGCTAGAGGATCGCTATGGTCATTATCGTCCCCTGATATGCGTAGCAGACATGCTACAAAATGTCCCGAAAGTGGAGGGAGAAGATGATGACCTCGATTCCTTTGTCAAGGAGCTAGGATAGCGCTTGATAGCGTAAGCGAGATTTCCTTGGGAACCGAAGAGGACAAGTTATCATATTAGGTATTTGCTTGGGTGGGGTTGGATTTAAAACCAGAATTTTTCAAGCTTTGACACTTATTAGTAGGTGGAGCCGTGTTTTATTACGAATCTTTTCAGCAAAGCAATACCTTCATCTAGTGAGCCAACTACCATATCTGATATAGATCTAACAATACTGAAATAGTTGCTGAACTCGTTGTCTACGTCAGATTTTTCATCAACTAAGATCACTGTCTTCCCTAATCCTTTTGCGTAACCAATCTCTACAGCTAAACCATATCCAGAAGGATTTGACTTATCCATATATCCAAATACCAAATCTGATGACTTCACGAAGTGCATATCCCAGATGGTGTATTGTGATGGTTGGTCTAATTTATGCATCGCCGGATCATAGTAATTAATGCTTGGAATCTCGCTCATTAATTGTTGCCTCCAATTAGTATCCAAACGTCCCGACAAGAAAACGCAAAGATTTTCTTTCCTATCCATAATAATCCTTCTTCCTTTCTAGTGAGATATTACATCTTCCTTATAAATTAACTCAAAAATTCCATTATTTGAAGGGCTTACAAATTTAGGCCTAGGAGCGCTAAACTACGCGTATTTTCAACTTTAAGTTCGCTTATGGCAATCAGTCTTTTTCTAACATCAGGTAGACGGCACTCGGCTACATGGAATTGTAGGCCGCCATCTAGTTTTAATGCTCTGATGTAGACGGGTATAATAGGAATGCTGCTCGGTATTTTATTGCTTATTGCCAATATTGGATATACCAGTTTGTGCTTGGCTAGCGAGCCAAATTTTAATGAAGTTTTTGCTTCAACAACAAATAATATTTCTTTCCCCTTACGTTTGCCAATAAACATGGCATCGATTTCCACCTGACCTTTGTTGTGCTGCCACGTTATTAGAGCTTCAGGAAACGGTTTTAATTTGAAAGTAAAAGTACCTTTTCCAGTTGCTGGTGCAGCTATCTGATCAGTCTGATCCATATTCAGTGCAGCGGATAACAAACCTGATGAAATTGCTAGGTTTATTGCGGAGCTTTCTGCGAAGTCAGGTAAAAGATGAAAAACGAAAAGTTGGCGTAGCGAGATTGGTGGGATATATGCTTCAACATTGTTGTTTTCAAAAATACTGTCATCTTCTAAAAAATAATCCGCCCAGTCGGTCTGATATTTGGCGAGAGCAAAATGTGTATTTTTTTCATTCTCAGGTATTCCAAGTCTAAAAACCATATATCCGGCCTGGCGTAGCTCGGGGGATAGCCTATCCATACTATCTACAGAAATATGCTGCGCTGTATTCCTTGCCTGTTTACCATTTATTTCTAAGTATTTCTGAAATGACATAGGGTCAGAACAAGACTTTTTATCCGTTTCGAGTTGAGAAATAGCTCGCTCGAACATTTTTCCCATACCACCTTTAAAAGAGCTAGCTTGATTATAGCATGAAACCATATAACTTCTAATTTTTACTGGCCTGCCCCCCAAAACTGGTCCAGATATAATGTTAGTCTGAGGCCCGGCTAAACAAAACACAGCATCTTTGTTTCAGGTGTAGTTCGACCCTCCTATTGTCTTGATTTCCTATTTGGCATATAATCATTTGTACTATAGACCTTTCGTTTAGGTTATTGATAGGCAAGTATTATTTCTTGGTCGTGGGACGTATAAGCAGTTTAGTAGCATTTTATACTTCGACGGCATCCTTATAATATTGTAAAAAGAGGTGTATGATGTCTAGATTACCACCGGTTATCAATGATGTCCTGTTTAGTGATTTGGATAGGGCACCAAGAGAAGTCGAAAGAATCTTCAATCCAATTATCCGACAACTAATCGAGTATCTTAATAACCTTCCGTGTCTAGAAGACATACAAGATATTAGACGTCAAGAATTCAATAAACGTCCAAAATCCAAAACTGCGTTCAAGTTTCCTGCAAATCACCTTGATACGAGACATTGGTACTTTTTTAATGTTGGTGGCCGTAACGAAATGCAGTTTAATATTGGGATGTATTCTGCTAATGACCCCGCTTCTCCATATGTTCGGATAGGTATAGGTTTTAACTTCGATGGTGGTGCTTATGGTGACCGCGATGCTGTGGCCAAAGCTTTTTCTTTATTTTGCACTAACGTTATTAGGCAAAGGTCGATTTTTGCAAACTTCTTCCAGCGGAATTCACTACAAGTAGAGTTTAATTCTCGGGTAAATTCTAATACGGTAGTCGAATGGCTACAGGTAGAAGCAAGGAAAGACCTTGGTGCCCATAATGAGCATTGGGTTTTCATTGGAGCGCAATTACATCGTGGAAAAGATAGGGCGGTACTCGAAGACCCAAAGCGCTTAGATCAAGTTATTGTTTCGGTGTTTAGCGGATTCAAGCCGTTTTTCCGAAGTTAAGAAGAATAATAAGATTAGCTTATCTAAACAAAACAAAGCATTGTTTCAGGTAGAGGTAGGAGTAAAATTATCGATATTTGGAGGAATAATGAATCTAAAAGAATTTCAGGATAAAGCATTGGAACAGTTTACTCGCGAAATCACGGATATATTTTTCAGTTATATAGAGAACGACTCCGAATTGATGCATGACTACCTGAGGATTGTTGGGAGGGAAAGTGACCTGGATACCACGAACAGGAAGCTTGGTGAGGCAGTGAAAAACTGGTACAGGCTGGAAAACGGGGAAGTGAACGATGAACCCGAAAGTTATCTCATAGAGTCTTATACCGAACACATCAGGAAATAGACCTGAGAATAGATCGACGAGCCCAAGAATGGCGAGTTTTACCGAATCTGAAATAGAAGTATTATGCCTAGAATAACTGGGCGAGGAAGGATAATCCTAAAATACAGTACTCAAACAGGCTGAAATACGGGTGGATTATTTGGTGTTTTTACCCAATGAACAGCTTTTTAGAGGTGATGTAATTATGGAAGATAAAGCTGAGACTATTCGGCAACACTTGATCGAAGTTGCCCGTCAAGGCAGTATGAAGACCTATACGGAGGTTGGAGACTGGGTGGGATTGAATATGTCATGGGAACCTGCAAGAATCCAGATTGCACAATTACTGGATAGTATCAACGAAGAAGAAATGCACCAAGGACATCCAATGCTTTCTGCATTGGTAATATACAAAGATAAAGGCAGACCAGGGCCAGGATTCTTCCAATGTGCACGTGGGCTTGGAAAGCTTGTTGGTAATGATGAAGATGGATTCTGGGCAAAGGAAGTTAAGGCTGTACATGAATGGTGGAGTAATCATTAGAATCATATAGCTAAACAAACGCCAACATTGTTTCAGGGAGAGTTCGACTCTCCCCCGTCTCCACCTGAAACACAGACGAGCCCTGAAAAGGCTCGTTTACGATATGAATCTTTGACCCAGTATGGGTCACCGCCACCCGGAAGATTGGTCTGAAGGGTGGCTTTGGTTTTATGGCTATTACTGATTTCGTCTTTTTAGCATCCACATATACCGCATCCAGCATGGTAAGCAGAAGCATCCTCTTCTCTTCCTGATTAGCCTTATCCCACAACATTGGCAGGTCAAGAATAAGCTTTCCAGCTTCTTCTGCAGCGTCGGCTTGAGGTACTACCAGGGATTCAAGTTCCATTTCCAGTAGCTTCTTCTGTCGGTAGTACTCCTCGTCAGGGAAAACTCCGTCAATATAGGCCTTGGCCATTCTGCGCAGTTTCTCCTGTGCGTTTTGGCGTTTCTTACTTATCGTCTCAACTTCATCCTTCAGGCTGATTATTGTCAGAACTTCCTCAAGCCATCGGGGTCCTAATTCAATAGCTTCAATCAAACCGTTAATCTGACTGTCGACAGTAGAACAGGTAATTGAACCCCCACCAGCGCATATGCCATGACTTCTCGAAGTCTTATGCTCCCGGTAGAAGGGTCTACCACTCTTGTAAGTCTGCGCCCACATCGGCATTCCACAGTAGGCGCATCTAAACTATCCCCTTGAGCAGGTAATGCCTCTCCGGTCGAACCTGAAGGGTCTCAGACCGTCCACTGTTCTTCTTTAGAGTAATCTGTACGGTCTCATAAATATCCGGATTAACCAGTGGTTCATGAAGTCCAGGAAAATACTTTCCCCGGTGAGTTATCTTTCCAGTATAAAATGCGTTATGTAATATTCCCCTAACCGATGCTGTAGTAAACAGTCGCGGTCCTGATGTTATATTACCCGATGCATCTGGAAGCCGATGCATGTTTCTCGTCCGGAATCCCCGCTCATTAAGCCAACCGGCAAGCTGACTGAGAGTTGTATTCCCTGCAGCATATCTCTGGAATAATTCAACCACTGCACTACCCTCTTTAGGATGCACATGGATACCCCCAGAATGTTCTGGTTCGCATTTCTTTTCCCGATTGCCTTTGGCACCGGTCCAGCAGGATTCATAGCCAAAGGGAATACCGCCGGTGTGTTTGCCTTCGTAAGCCCTCTGTTCTAATCCCTTACTGACATGATTTGCCAGAGCACCGGAGAAGTATTCGGCAAAGGAACCAAGCATCTGAGTAAACAGCCTACCTTGAGGAGTCGTATAGTCAATATTTTCCGTAATTGAAACCAGAGAAACATTACTTTTCGCCAGATAACCCAGTGTTTCAAGCGTTACCTTCTGGTTGCGAGACCACCTATCGAGTGTGTGTACCACTACCGCGTCAAAGCCTCCTCTTTTGGCATCTTCAAGAAGTTGACGAAATACCGGTCTGCGGGATATGGCTTCAACATGAGCGGACCGTCCTTCTTCACGATAGACTTTAACCATCTCCCAATCTCTATTCTTGCAGAGATTCTTAAATAACCGTTCCTGAGCATCCAAGGAATGTCCTTCTACCTGAGATAGACTGGATACCCGGATATAGGCAACGGCTCTCATTAATCTCTTCCTTTTTCCTTTCTGGAAGCTATCGATAGTGATATTTCAGCTAGAGTTTCCAGGAATGTCTTTATCATCAATTCATCTATCTCATTATTTTCAGTCTCGTTTGTAGCGAACACTGTATACGCATCGTGTATACCCGTCAACACGTTTTCATCGTTTTTGGGAGAAATATTTTCTGGAACAGTCATTTCTTCTTCTCCAGATTAGCGATAAGACGGAGAAGAGTTGCATATCCAATCTCCAGTTCCTTTGCGGCCTGACCCCTCGATATTGTTCCTTGCTGTAGTCGCTCCAAAACTACTCCAAAACGGCGTTTGAAGCCTCGTCTATCTATTACCCTGGGTCGGCCTATCTTATGCCCCTGTTTCCTCGCCCTTTCCATCCCTGCTTTTACTCTTTCCTTGAGAATCCCCCTCTCCAGTTGGGCGTAGGCAACAGTAATGTAATACAGGGCTTCACCAAAGGGCGAGGTTGTGTCAAGCCAGGGTTCGGAGTAAGATCTTAATCCGATTCCCCATGACCTGATTCTTTCTAAGGTAGTCGCTGCATCCAGTACCGACCGGAATGCCCGGTCCATCCTCCAGACCAGGATAAGGTCGAATTTCCTGTGGCTGGCATCATCAAGCAGATCCTTCCAGGCATACCGATGAGTAATGTCTGTCGCTGAGACATGATCGATATACTCCCGGAAGATTTTTCCACTGTCCTGGGCATCAACAAACTCCCGCATCGGCATGAGCTGAGTCAAGGGATTTTGCTCCTTATCCGATGTCGATACCCGGGCATAGATGCCAAACTTCGTCAATTAGTATCACCTCTTTTCTTTATCGATCAGTCTCATCAATTTCTGTTCTTTTTCGTGGTTCCTTACTATCTCCGCCCATTCATTCTGTAATTTACTGATACGTTCCGGTAGTTGATGAAA
>SDBU01009491.1_pt1 | contig 10889 bp, 9 predicted proteins | sample 2277071 | NCBI WGS metagenome assembly SDBU01 (sample SAMN10397929, study PRJNA504765) | marine sediment metagenome | isolation source: marine sediment core GS08_GC12, 126 cmbsf | place: Arctic Ocean: Gakkel Ridge, Loki's castle | collected 2008
TGCACTGTAATCCCACCCTTTGATTTCCGATATTTAGCTTTAGACTTTATTTTCCGACTTTAATCAGAAGCCTTATTTTTAGAGGAACCTGATGGCAACATTCATTGCAGTATTATGTTTGATTGCAATAGTAATATGTATGCCGCTGGTGGTCTTGAAGCCGAAGTGGGTGTTTTACATATTCCTGATATCCGTTACGTTCCACAGCATACTTGCCGGCTTCATATATAGTGCGGGTAACCTTGGTATGCCCCGCACCTGGTCACCGGCGGATGTCCTGGCGTGGTTGACATTAGCGGCGGCGCTTTTCGTGCCGAGGGAGCGGCAATACAGTTCCGGCGTTATTGGAAAATGCTTCATTGTCCTAACAATAGTAACCGCACTTGCGCTGATACAAGGCCTGCTGATGTATACTCAAACCGCCTTTACATATTCGAGGGTGGCGCACTTTGTAGCAGCTATGATATTTGGGCTTAAGTACTTCACAAACTATTCTCGCGCGAATGGATTTTTGAAATTCTCGGTCGTTTTGCTTCTGGCGATGTTTGCCGTACATATCTTAATCAGATTTGGCGCATTCACACCGCGGGCCGCCGAAATTGATACTGCTACACAATTAGGAGGTGAGAGAGGTACTTATACTATTGTTCCTTTGCTCTATCTTTTGCTGGTAAGTATTGCCATAGGCAGATTAGTAAGCAAAGTCGGCTCCATTCCCGTATCTGTGTTTCTGCTGCTGGTCGGCATAGGCGGCATAGTGCTGAGCGAAACAAGGTCAATGTACGGGGCAATGGGTGTTCTCGCAATAGCTTCGCTTTTGTTCATCAAGGGCAGGGCCAGAACTTTATTTGCATACGGGATTGCCGGCCTGCTCGTGGTGGGGGCCGCCTCTGCAATAGGTTTCGATTTCCTGGAAAGATTTCGGGCCGGCACGACAAGAACAGGCCAGGTCGAAATACCGAGTCCCTTTCAGAAAGGCACCTGGAGGGCATTGGAACATGAAATAATCCTTTCAAGCTACAAGCAGGAACCTTATTTTATATTGACCGGCAGGGGTATCGGAGCGCTGCATCCGGCACCAGCAGGGAAAGACCCTCTGGTGGGTTTTTACCATTCAGAGTACCTGGGCTGGTTGGATAGATGTGGTTTGCTCGGATTGGTAACGGTGCTCATCTTGATATTCGCTATTCTTGTGCGGAGTTTCGCTTTATCCAGAAGCGATGTCCCATATATGCGATATTACGGGGCAACGTGCTTCTTATTGATGATAGCGTTGGCGGCGGATGGATTCTTCCATCCTATATTTTCAAATCCCCGTGCCGCGCCGCTGTTGATATGCTTCGCAGCTATAATGGCCAACTGGCAGGATATCTATGTAAGCTTCCCTCAAGAACAAGATGTTCTTGAGGAAAGCCAAGCGTATCCTGAGCTTACCCCGTTAGAAGTAAGCCGATGACTTCTAACAGGGCTTACTTATACCTAACTCCACAGTGTATTGAATGTAACTCGGAGTACCTTCCCAATTACAGCAAGAAAGGAAAAGTCACCAATGCGCGTATTGATGGCGGCAGGTGCAAGCACAGGCGGCTTATACGCGTACACGGACGCATTATGTAGCGGTTTGTGCGGGGCAGGTGCGGATGTAACGGTACTTACCAACTCATTATGGGCGGACCTGCCAAGACAATATAAAGTCGAAAGATGTCAGTTTGAGTTTATAGATAAGAAAAAGCAGTGGTCACAATTGCATTGGGCGACGGACCGATTTTACCGAAGCCTGAGAAACAGCTTGCGGCGGAACCGATTTGCTGTTCGCGAGCATTTCGATGTAGTTCATTTTCAGGGCGTTGGCACTCCGCTATTAGACCAGTTTTTCTTAAAATCCTTAGCACGGCATTCGCCTGTAGTGCTTACCGTCCACGATATTAAGCCCCATTATGAGCGTTTCGTCAGCAGAGCTTCGTTTGTAAAACGGAGCCTTCAAATCCCTCACCGTTTGATAGTCCATTATGAGGACGGCAAAAGACAACTGGTTGACCACTGGGGCCTTTGTGCCGACCGTATAGATGTAATCCCTCATGGAATTATACGCCTCCAAAATCCACCGGACCCGGCTGAAGCACGGAAAAAATTAAACCTGCCCTCAGACCGTCAGATAATACTTTTCTTCGGCGCGATTCGTCCAAACAAAGGTCTGGATGTTCTTCTTAAAGCATTGGACATTATCAAATCGCGTAATCGCCGGGTACTGCTGGTTATTGCCGGCGGTCTTCTCTGCAGATTTAATTTCGAGTCATACTCCGATATGATTAGAAAATATGATTTGTCAGAGCACGTGCAAACCTTTATACATTTTATTCCGGAAGAAGATGTGGATTATTTCTTTGCAGCGTCTAATCTTGTTGTATTACCCTATTCGAAATTTGAAGCACAGAGCGGAGTATTACTTCGTGCCTATGCTCATAAAAAACCTGTGGTCGTCAGCGATATCGGGGCAATGGGAGAGCTTGTGTCCTCAGATAAGGTTGGTTTGGTTGTCGAACCCGGTGCCGTAGAGCCATTGGCTGAGGCCGTTATAAATGCGCTGGATAGTCTCGATAAGTTTCAGTCCTGCTACGGCCCTGAACTCGAAAACAAGTATAGCTGGGAGCATATTGCCAAATTGACTATGCGCAGCTACGAAGCAGCTATCAGTCAGGAAACCCCACGTGAAACGTGGGGCTAAATATTTAGCCTGCGGTTTTACCGCAGGTTTTGAAAGAATTAGTAGAAGAATAATGAAAATAGCATACGTTGTTTCGAGTTTAAAAGTCAGTATGACCTTTGTAGTCAATGAGCTCGAAGCGCACGAACAAGCCGGATGGCAGGTTTTGCCGTTGGTCAGTTGTAAGCCGGGCCCGCTTGAGAATTTGTCCGAAGTTATGGTCAAATGGAATAAGCAGGTTGTTCATCGCCCTAACATCTTTGTGCAGTTAGAGGTAACTTTACGAGAAATCATTACACACCCGCTTCGTTTCGCAAGAATCTGTTTTTGGCTGGTAACTTTGTTGGTCCATAGCCCGCTTGAATTTGCAAAAGCACTTTATGAGTTAACGACTTCCTGTTACTTTGCCGGTCATTGCAGGCGCTTCGGAGCAGAACACATACACGTGCATTTTGCCAGCCGGTCTCTTAGCCTGGGCTTGATGATGGGGATGTTGACTGATTTGCCCGTCTCCTGTACCGTTCACGCCTTTGACATATTTACCAGAAGTCCGGGCAGCTTACAAATGCGATTAGCCAAATGTAAATTCATAGCTGCCGTTTCTCAATTCAATGTCGAATATTTGCGCGACACTTGTGGCAAACTTATTGCCGATTTGTGTCACGTTGTGCATTGCGGGATAGACGTGGAAAAATTCAGGTCTGTTTCTCGTCAACCTGAACCCGGCAGAATAATTTGTGTGTGCAGACTCAGCCCAAAAAAGGGTTTGGACGTTGCGATAAGGGCTTGTGCGAAACTGCGGGACAATAATATAAAATTCCTGTTCGAGATTGCAGGAGATGGGCCGCAGCGCCGGGCTCTGGAGGAATTGATTGTCCAATTGCATTTAGCTGATAACGTCAAGTTACTCGGCGCCAGGCCAAATGACCGGCTAACGGAGCTTTTTAGCCGGGCCTGTGTATTTCTTATGCCGTGTATTAAGACCCCTGGAGGTGATATGGACGGCATTCCCGTTGCGATGATGGAGGCGATGGCATGCGAGGTGCCGGTCGTATCAACTAATATATCGGGTATTCCGGAGCTGGTTGATGACGGTCTGACAGGCCGGCTGGCTCCGGAGAGAGACGCCGATGCGCTGGCGCAAATCTTAAAAGAGCTTCTTGAAGATATGGATAAAATCAGGCAGTTCGGAAAAGCCGGCCGTGAACGCGTCCTCAAGGATTTTTGCATCTCCAAAAACGCAGCAAAGTTGAGGGAACTAATAGAAGAAAGTTAAAAGTGCCTAAAGTGAGCTAAAGTTAAAAAACAAATAACTTTAGGCACTTTACACTTTAAGTACTTTAGGCACTTTTAAAAGCTGATGCACATTCTCTATATTCATCAACATTTTGCCACTCCGGCCGGCAGCACCGGCACACGTTCGTATGAATTTGCCCGCCGATGGGTAAGAGCAGGGCACAAGGTTACCCTGATAGCCGGCCATTATGATATCGGCGGTTTGCAAGTGGACAAGGCACTTTACCAGAAACAAAATATAGAAGGAATTAACGTAGTTGTTGTCGGGACCAAATACAGCAACAAGCAATCACACCTGCGTAGAATAACATCATTTCTGTCCTTTTGCCTTTTGAGCATTTATGCCGGCCTGAGGACTAAAGGTGTGGATGTTATATATGCATCCAGCACACCCTTGACAGTTGGAATACCTGCTATGGTCATAAAGTGGCTCAAACATATACCTTTTGTTTTTGAAGTGCGTGACCAGTGGCCTGAAATACCAATCGAGTTAAATATCATAACCAACAGGTTTCTTATCAAAATACTTTTATGGCTTGAGAAAACCATTTACAGGAATTGCTCTTCAATAATTGCTCTATCGCCGGGTCAGGCGGATGGTATAAGAGCCGTGTTGACTGAGGAAAAACCGATAACGATAATACCCAACAGTTGTGACATTGATATATTCAGGCCGGATATTGACGGCTCGATTGTTCGGCAAAAAAGGGGATGGGGGGATAAATTTGTTCTTCTCCACACAGGCGCAATGGGCAAGGTCAATGGCCTGGATTTTGTTATCAATGCCGCCGAAATGCTTAAAGAGCATAGTGATATTATGTTTGTATTGATAGGTGATGGAAATCAAAAACCTTTTCTGGAAAGCAGGGTTAAAAAACTCGCTCTGACAAACGTGGAAATATTATCATCCGTGCCGAAACGAGAGCTGTCTGACTTTTATGCTGCGGCTGATATAGGGCTTGTGATAATCGGTAATTTTCCGATTATTGAACACAATTGTGCTAATAAATTTTTCGACTCCTTAAGCGCAGGCAAGCTTGTGCTTTTAAATTATTCCGGCTGGCAGAGAGAGATTCTCGAAGGCGACGAAGCAGGTTTCGGCTGCACTTTATGCAATCTTGATGAGTTTGTTGAAAGGGTGCTGTACCTGAAATCGCACATACAGCAGGTAGAAAAAATGGGACAAAACGCTCGACGAGTCGCTGTTGAAAAATTTAACAGAGACCAGCTGGCAAAACAGGCTCTGGAGCTAACTTCTTCAGTGATAAAACATGAATGAGACGCAAAGCCAGGTGGAGTTCAAAGACCTCCAAGTTATTCACGCCGGGCAGGTCGCCGCGTTACATATTCAATGTATAAGCACCGGCTTTATCAGCTCTATGGGCATTGATTTTGTAACTTCTCTATATGATGCCATCGTTAAAAGCAAATCGAGCCTCGGCGTTGTCGCAGTGAGAAATGAGAAAGTAATCGGATTCGTTTCCTTTACCACAAATCTCAATAAACTGTACAAATCAATCATTCTAAGAAAAGGTCTTAAATTTGCGTTACTATTAGCAGGTAACGTCTTGTCCCTCAGGCGGATAAAAAAGATATTCGAGACCCTGTTTTACCCTGCCAGAATAAAAAAAATGAATCTGCCCCCAGCAGAACTGCTTTCAATCGCTGTCGCTCCAGAAGAGCGAAGAAAAGGACTGGCCGGCCAATTAATTGAAAAAGGCCTCCGACTTTATCGAAAAACAGGTGTAGATAAAGTCAAGGTCCTCATCGGAGCAGATAATAAGGCGGGAAATAAACTGTATCTAAAGACTGGATTCGAGCTTATCGGGCAAATTGTAAATCACGGCGTGCTCAGTAATATTTATGTTGCCAAAACAGATTGATTTGGTTAATTGGTAATTGGTTAATTGGTTAATTGGTTAATTGATTAATTGACTGCTCACCACTCACTACTCACCAATTACCAATTACCCATTTTCAAATAACCCTTCTTCCAGACTACAATTCCTGAAACAACAAACACGATTACATACACAATCAGTGCATATCTGGTTCTTATCTGGCTCATAGCAAGACCGATCAGGGCATACATTGCAGCTAAACCATAGCAAATGGCAACGGTTCTTTTCAGCGGTATTCCTCTGTCAATCATCTGGTCGTATATATGCCCGCGGTCGGAAACGAACAATGGACGTTTATTAATGAATCGCCTAACAAGGGCAACGGCCGTATCGAGGATAGGCAGCCCGAATACCACGACAGAAGCCATCCACCATCTTGGAATCTTCTCGGCGAACAAAATCATAAGGGCTGCCACTACAAATCCGAGCAGCATACTTCCGGCGTCTCCCATAAATATTTTGGCCGGATGGCGGTTAAATGGTAAGAAGCCACATACCGCACCGAGAAGTCCCAGACATATAATTACGCGCACAGCATCACCACCAACTTCGCTGAAACCCCAGGTGCCTAAATGAATCGCTAACAATAAGCAGGCAGCCGTGATTATCACTGTAACACCTGCGCAAAGGCCATCCAGACCGTCCAGAAGATTTAGCGAATTGCTTGCGCCCAATACAAAGATAATTACAATCGGAATTCCCAAAATCACTTCAATATTTTCCGGGATTCTTGCCCCGGCCAGAGAATAATACAGCGCCGGTCTTATGCCAACCAAAACTAAAACGACAGCGGCTACAATCTGGCCTAATATTTTCTGCCTGGGTTTTATGTCGAATATGTCATCCACCAGCCCGATAAAGCATGCTATCGCCCCACCGGCCAACACCGCCACCAGCCAGGTGAACGACAAGCGAAAATGCTCTTGGTCGCCAATGCAATAGATGCCTGTAAGTACGCCGACGGTCAGCCCGGCTAAGATGCCAACGCCGCCAAGATAGGCGACTGTTCCTTTGTGAGTTTTTACCAGGTCGTCAGGTTTGTCAACGATTCCAAACTTTATTGCGATGCTCTTGCATAACGAGGTGGCAACCAAAGCCGAGATAAATGAAAACACCAGCACAGGCCAGAATTGTAATACCCAACCCAAGGGCCTTTCAGGACCTATGAGATTGTCTAACATCATTTCTATCCTCTATCTGAACAATTCCTGGACAGGGATCTGTACTGAAGGCTTTACACAGTGTATAGAACGAAGTCGCGTCTGTCCAGTTCAATCGTTATGGTGTTGACATCGGGGTCCCATTAGGGTACACTACTCGCAGTGAGGTCGTATGAGCCTTTTTAATACTTTTAAATACCGCTGAATCTTCCTCAACGATACAGTTTTCAATAAGCACGGGATAAGTATGAGTTATTACGGTAATTTTAAACGTGGACTTGATATTTTCATTGCTTTAGCTGCGATGGTTATTCTTTCTCCGGTTTTGGTTGCGATAGGGATAACCATTAGGCTTAGCAGTAAAGGCCCTGCAGTATTCAAGCAACAAAGGGCGGGGAAAAACGGCAGGCCGTTTGTCTTTTACAAGTTCCGCACAATGACACTCGACGTTGACCCCTTTGGGCCCAGTCCGAAATCCGGCCAAGACCGGCGGCTGACAAAAGTCGGAAAGTTTCTGCGGGAATGCTCACTCGACGAACTGCCGCAATTATTTAACATATTAAAAGGGGATATGAGCATCGTCGGACCTCGACCGTTGTATCTTTCGCAGATACCCGAGTGGAGCGAGCGGCAAAAAAAACGCCTCCTTGTCAAGCCAGGCCTGACAGGCTTGGCGCAAATACAGGGCAGGGCCGAAATCACACGCGAAGAAAAACTTGAACTCGACGTTAAATATGTGGAAAATGCCGGCCCTTTAACCGATATAAGGATAATGCCGGCGACTATTGTGCAGGTGTTCAGGCGAAAGAGTGTCTATGAAAAAAGGTACTCAAAAACCGAATACACCAGAGGCACGAATGAGGCCGGTGGTGATTAGCGATTAGCGAATGGTGAGTAGGTCAGGTTCAATTAACTAATTAACCAATTAACTATCTTGGAGTAAAACTAATGGGTACAAAAACGGCTGCCAAAACCAGATACCTGACAAGACTGGAACAGATTGAGCAATTAAGCGAACAGGAAAAAGCCGAGCTGAAAAAGGTTACCGACAGGTTTTCTTTTCGCGCTAATGACTACTACCTCTCGCTGATCGACTGGGATGACCCGAACGACCCGATACGAAACATTATTATTCCGCATCTGCAGGAGCTCGAAGAATGGGGCAAACTGGACCCTTCCGATGAACATAGTTACACGGTTATGCCCGGGCTTGAGCATAAGTATAATTCGACGGTCGTCTTTCTGGTAAGCAACGTTTGCGACGCTATATGCCGGTACTGCTTCCGTAAGCGAGTGTTCATAGAACCACAAAAGGCCTATTTGCAGGATGTGCCGGCAGCAATCCAGTATGTTAAAGAACATCGCGAGATAAACAATGTGCTGCTGACCGGGGGAGACCCGCTGGTGCTGACAACATCCAAACTTGAGAATATTATCCGACAACTCCGCCAAATCGAGCACGTTGAAATAATTCGCATCGGGACAAAGATACCTGCATTCAATCCGTATCGGATTGTCGATGACCCGTCTTTGCTGGAGATGATAGAAAACTACAGCACCGAGCGCAAGAAGATATATGTGATGACACACTTCGTGCATTCCAAGGAGCTGACTGATGTGGCGGTTCAGAGTGTTCACCTCCTGCAGAAAGCCGGTGCAATGATTGCGAATCAGACACCGCTGGTACGCGGCCTGAATGATGACCCGAAGGTTATGGGAGAGCTGCTGAATAAGCTGTCCTTCATTGGCGCAACACCTTATTATATCTTCCAATGTCGCCCGGCCATTGGGAACAAGGCCTATACTGTTCCTATCGAAGAAGGCTATGAGATTGTAGAGCAAGCAAAATCAATGGCATCCGGCCTTGCCAAACGCGTTCGCTACGCAATGTCGCACGCGACCGGCAAGATCGAAATCCTCGGCAAGACGAAAGGATTCGTATATTTCAGATATCATCGGGCGGCCGACGATAACAACAGCGGACGCTTTATGGTTTTTAAGAGTAATCCCGATGCCTGCTGGCTCGATGATTACGATGAAATGGTGGACGATTATCCGATAACTCTACCTTAAAGGGTGCATAGACTAACGCATTTTTCTATCCTTGTCCCATGAGACCGGGATTGTTCCGGAACTGCAAGAACAGCCCTCGATGAACCGGGGGCTGATTGTTTGTTAAGGACTGGTAAAGAAATTAGGTTTCGTTTTGGCTCCAGCGAGGACAAGGCTGGCAAGGAAGCAAAATGCAGGCCTGCTGGTTGGTAGTCCGAGTTTTGCTGACACCGCCAGCCGAAGCCGCAGCCAGCCAAAAATGGAAGATAATTTATTTACAAGTCCTAAGCCAAGAAACGTATGGTGATTAGGACTCAAATAGCTGTCTTGTTTGTGTTGCTGTGGTGCCCCGGCGTATTTGCGCTGGAGCCGGACGAGATCCTTGTGATAGCTAACAGGCAAATTTCTGCATCGGAGCGGATTGCAGAGTATTACTGTGAAGAACGAAATATACCGAAGAAGAACATCATCTATCTGGCTTTGGGATACAATCCGCGTGAGGGAATCAGCAGGGACGAGTACAAACGCTCCCTTGCCTTACCAATCAGAAGGGAGCTGCAGCGAAGATTTCCCGGCGAAATCAGATGTTTGGTAACAACCTATGGCATACCTATCAAAGTAGGGCCAAGAGGACTCTTGCCGGGGATGGGAGGCAAACTAAACGAATTAAAGAGGCTTCTCAGCCAGGAAAAGCAAAGGCTTGAGCAGCTGGAACCCCGGCGCGCCGGGGCACTCGACTCCAATCAGGTGTCGATTGAGAAAAAACAAATCAATCAAAAAATCACTCGGATGCAGCTTGAGATTGACCGCATCAGTGGCAGAGAGACAAATGCCTCGGTGGACAGTGAATTATCGATGGTGTTGTTCCAACCCTACGATTTGTATCGATGGCAGCCCAATATGTTAAGGGGTAACGTTCTGGGTTTGGATTTCAGAACGCTTATGGTTAGTCGGCTGGATGGACCAAGCTATGAAATAATCAAAGGCCTTATAGACAAAGCACTAACAGCAGAAGAGGCTGGATTAAAGGGTATCGCCTACATCGATTCAAGAGGTTTTAAACAAAGGAATTTGTATGGTCATTTTGACCAATCTTTGCGTGATTTGGCGGTGTTCATACGTTGGAGTACGAAGATGCCAATCAAAGAGGAACAAACAGGAAAGCTCTTTGCCCCTGGCAGCTGTCCACAGACTGCTGTTTATTGCGGCTGGTATAGTCTGAAAAAATATGTGGATGCCTTTGATTTTGTTGATGGTGCCGTTGGCTTTCATATCGCCAGCTTCGAAGCTCAACATCTGCGCGACCCGAACAGCACTACCTGGTGCGCTGCAATGCTGGCCGATGGCATCACCGCAACGCTGGGTCCGGTGAGCGAACCGTATCTACACACATTCCCTCTGCCGAAAGCGTTCTTCGCAGAACTGTTCAAGGGCGGTTGTCTCGTTGAGGCATACTACTACTCAAAGCCGTTTAATTCCTGGCAATTAGTTCTAATAGGCGACCCGTTGTATAGACCCTTCAAAAAACAATAAAGACCACTGACTTCAGACTCAAGACCACAGACCAAAGTCGTTTATCTTGTGTCTTGAGTCTTGTGAAATAACGCTATCAGATAGGTTGTGGCAACGACGGCTGCAATTCCCAAAACAGAAATGATTACTTCCCGCAGTCCGAAATTTTTGCCAAGAACCAGAGAGGACAGTTTTACAGTCAACAGCAAGCCTATAGGCACAGCTAATGCTGCCATCAGCCATTTGGGTTTAGGGGGCTTTAGC
>SDBU01009492.1_pt1 | contig 10887 bp, 8 predicted proteins | sample 2277071 | NCBI WGS metagenome assembly SDBU01 (sample SAMN10397929, study PRJNA504765) | marine sediment metagenome | isolation source: marine sediment core GS08_GC12, 126 cmbsf | place: Arctic Ocean: Gakkel Ridge, Loki's castle | collected 2008
GTGCATATAGCTGGGTCAGCGTCTGGGACATCAATAAGCAGCGGAACATGAACTGAACCTTCGTACATATTGAATTTGAGAAATAATTCATGCTCCCACATCTGGTCTCCGTGGTCGGTCGTCCAGATTACAATAGTCTCATCACGAATTCCGAGTTGTTCAAGGACGTCGAGAACCATACCACAATACCCATCCACCAACTCAACCATGCCATAGTATCCCGCAATTATCTGACGGAGTTCAAATTCAGTCAAGTGCTGCCATTCACGTCTTTTCTGCAGTATGTACTCGTGCGGAGGACAGTCTTCGAATGTTGCCTGTTCTGGAAGTTGTATTTTTGAGTGTTCGAACTTTTCATATATCTCGCGCGGGGGGTAGAATGGCGGATGCGGTTCGCTAAAAGCCGCCCAGCAGAGAAACTTCTCATTCCGTTCCACCGCAGACTTAATTTCACGAATGGCGTTCATCGCCACATAGTATCCGGAATATTGCTCGCAGGTCCGGGGACTGGGGCCGCCGGTAGTTCGCCGTGTAATATTATGGGACTCCCAATCGTATCGGTCAAGTACTTCCTGCGGCATTGCCTTTCGCCACTCCTCATGCGTAATCAAGGGCTCATATCCATTGTCCATCTCTAAGTCCTTCCAATGCATGTGTCCCAAATGAAAACGTCGGTAGTTGAGTGGCTGGAGGGCGTGGGCGATTGTGACCATTTCCGGATATGGCATATGACTGTTAGTCAGGACGCCATGAGCATGAGGATACCTTCCGGTTGCTAAAGAGTGTCTCGCAGGAGCACAGACTGGTGATTGCGTGAAACAATTCTCAAATCGCACACTTCGAGACGCAAGCTCGTCAAGATTCGGTGTGTGTGCCAGCGGATTGCCGAGACAACTCAGCGCATCATATCGATGATGGTCACACATCAACACAAGGATATTACGTGAATTTGCCATGCTTTCTCTTTCTCCTTTCAAATTTCTGGTTCTTCTGACTGTAGTGGGGAAATACATTTTGATAAAGAATGAGATTGCTTCGCTACGCTCGCAATGACAAAAGGGGACTGTCATTGTGAAGGGCATAGTTGCGAGGAACGAAGCAATCACGAGTGCCAGCGAAGCAAACTAATCTTATACCAATTTCAGTTTAAAATGATTGTTTTCCAAATCCCCCTCAATCCCACTTTACGAAAGGGGGAAGTACATTCCCCCCTTTGCCAAAGGGGGGTTAGGGGGGATTTCTTAGGCGACTTCGCGATTTCAAAATCATCATTTAAAAGTGCAAAGAGTATTACTTTTAACTCTTTTCGTCGCAGAAGTCCTGTTTGCTTCGCTTTGCTCGTGATTGTTTCGCAAGGCTCGTGATTGCTTCGTCGTTCCTCCTCAGATTGCTTCGTGCCTCGCAACTTCGACTTCGCCTTCGGCTTCGCTTGCCTTCGGTTTTTCCGCTTTCTGTTTTCCGTTTTCCGTTTTTAATAATCCGCTATGGAGCCATCTTTCAACCGACTATCAGGCCACTTAAACTGTCGCGATAGGTCTTTTCCGACTTCAATCACCCTTTGCTCATCAATCTCAACGCCTAAGCCGGGTCCCATTGGCAACGACACATAACCCTGTTCATCCATTTCCCAGGTTTTCTGTGCAACGCCCTCGGGCAAGACGTTCTTGTATCCTTCATGAATCAGGAATAACGGAATAGACGCCGCCACATGCAGACTGGCAGTCAGACCGAGAGAGGACATTGTGCAATGAGGCGCAAGCGGGACGTGATGCGCTTCAGCGAGTGCCGCTATCTTCCTCATCTGGCTGATTCCACCACCATGTCCGCAGTCAGGTTGGAGTATATCAATTACTTGTGCTTCGAGGATTTCGCGGGCTTCCCAAATGGTTCGGTCTCTCTCTCCAGTTGCCAAAGGAACAGAAACCGATTCCCGAATCTTCCGCATTACCTCGATATTGCCGGGTACCCATGCCTCTTCGAGGAAGAGTAAATCTTCCGCGTTTAGGTGGCTGGCAAACTGTTTTACGATGGGCGGAGGCAGGCAACTATGCGCGTCGAACATCACCGCCCCGTCAGGTCCGACCTTTTCACGAGCATCACGGACGCGTTTGACTAAATCTTCAATATCCGCGGGTGTTCCAACGAAAGGTTTGGCGCCACCAGGACCGGTTTTGATTGCCTTTGGACTTGGATACATCCAAATTTTGTCGCGACAAGGTCCGCCAAGAAGCCGGTAAACCGGAACCCCCCATAGTTTGCCGGCAATATCCCATAATGCCATATCAATAGCGGAAATAGTATGCACCATCAATCCGCCGCCGCGCAAATTGCGATGCGCACGAAAGAGGCGTTGCCAATGATGCTCAATGCGAGTTGGATTTTCACCGATAATCATTTCCGAAAGCGATTCGGCAAGAGCGCAAGCGACTTTGGTCTCCATGTTGTTAATCTCGCCCCAACCGGTCACTCCCATATTGGTCTCGATTTTGACGTAGGCTTTGGAACCAATTGGGAAGGCACGAAAAGCTGTAACCCGGATTTGAGAACCTTTATCTTCAACGTGTTCTGTTTGATAGGACATTTAAAACCTCCTTGTTTTATGTGAATTACGAATTACGAGTTACGAATTACGAATTTGGAAAAACGCATATCCTCCCTGTCTGCCTTCTGCCTGTGCCAACGGCAGACAGGTCATCACAGGCAGGTGGATTTGCAGAATCCAATTATTGCACATTGTAGATTGCAAAAATACACTTCGTTGATTTTTGTAGTCCGGCTCAACTAATCAATATTAGTGTGACAGTGTATTAGTTCCAACCTGCGCCAGATGAGGGCATGTAGACATTGAGAACAAGGCTTACTATGCTCCAGATGCTCCGCAGGGTAAAATCTCCCAAGATTAAACCAAGAAAGAAAAAAACAGCTTTTCGATGCACTTTAATCCCGCCGTATTTGAGCAGAATCAACTTAATCAGCCAACTCACCATCACGGGGAACCAAAAATATATCATTCCTCCCCATGCACCACCAGAAAGGACATAGCCGGAAGGATAAAGCGGCCACCAAAGGAACCGAGTGCGCATAGCTTGAAGAAAAAACACGAAGAGAAATCCACCAGCCATGAATGACACTGCTCTTGAATCTGTTCCTTGAGGATACTGAAGCCAACTCTGAAGTGGATTGAAGCTCTCCCAGCCAGCGCGACCTATCCATCCCTGAAGTTTTCCCAAAACCCCATAATGATATGAGAACCCAAGATACGCCCAGAAAGCAGCCACCGCCCCCACACCTGTAGCAAGAGCCATTGCCTGCATCAATTTACGGTTATCCATACCTGCTCGCTCTGCCATCTTAAATGCTTCTATCTGGCATGGCATAGGATGCGCTCGGTTGCATCGGTTGAAAGGATAGAGGAACGTCATTATGGTCAAGTTATTCCCATGCAGACTCCTTGAACCAAACATCTGCACCATCATCCCCCTTGGATTGATGCCGATTACTTCGTGATACGGTGGACCAAGTTCGGCGCGCACTCGCGCAATGGCTATCGCCAGGAAACAATAGATAGCATAAAAGACAAGGATTACCCAGATGGACATCCCGGCAAAGTAGCAAAACATAGCGATAGCGACAAGGCTTAGAAAAAACAGAAGGATTGCGGACCGATATCGCGTCGGCTCTCGTGAGTCATCCATCTTAGCCATACCAAGAACATGCCTGGCAAAACTGCTGAGATGTCGCCGAGAAACCCACAGAGCAATGAGAGCAATACCTATCCAAGCTCCCGAAGCTCGTTCGTTCAGATGCAATGCTTTCCAACCCATTGCACTGGCAAACACTCTCTCCGCCCTGGTCAGCCAGAAAAAAAACCAGCATGAAAAAGATAGGTTTAACGGCATGAAATATGTAAGCCCGATTATCCCAAAGTTGAAGTACATCGTGGTATACCCGATAGCGTTCCAAGGTTTGTCAGTGAAAAACTGGTCAAGCCTGTAGGTGTAAGGAATCTCGGGTATGACAGGAAAAAGGTCATGAAATCCGTTTATTATCCGGATAGAAGCAGAGACCAAAAGTCCAATCCACATCAACCTCGATTTGAAAAACTTTGGATTTGTCGCCATGGTCAGAGGCAATTGCACTATGGGATAGCTCAGTTTTTCGTTTTCGACCCACTGCTTTCTCAATATGGAGATAATGGATAGAAGCGAGAAATAGAGAAAAAAGATAAAAGCCGACCACACTAGAATCGGAATAAACCATGCCTTGAGATGTCTTATCGTGTAAAATGTGGATTCTCCGTTAAAATAGCCTTCCAGTATCTCGGTGTCTGAAACGGTCAGCCAAGATGGTATATACTGCCAGAACAGATTTTGCCATTCGTTTTCCGGTGATGCGAACCAGAACGGTTGAGTCAACGCTGCAAGTAACGGTGTCATGGTTGTGTGCCCCGATATGGTCGAGCCCATCGTAACCATTACATATATAACCAGTAATTCGGCGGGTGATAGTGAAAAACGCGCCGAGATTCTCCGCAAAGCGAAGCCTAAGAAAATAAGGAAAGTCAGGGTAAAAATCGCGTTTGAAAACGGATTCACCAATGTGAACATACAATACCACATCTCACTTGAAATGCCAACCCAGTAGACATTTACAACAACCAGAACTAAGCCAATCAAGATTGCCCGCATAGTGATATTGTTTGGACTGGATGTTTTGTGATTATAGCTCATTGAATACCTCATCCCAACCACTATTCACTTAAAACGAATTACGAATTACGAATTACGAATTACGAATTGAACCACGAAAGAAAGATTAATCGCATTCATCCCCTTCCTTCACTTCGTTCGAGGACAAGCTCTGATTCAAAGAATCAGACGCCGTTGCGAGCAAAGCGAAGCAAACAGGACTTCTGCGACGAAAACAGTTAAAAATGACAGATTCAGAATCTGTTCTACTTATTGTTCGCTTCAGGCGAGAGACTCTTCTGTTATACCAGAATTTGCTGACTAAAACAAGATAAATTTTGAAAATGCTTTTAACTTTGTTAAGCAGAAATCCCCTTCTGATTGCTTCGCAAAGCTCGCAACCTTCGGTTTTTCCGTTTTCCGTCTTCTGTTTTCCGTTTTTAAATAGACTTGAAGCATTTCACGCGATGTGGTATTCTCATGAAAAATCTTATAAGCGGTTTGGCAAATATTATAATTGACCATTTCAGGAAGAAATTTATTGTCATCAGGATGAAAATTTTTATCACCTTTTTTCGGAAAATTGGGAATTTATTTACAGAAACCCATTTTTAACGGATGTGACTGACATGGAAAATCTGAAATCACTAATCAAAAAAGCACAAGATGGTGATTTGGAAGCTTTTGGCAGGATTGCCTGGCGGTTCCAAGATATGGCTGTAGGTTATGCCTACTCAATTTTGGGTGATTTTCATCTGGCTGAAGATGCCGCACAGGAAGCGTTCATTGAGACATACTGTTGTTTGTCAAGAATTAGCAACCCAGATACTTTTCCCGGTTGGTTTAGAAAGATTGTGTTCAAACACTGTGACCGACTCACCCGGGGCAAACGTGTTGAGATTGTACCACTAGAAGCCGCGGTCGAGGTACCTTCAAGAGAAAAGGGACCATCTGAGATTGTCTTGGAGCAGGACTTGAAAGACAGCGTATTTCAAGCGATACAGGCACTTCCAGAGAACCAGCGAATAGTGACGACGCTCTTCTATATCAATGGGTATTCACAAAACGAAGTTTCCGACTTCCTGGATATACCGGTTACAACGGTTAAAAAACGACTCCAATATTCAAGGAAGCGGTTGAAGGAAAGGATGATAAAAATGGTACAAGAGAGGCTTCATGAAAATCGACCATCAAGAGATGAACAATTTGTCAAAACGATATCGATTGGGGTGTTTGGTAGTATTGCCAAAGCACTGCACAATCCTCTGGGCGTCATATCGTCCACTGCGCAGTTTTTGCTGGAGTCCCCTGATGATACCAAAGTACACGAAAGTGTTCAAAAGATTTGCGCTGAAGTTCAGCATGCCTCACTAATTATTGAGAACCTGCGAACATTCGCCCGCACTGAGAAAGGATGGATGCAGGAGATTGACCTGCATGCTGTGTTGGAGGGAACCTTCTCCCTGTTCCTGTTGACCTCCCAGATGCAAAAGCAGAAGGTCACGTTGCAGAAGGAATTCCAAGCCGACCTGCCGATGGTCTGGGGCAACCCCGCACTTTTGCAGCATGTTTTTACCAATCTAATTCTCAACGCCTGTAACGCCATGCCTCAGGAGGGAACGCTGACTGTGAGCACCCGGGCAACTGAGGCGGAAGTAGAGATACAGTTTAGCGATACCGGGACAGGCATCCCACCGGAATATAAGGAAAAGATTTTCCATCTCTTTTTCACAACAAGGCAAGAAGGGATGGGACTTGGACTCCCCATAAGCTCCAGCATCATCCAGCAGCACCAGGGCACCATTAAAGTGGAGAGTCAGTTGGAAAAGGGAACCACTTTTATCGTAACTCTCCCTATCAAACAAGAGGTTCAATCCCAATGAGCGATGCAAAGAAGGAAAAAAGTTTCAATGCCAATTTTAATCGTATCCATACTGTCTCCTTCTCTGAATACCTTTGCCTTCCTCAATAAGACTAATACTTATTTAGGCTTGTCATTTCCCACACACGTTGTCATTAGTGACAAGATATTGGGAGAATGGAGTGTTAGGGTGTTGGAATTACCCCATTACCCCAATACCTTCTCCATAACGGAAAGCATCAAGCCTAAACCAGTATTAGACACCTCTTATTAGAAATATCTGTATCATACCATCACTCACCTAATTCTTTACCCGAAAATTAAAAATCTTATCTTGATTTCGCTTCTGCTTTATGCTAAACTGCTTCAACGAGAATATTTAACTCTTTTCGTCGCAGAAGTCCTGTTTGCTTCGCTTTGCTCGTGATTGCTTCGAGATTAGTTTGCTTCGCTACACTCGCAACTCCTCGCAATGACAAAGCAACGGTGCCTTCGGTTTTTCCGTTTTCCGTTTTCCATTTTCCGTTTTTAAAATGACCTCATACTTGGAGGGAGGACCGCTGTGACAATTATTAAATGTGTGGACACAGGAATTGTCTATCGGAATCCTAAGCCCTATCTGAGAAGCGTCCATGCCTACCACCCGTCACTGGTGGTGTTCAGTAGCGGTGAGATAGTAGCATTTTTTGATTTGGGCACTGCGGTCGAATCTCTGGACTATCGCACGCACCTAGCACGCTCTGTTGATGGCGGCAAGACATGGCATTTGCAAGGTCCGCTCTTCCCAAATCCACCCGGGCGACCTACCACTTATTCGGTGCGTATAAGCCAGGTGTCGAACGAGTTAGTGGGATTTGGCGGACTCCACTACCGAGACAACCCTGAGGAAGGTTTGGTCAACCGGCAGACGCTGGGCTTTGTTCCGATGGATTTGATTATCGTGCGCAGCCACGACCGCGGGTATACCTGGTCGAACCCGGAAATCATCATTCCCCCGTTGGTTAGTCCGGCGTGGGAGGTGTGCCACCACATTTTGGAGTTGCCTGACGGACGCTGGCTGGCACCGACCGCCACCTGGCGAGGCTGGAATGGGGAGAACCCAGCCGGCGAACAGGCGGTGGTACTCATCAGTGAGGATAGAGGCAAGACTTGGCTGAGTTTTGGTCGCACCTTTGACGGGCGGGAATCGGGCTTGTTGCACTGGGAGCAGTCGGTCGTGCCGCTACAGGATGGACGCCTCCTCGCGGTAGCCTGGGTCCACGACCAAAAGACAGGGGAGAACTTGCCCACACCCTATAGCATAAGTGATGATGGCGGACAGACCTTTTCGACACCACAGCCCACCGGCTTGCGCGGGCAGACCTGCAAAGCTTTGCAACTCCGCGACGGACGTATTCTGTGCGTATATCGCCGCGATGACCAACCGGGCTTGTGGGCGAATGTGGCTGCGATTTTGGGAGATAATTGGATGAACTTGGCTGAACTGCCCCTGTGGCAAGGGGCGGCTTCTGGTATGACCGGCGGTACAACATCGGCGGACGAGTTAGCTGCCTTGCGCTTCGGCTACCCAAGCCTAACGCAATTGGCTGACGGCGACATATTTGTGGTGTTCTGGTGCGTCGAGGACCTTGTGAGTAACATCCGCTGGTTGCGACTGCGGGTCGGCGGGTAATGGGAGGAAACAAAAATGAAAATCGTAGTGAAAAAAACATGAAAACGAGAAAACGAGAAAACGGGAAAACGAGACACCCCACTAGCGAAGTGTACAATGAAAGCAGAATAAATTGGTGACCGGTGGGTGAATCTCCTTCCAAATTTTTCCGTTTTTAACAGCCTGGGGAGGAAGAATATGCCAAAGATTTCTAGGCGGAATTTCCTGAAAACCACTATTGTGGGTGGATTTGGAATCACCGCTTTACCAAGTTTAGCCAAAGACAGAAACATTAAAGGAGGAGTTATGGCATCACAGAAAAATAGTTCTCCATGGCCCAACGGTTGCCAGGGAGCCGTTTCATTAACCTTCGATGACGGCAGCCAGTCCCAATTGGACATAGCTATTCCGATATTAAGGGAATACAATCTACTCGGCACATTTTACATTAACCCGAGAGCCGATGACTGGAAGGAACGCCTTACTCCATGGCGTGATGTAGCACTAGCGGGACATGAAGTAGGAAATCACACAATTAACCACATCTGTTCGCGGAATTTCGGTTGGGGGCCTAACGCGAAATCATTGGAAACAAGCACACTTGAGCAGATAGAAGCGGACGTGGTAGAGGCGGAAAAACGGCTCAATGAGCTAATTCCGGAGCAACCTATCCGCACTTTTTGTTATCCATGTTATCAGAATTATGTTGGGGAAGGCGCAACAAGACAAAGCTACGTTCCTGTGATTGCAAAATATTTCCCCGCCGGGCGTGGCAAGGGCGAAGCTGCGAATCACCCTTTATTTACTGACCTTCACTACCTTGCATCATGGACTATGGCCGGTTGGATGTCTGGTTCGCAGCTCTATGGATTTGCAGAAGCTGCTGCTAAACAAGAGCGCTGGGGCATACTCACGTTTCACGGTTTGCAGGAGGGTCCAGGTTCTCTCTGGGTTCCGGGTAGCTCTTACCACGGTTCGCCACTCTCAGCAGATAGCTTCCGCGAATTGTGTGAATATCTCGCCAAACACCGCGAGCGAATCTGGACGGCTCCTGTGGTGACAGTTGCCCAACAGATTATCACCTGGCGCAAAACTACCAAGCAATAGAGAATTGTAGAGAAAGGAGATAAAAAACACATGAGCACATCCAAATTAGCTCTTCTGGGAGGAAACTCTGTCGGAGCGCCTCCCTCAGACAAACATCCCAATTTCAACAAAGAGGTGATTGGTCGTATAACGGAACTGCTGGAACGTGGTGAGACGGTGGCATTCAACAAACAAAATACCTGTCTTGGCGAAGCGGAAGCGGCCATAGCTCAGTGGCAGGAAGTACCCTATTGTCTGACCACTTCTTCGGGGCATGCGGCGCTCCATTCTGCGGTGATGGGTCTGGAAATCAGCAGTGGGGATGAGGTAATCACCACTCCTTACACTTGGGGCGCTTCTATATCCTGTATCCTGCACAACAATGCGATTCCGATTTTCGCTGATGTGGATTTAGAAACAGGACTACTGGACCCAGCAAGCGTGGAAGGACGCATCACACCTCGCACCCGTGGAATTCTCGCAGTACACATCTACGGTCAAGCCGCGAACATGACTGCCTTATGTGACATTGCGAAGGAGCATGGGCTGATAGTAATTGAGGATGGAAGTCAGGCTTACGGTGCATTGCATAAAGGCAGAAAAGTGGGACAGTTCGGCGATGCGGCGGGATTCTCCTGTATGGGAGGGAAACTCCTCGCCTCGTCTGAAGGAGGGTACATGGTCACACCACATGAAGATGTCTACTGGAAGGCTGCGCTGTGTGGACAACAGATGGGCCGTTCAGGTGAAGATGGGTTCCCTGATGCCCTACGCCCATATGTGGATTCCCTAATACATACCTACCGATTAAGTCCACTGACAGCGGTGCTGCTCACTGAGCAGTTAAAGAAGCTTGATGAGGAAAATGAAGGCCGCCGCAGGAATGTGGCATTGTTTCGTCAGGCGATGAAAGGAGTTGAGAGTGTTCGCTTTCCAAACTATCCTGAAGGCGATGAGCCGTCCTACCACATGCTCACAATGAACTTTAACCCTGAAGCGGCTAGTATTGCCAAAGCGACCTACATACGTGCGTTGAACGCTGAAGGTGTGGGTATTTTTTCTTACATTCCTTCCCCAATCAATACGTGGCGTCGTTTGCAATGGCAGGATTATGATGGTCCCAAGGTGATGTGGACAGAGACGCTTCGTCAGCATGGAGTGGACTATACACAAGTGGAAGTGCCAAACTGTGAGTTAAAAATCGAGCGCTCCCTGGAGATGGGTTGGAACTACATCTGTATCAATGAAGCCGGTATGAAACAACTAGCTTCTTCATTTCACAAAGTCGAGGAGAACCTAAATGCACTCCGAGAATGGGAAGCGAAAGAGAACAAAAGTGCCCTTAAAAAAGTTCCTAAAGTGTCTAAAGTGTAGCTAAAGCCGAAGGTTGCGAGATACGAAGCAATCTCTAAAGTCGGCGAGTCCTTAACATGAGCCAATTTAGTTTCCTGTACTTCTGCACGCATGAATGCGTCAGGTTCTTCGACTTCACTGCCTCTCTCAGGCTCTCCGTAGTTCCGTAAGCCCAGCGACTTGGGTTGAGTAGGCGAAGCCGTATCGAAACCAGCCAGGCGTCGGTGAGCGAAGCGAACACGGTCAAA
>SDBU01009493.1_pt1 | contig 10887 bp, 9 predicted proteins | sample 2277071 | NCBI WGS metagenome assembly SDBU01 (sample SAMN10397929, study PRJNA504765) | marine sediment metagenome | isolation source: marine sediment core GS08_GC12, 126 cmbsf | place: Arctic Ocean: Gakkel Ridge, Loki's castle | collected 2008
ATAGAAAATCCCTCTGATGTAGTAAAGGCAGTTATAAAGGTAAGTTAGAAAAAATCACTAAAGTATTTCTTTTAGATCTCTTATAGCTTTGTCTATGGGAATTACTTTGATGCCATCAATATATAATGTTTTTTTGCCCCCATATATAAAAAATGTCTGTGCAGATGAATAATCCTTTAAAAAAGCTTTAAGTCCGGATAGAGCACCGGATACAACCTTGTTCCGGCGCTTTATTTCAAATGCCTTTATCCCCCTTCTACCGTAAAGGATAAAATCTACTTCAAACCCGCCGGCTGTCCTCCAGTAGTAGATATTATAGCCCAGACTGTAATAATCATTTAAAGCCCTGAGTTCCTGTAAAAAAAGACTTTCAAATGTTATCCCTTCTGCTTCTTCAGGAGAATCAAGAGGGCCCATGGGTCTTATGGTCCTGTAAACTCCTACATCGAAGAAATAAAATTTTGGATGCCTGACCATCCTCCTTTTAGCCTTTCTGGTAAAAACCGGGATACGGAACCCTATCAACAAATCTTCCAGAATGCTGAAATAATTTTCAACTATTTTTCTTTCCACCGAACACTCTCTTGAGACCTCGGAAATATTTAATATGGATCCCTGGGAAAAACTTGCCGCTTCAAGGAATCGTGCAAATGCACCAAGGTTTCTTGTGAGTCCTTCCTGGCGGACTTCTTCCTGCAAATAGGTCTCTATATAACTTTCAAGGTATGCCTGTGGGTCCTCTTCCATATAAACAGAAGGAAGAGTTCCATATTTTAATGAGTGCTCCAGATTAAAATCTTTATCCAGCTCTATTGCAGTTAGTGGATACATAGAGCACGTAAGTGCTCTTCCAGCTAAAAGATTCTGGCCTTTTCTTCTTATCTTCCTTGCACTTGAACCTGTTAAAATAAATTTGTATCCCCTGCTTTCAATGAGTCTGTGCACTTCATTTAATATAAGTGGTATTTTTTGGACTTCATCAACAATGATCCAATCATCGAAATCTTCTGGTATGAAATCTTCTATCCTCTGGGGATCTGCAAGCAGATCATTAAATAGACGTGATTCCAGGAGATCAATATATATGGCATCTTTAAAATTCTTTTTGACCCATGTCGTCTTACCTGTTCCTCTGGGGCCAAAAAGAAAGAAGCTTTTATTTTTTGGTATTTTTATTATTCTGGAATACATACTTCCATTTTACACTAAAAAATGGAATTTACAATTCCATTTTACGAGGAAGTTTCCAACACTTCTTTCAATCCCCTAAGTATATGGATCATTCCACCGGTATCCATCCTGCAATATGTTATAAGATCTTTCCGGATCTTTTTCACTTCTTCTGGCATGGGGCAGCTCTCCCCTATCTTGTAATGACCGCAGGCATAGAGAAAATACACGCTTGCTGATAGGCCGTCAGCTATATCCATATCCTTATAGCTGTACTTGGTAATTGCCGGTAGTACATTTTTTACCGAGGCACTTCCCCGCTGTATGGAATTATAATAATAAAAATCCCCAAAGGGTCTGTAAAGGTCGACTATCCGGGGTAGTACCGATTTTACCCATTCTTCATATTCCGGATAATCCCCGGCAAGTTCACTCAGGACTCCTTTTTCGAAGAATTCATAATATACAATTATAGTGCCCTTATCGCCCAGATGTTTCTTTAGGTTTTTAAGAAGTTCCTTTCTTGGATCTCCATTGCCGGGCGCTAAAAAATCATGATGGACAGATTCTCCATAAAGATCATCCAGCACATGTATTGAATACTGGAATGGGATCCTCTGAAATGGTTTTGTTCCTTCATATATGGGAAGTGCCGTTGAATAAGTCTCAAAATCAAAGAAATAAATGGGTTCTTCCAGCCTATCTAAAAAAGCTGATATTTGTCCCCTGTCCACTCTTGGCTTTTTTGTAATGGCACAATCTTTCTGGATCTGCTGTTTTAAGTTTAGACTATATTCTTCTGGTATCTCTTCAATAGATAAGATCCCTTTGTTATAGAGGTCTATTGATTTATCCTTATTTCCATAAAGATTAAATACATGGTTTTCCGGCATAAACTCCCAACATTTTTCCTTAAGAGGGCATGAATAGGGATGGTCACATTGTCGTCCTATTTTTAAATCCGGAGGGTCGGGTCTCTTCAGTATTTCCAGCATTTCCTCTACTGTTTCAGGAATAGAGATCAGTGCTTCATCTACCTCTGGTGTTATATCACGCATATCAAAGAGCTCTTCCGGATCGATCTCTCCATGTTTTATATACTGATTATTGATAAATGCAAGATAACAATTGCTTATGATCATCCCTGCCTGCATGAATGTATATTTCTGGAAGGCTATATCGTGCAGGTATTCTTCCTTTAGCTGTGTGGCGCTTTTTACCTCGATTATATCCCAGCTATTTCCGGAAGCGGGCTTTAGGATGTCTACCCGGCTGAAGACTTTATCTGTACCTGCAGAAGCTTCGAAGATGGGTTGCCTTTCAGGCAGTACCTCGGAAGTCTTTATAAGCTGCTCCCCAATATTTCTTAATTTCCCGAGGTCTATGCCTTCGGGAAATAATTTCTTGGCATATTCTCCCACCAGCATTCCCTGCTTGAACATAAATCTTGTGGAAAAACCCGGCTCCGGGATCTCCTCTCTTGCATTTACACGATACCATTGAAGCTTGCGGCATTGAAGCCCGGCCATGTATTTTGATTTTGATATGATTATTCTTTTTTTCAAAGTCCAAGTTCCTTATCGATCTTCTGCATGGATTTTAGTGCTATCTTTATAAAATCTTCAAGATTTATCCCTAATTCCTCGCACGCCATTATCTGCTCTCTATTAGCTCCCCTTGCAAATGCTTTTTCTCCGAATCTCTTCAATACTGATTTTGCATTTACAGCACTTAGTTTCTTTTCGGGTCTGATAAGTGCCGCCGCTACAATAAGTCCCGAAATTGGATCAGCAGCATATAAGGCTTTGTCCAGAACATTCTTGAATGGAAGTCCGTGCATTTGATTGTGGACCTTTACTGCATATACGATATCATCTTCAAATCCAAGGGTCTTAAGAATTTCTGCTCCAATAAGGGAGTGCTTATCGGGTTCTTTTGCAGTCTGGGCATAGTCGATATCATGGACCAATCCTGTCATGGCCCACTTATCTTCATCAAATCCATTATCACTATCTCTTCTATTTAATTCTTCAGCTAATCCCCTCAGTATAGCTTCTACAGCAAGACAGTGGCTTACAAGATTTTTATTATTTATTTTCTCCTTCACTAATTTAAGGACCTGTTCCCTGTCCATTGATTCATCCTTTCTCTCAGTCGACCATACTTCTATTACTCAAAATCCCTGTAGATCTTTTCAAAATCTATACCCATTACCGGATTGTCCCTGTATTTATTTTTAAGATTCTGCATAGCGTTTATAAGCGCTTGATTTTTTATTCCATTGCACAGGGCAAGATGTGCCTCCATATATGCAGACAGATCATCCGCACCTTTTACCAGGGCCCCGTCCCTTTCTCCTGTATCTGTGAATTCATCCTCGGTAAATCTGCCTATATCTTTATGCCAGCTTTCCGGGATCAGCTTATAGATCTTTGCCTTCATCTCCTCTATCTCGTATTCCTTGATCAGGTCATCAAGGCCCTCTATAGATTTCTTGACCGGGTTTATAATATCTCTGGTAAGGACTTCGGGGAGATCATGAAAAAGACCTGTAAAGTAGTTGTTTATGCAGTTTCTGGTATTTAGCCCAAGTCTCTTAGAAAAAAGATATGAGAACATGGCAACAATAAGCATATGCCCGAGTACTGATGTTTTAGGGATGCGGTAAAGATGGCTCCATCTCTGCTGGAACCTGAGCTGGCCTGCAATATCTGCAAAATCCCTTAAGTTTTTATTTTCTTCCTTAAGAAAGTATTTCATACATCTTAAGTCCTGATATTCCTCCTGCTCCCGTTTTATGCTCTGATCTATCTCTTCAAATAAAAAATTCCGGGGACTTGATTGATTGATTATGGAAAATTCCCATTCAGTTATATAAAAATGCGCGGCATTTACTATCCTTGTCTCCAGGACTTCTTCGGTGTTGAATAGGTGACTTTTTAGTTTTTCTACAAAGCTGCTGCCCATGACCTGTATAAAGGGGCTTACCCTGTCAAATACCCACTGATTGAGTTTGCGGTATTTCTTTTTATCTTCCTTTATTTTATAGATAAGCGGGGGTTTTAGGTCCGTAAGGACTATCCTTTTTAGAAAATCGAATATACCTGTCTCTATTATGCTGATCCAGTCTAACTCCACCTTTTCTTTGGCTTCTGCACCAAGGTCCTCTTCGCATCTTCCGAGGATATATGCCACGATCATCTTGTGGGCCTGTTTATCAAGCTCTGTAAATTCTACAGTCTTTATCTGGTCATTCCAACGCTGCATGCTTGCAGCTTCATAAATCTTTAATAGAAGTGAATTTAAATCCATATAATGTAATTACCCTGGAATAAGCAATTTTTTTAAAATTTAAGTTTCTTTAAAATTCAAGAAACTGCCATTCTTATAATGTTTCTCCTTTACCTTGCCGCACCTGTAATTATAACAAAAAATATGACTTTATCCTCTCTGGTTTCATATACTTTAGTAATTGGCGCTAGTGGCGGCTTTTAAAATTATTTTAGGCAAAGCGGCCGCCTCTGTCATTTACTTATGATATAATCTTATTAGGAGCCTGTCCGGGAACTGGGGCCTTTAGCTTGCAGGCTGATATTTTTAAATAGATCAAGGCCCGAGGAAGAAGCGATATGGTAACCGTGACGTGTGAAAAACGAATTATGTATAAAAATAGAGTCTACCCGAAGGGTTGGTCAATATGAGCAAACTTGAAGTCATAAAAGTATTTGCATCAAGGATAGATGCCGAGCTTGCCAGGGGTTATCTTGAGTCTATGGAAATAAAGACCCAGGTAGTCGCAGATGATGCGGACCAGCTTTACCCATCCCTCGGAGCCGTTAGGGGAGTAAAGCTTATTACAGCTGAAAAAAACCTGGAGCAAGCCAGGACCTTGCTGGAAAACAAGGGGGAATCTCTTTGAGAGTGGGTTTTCCTGATAAGGATGCTAAAAAGCCAAAACTTGACGATATAAGGATGAGACTTCTAAGATATGAGGATATAGATGATTACATCAAGATAGAATTTGATGCATTTTATCCAAAATTAAGCGCTATATACGGCAACCGCCGCAATGCTGCCTACAATATCATAAAAACTGAGATCACCAGTAATTTTGACTCTGGGCGTTTCCTGAACGCCCTCTACAAAGACAAACCGGTGGGAATAATTGAAATTGTCACGAAGGAAAGTTCTGAAGACTATAATAGGAGTTTTTACATTTACCTTAAATATCTTGGTCCCATTGGCGCCGTCCGTGCATATTTTTTAACATTTTTAGATATGCCCCATCTGGACGAAAACACGATATACCTGGACAATATCGCAGTGGACATAAATAACCGCCACCGGGGTGTGGCAACACATATGATATCCTTTGTCGAGGATATTGCACTAAACCGGAAAAAGAATAAACTGCGCCTCTGGGTCGCACAAAAAAACAGTGCTGCCTACCATCTTTACCGGAAATCGGGTTTTACCCAACTGATATTCAGATCTTCAAAAATAGCAGAAAGATATTTTGGTTTCCGCGATTGGGTCTATATGGGAAAGACGCTTTAAGTTCAATGATCTTCATTTGAGTATAGGGATATTTATATTGTTTTTCCCTTACTATATTTTTTCCAAAACTCTGGATTTTAGTTCAGGGACACTTTCAAGGAAATAATTAATGAGTCCTGCCAATTTTTCTTTATCCTTTACTTCAAATCTTAAAGAGAGAAGAGGCTCTGAAATTGAGATCCGCAGCAGTGCCCAACTATTGTCAGGGGTAAACATTTTAATACCGTCGGTTAAATCTACTTTACTGCCCTTGCTTTTAATATCTTCAAGAACATATGAGAATATTTCATTTCTTTTTTTATCTTCAAAGGGGATCCTGATATCTTCTGTAATATAATATGAAGGAATCCCATCTGCGATCTCTTTGATACTTTTACCCTCCTGCTCCAATATATCAAGGACCATAAGTGCGGTGATGATCCCATCATCCCTGCCGTTTAAAAAACGATAAAAATAATGGCCCGTTATTTCTCCTCCACAAATAGCATCTTCGGTGATCACCCTTCTTTTAATATATGTATGTCCTGTTTTTTCAGAAATTGTCTCAGTCTTCACCTTTTTCATAGCTTCCTGGATTATCACTGATGATTTTGTTTCGTTTATCACTTTTTCAATAGGAAATTTGCGCTGGTTCTTAAGTAGATATGAAGCAATTATTATTAACATCTTGTCATTGTTTACCATATTCCCGTTTAGATCTAAAAATATCACCCTGTCTCCATCTGAATCAAAAGCAATTCCTATGTCACTACCGCTTTCCCTTATTTTTTGTGAGATCTGTACCAGGTTTTCAGAAATTGCAGGATTCGGGACATGGCCCGGAAAATTACCATCCGGTTCCTGGTTTAAGTACTCAATATTATTTATATATTCCTCTGCGGTCTGTCCAAAGTAAAAGGAATTTGTGCCATTTGAAAAATCCACAATAGCTTTCCCCTGATATTTGAAATCGAAAAAACCCTTAACATATTTTATATATTGGCTCTTCATATCTATGTGGTCAAGCTGGCCCTTTTTATCTATAAAATCTTCCGCGCCGTAAACCTCTTTTATTCTTTCAATGTCTTCCTTCAGGACGGGAAGGGGGCCCAATACAAATTTAAACCCATTGAATTCTTTAGGATTATGGGATGCAGTGACCATTATCCCATTATCACAGCAAATCTTTTCAACCACATAATAAAAATAAGGGGTGGAACAGGTACCGATGTCTATTACTTCTGCCCCGCTTCTTAACAGGCCGTCTATCAGGCTCGCTTTTAGGGATGGCGTGGACAGGCGGATGTCTCCACCGACCACAATACTTTTTGAATGCCGGTAGCCATCAGCATTTATTATGGTCCCCAGTGCCCTTCCCAGTTTGAACACATTTTCCTTGTTCAGTCTATCGGGCCCTTCCCCTGTTTTCCCCCGTATATCGCAATCTTTAAAAAAGGACATTTTCTCCCCTTAAATCCTTAAGTCTTTTTAACTTTCTTCCATGACCTTTTTCCTGTATTTTTCTATTTCCAGATTATTAATATCATCTATCTCCTTTGAAGTTATTATCGCCTCCGAACCTATGCTCCTGGCCGCAGTGATCATCCTGGCAGTTTCTTCTACCAGCACTGTTCTTATCCATGCTTCCTTAAAATTCTTACCCACTACGACCAAGCCATGTTTTAGCATTGTTATCGCATTGCTGTCTACAATTACTTCCGAAACCATGTCTGCCAGTTTTTCGGTGCAGGGAGTAGTGTAATCTATTACCGGTATTTCCTGACCCAAAAAAAGTGCAAAATCCGGAAAGAGGGCACTTATTTTTGCTCCTGCGCCGATTATTCCTATTGTAACCGGGGGATGGGAATGAAATATTACAGTGATATCCGGCCTGGCCCTATAGACTTTTATATGCATTGATATCTCGCTGGAAGGTTTTTTATTGCCGTAAACAATTAATTTTGTATCAATATCCACTCCTACCAGGTCTTTTGGCCCGATCTCATTAAAATCCAGCCCCGATGGTGTTATATAGCAGGTATTGCCATCTTTAAATGAGATATTTCCTCCGGGACCAACAACAAGATTTTTACCAGATATCATCTTCCCATATCTTATTAGTTCATCCATTGATTTCTTGAGTTTTTCCATCTTTACCCTCCATTTACTTTTTTTAATTTTTAAAGATCTATTATTTTTAAATATATCCCCTTTTTGCCAATTCTTTTTTAAAACTACCGTAAAATCCGGAATAGATCCTGTTGCTGTATTCCTGCGGGTAGAATTTACTTTCTATCCTTACCATATTTTTTGAAGCTTCGATAATATCCTTAAAATAGATTTTTGAGCTGGCAACTATGGCTGCTCCCATTGCAGTATCCTCGATTTTTGGCCTGATAAGGATTTTTCCCAGGATATCAGCCCTTATCTGGGACCAGATATCCGATTTTGCTCCTCCTCCGGTTATATATATTTTATCCCCGATCTCTACTTCTAATTCTTCCATTATTTCAAAAGATAATTTTTCAAGGTATGAGACTCCCTCCAGATAGCCCCGGAAAAGCTGGTTTTCGCTATCATACTCACCCACAATAAATTCCCTTGCATCTTTTGCTATAAATGGAAAACGCTCACCGGTACCGACAAGCGGGTATATGAGGAGACCAGTTGGATCTAAGCTGGAAGCTGCTTCGTCCATTTTCCCATAATCCCTGCCTTTAAACCTGTATTCAAGACATTCCCCTCCTGTGCTTGAAGCCCCGCCTGCCAACCAGAATCCTTCTGGATGAAGGTGGCAATATACCCTTCCAAGATCATCCTTGACCAGTTTTGAGTTTATTCCCTTTATAACGAGCGTGGTCCCGATAGTAGAGTTTAGATCCCCGGGAATGCTCGCTCCGGATGAAAATATTGAGGCATTGCTGTCAGTCATTCCCGCAATAACCTGGGTATCTTCCGGTAAACCCAGATCTTCAATATTAGAATTGTTTATTTTTGAAATAGATTCACCCGGCCTGATCACTTCCGGAAGTTTTTTCAGGCTTATTCCCAGATTTTTTTCAATAAAAGCCGGCCACCTGTATTCCAATAGATCAAATCCTGTTTTAAAAGCATTTAGATGATCAGAAACATTAAATACCCCTGTTAATTTGCCTACAATATAATCTGTCTGGTGAAGAAAATACTTTGTGGCTTCATAAGTCTCAGGTTCATTTTCCTTTATCCATAAAATCTTAGGAAGGGCAAAAGACGCTTTAAATCTATAACCCAGTTTTTCCGTCACATCTTTAGCATATTCGTTTACCTTTGTAGCTTGTGTTTCAGAACGGCTGTCTTTATACATTATTGCGTTTCTAGTGGCTTTTCCGTCACTTCCAAATGGGACTACTGTCCCTGATGTTCCGTCCACCGCGATCGCTTTAATGCTTCTTATGTCCAGGTTCTTATTTTTAAAAATACTTATTGCACTTTGGAGTGCTGTTTTTGCTGCTTCCCACCAGGTCCCGGGATCCTGTTCAAAATAGTGTTCTCTTTTTGACAGGTTCAATTCTCCCTTTATCCTGGAATTTGCGCTGGCTGCAATATTGCCATTGGTCGAAGCTATGATCACTCTGGCGCCCTGTGTGCCGATATCAAGTCCGATAAAATACATTTTCCCCTCTTTTTCAGTTGACCCTAAAATATTATCATAATTCAATATTTTTCATTATAGCTGTCGACCATCTCATTAAAATATTCGAAAAGCTCATTAACCGAATCATTAAAATCATTATGTTTTAAAATACTGCAATCATAATCACCTGATCTCATGCAGTTTATCTGGTTCTCCTTATGATATATGATATCATTTGATATCTCTATAAGGCCATTATGCTCCTGGCTAAAACTGCCCGAACCAGAGATATTTTTAAGACTTGCGGATAGCTCGATAAGTTTTTGCAAAAAAGTTTGTTCTATCGCTATGTCTTCAGGATCATTAAACGTCCAGCCCTGCTTATGTGCATTATTTATATGATTTATGGCCGCATTATATTCAGACAATACAGCACTTATATTATCCAGAAAACTGCTCTCCCTGGAAACCTTCAGTTCGGATGTATCCAGGCCCTTTACCCTGTATGATATTCTCTGGACTATATTTGGTTCACTCTCTCCTGTCCATGTATAATAAAACCCGGCAGGGTAATAGTTTTCACCATCTATTTTAAGACTTTTATGAAATACGCCGGATCCTTTATGTGTCTGGAGGTTTAGAAAATAATTATACTCCATAAAGTCCTCTTCCGAAGTCACGTCGACCGGTATCCATCCATATCCAGGTAATTTTATTTCCACCCAGGCATGCCCGTATGAAAGTTCTTTTCCGGGTTCATTTAAGATGCTGAATACCGGGATCCCCTGTACGATCATTGCCGGGATACCTGCTGCCCTGCATAGGGCCGCATAAAGTACAGAATAGTCGGTGCATACTCCTTTTCCGTTCTGGAGGACCTGTGAAGCATAATTAAATCCGAATTTTCCATTTTCTAAAACACTATGGTCGTAATCCAGGGTGGCTGCAACAAGATCATAAAGCTTTTTGGCAATTACCAGTGGGTTCTTTTCCTGTCCTGTTGCGGCCCGGGCCGCAGACTTTATAATATTTGAGTCACTATCTATAAAATATTCACTCTTTGTATAATCATCAAGGTCGGTATCCCCAAATTCATAGGAAGACGCCCCGCCAATATCAGCATAATCATATTCATAAAGGGCTACATCACAATTTATATATGCTGTTTTTGATTTCCCCTGGGCAAGTTTTCCAAGATTGAACTGGGCTATTATATTAAACTCATCATTAAAAACCTGGTCCCCTTTCTCATAATTCGACCTCCTGTCCATAACCACCTGGTATGGGCGGTGGGTCTGGGGAACTTCAATAAGACAAAAAAGATCTTCTATGTCCCCGGGTCCCATATTTTCGAAAACATACTGTATCTCTACTGTCAGGCTGTGCTCGGCTTCAATTATTATACTTCTGCCTATTTCTACAACTTCGATCTGTCTCTTTGCCAGTGACTGGTCCTTTCCATCAGACACTATAAGTGTGATGGTATATTTCCCTAATTCCGTAAAGGTATATTCCTGGCCCATTCCGTTAAGCTGTCCGGTGTTTCCTATTTCCCACCGGTATTCAAG
>SDBU01009494.1_pt1 | contig 10886 bp, 8 predicted proteins | sample 2277071 | NCBI WGS metagenome assembly SDBU01 (sample SAMN10397929, study PRJNA504765) | marine sediment metagenome | isolation source: marine sediment core GS08_GC12, 126 cmbsf | place: Arctic Ocean: Gakkel Ridge, Loki's castle | collected 2008
GTTCTAAATCAGATGCTGAATTGATGCAGCCAACACTGGATGCGTTAAAAGGGCTTGATATTGATTATGAGGTGTCTATAATCTCAGCCCACCGTAATCCAGAAAAAGCAAGGCAATACGGGCTTAATGCCCAAAGTCGGGGGATAGAGGTTATAATTGCCGCTGCCGGCGGAGCTGCCCATCTGCCCGGGGTTCTAGCCAGCTGGACGACCTTGCCGGTCATCGGTGTACCACTAGCCAGCAGTGAACTGGGGGGTATCGATGCCCTCTACTCAATGGTTCAGATGCCAGCCGGGATACCGGTAGCCACAGTGGCTATAGGCACTGCCGGGGCTAAGAATGCTGCCTATCTAGCTGCCGAAATTTTAAGCCTGAAATATGATAAAATACGAAAGGCTTACGAAAAATATAGAAGTGAACTACAAGGAGACAATAAATGATTGAGCGATATTCCAGACCGCAAATGAAGAGAGTCTGGTCAGACGAGAATAAGTTCAATAAGTGGCTTGAGGTAGAGATTGCTGTCTGTGAGGCATGGGCTGAGTTAGGTGCCATTCCCAGAGAAGCTGTACCTAAGATAAAGTTAGCCCGATGCACCCTTAAACGCATGGAGGAGATTCTCACGGAAACTCACCACGATATGACTGCCTTCCTTGGTTCTGTTTCCGAAAGCCTGGGCGATGAATCGCGTTTTATTCACCTTGGTCTTACCTCTTCTGATGTAATAGATACCGCTCTCAGCCTGCAGCTAGTTGAGGCAGCCGAGATACTAAATCAAGATATGAAAGAACTCATCTCAGTATTGGCAGAGAAGGCAATAGAGCATAAATATACAGCGATGATAGGTCGCACTCATGGGGTTCATGCCGAACCAATCTCCTTTGGGTTAAAGCTGGCACTGTGGATTGAGGAGATGAGGCGCAACCAACAAAGGCTTACCCAAGCCAAGAAAGCTATCGCTGTAGGTAAGATTTCAGGAGCGGTAGGCACCTATGCTACCCTGTCCCCTGAGGTTGAGGATAAAGCCTGCGCCAGATTGAGGCTTACCCCTGCCCCGGTATCAAGCCAGGTTTTGCAACGCGACCGTCATGCTCAATTCGTTACTACCTTAGCTATAATCGCTAGCTCACTGGAGAAATTTGCTACCGAGATTAGGGGACTGCAACGAACCGAGACCCACGAGGTAGAAGAACCCTTTGCCACTGGGCAGACTGGCTCCTCAGCTATGCCGCATAAGCGGAATCCAGAGCTTTGCGAACGAATCTGCGGCTTAGCCCGATTGGTAAGGGGCTATGCTTTAACCTCAATGGAGAATATCGCCCTGTGGCATGAGCGCGACATCAGTCACTCCTCTACCGAGCGCATTACCCTGCCCGACTCCTGCCTTTTACTGGATTACACTCTAGCCACTTTCACCTCAATAATAAAAGGGTTACAGGTTTTCCCCCAAAAGATGAAACAGAATATAGGGCTTACCAAAGGCTTAATCTTCTCTCAGCGAGTAATGCTAGCCTTTATTGATAAGGGACTCTCTCGGCAGAAAGCATATGAGCTGGTGCAGCGTAATGCGATGAAGGCATGGAAGAGGAATAAAAGCTTGCTTAGCCTGCTTAAAGCTGACCCTGAGGTTACTGCTACCCTGCCCCCATCGGAGCTTGAGCCGCTTTTTAACGAGCAATACTATCTGCGTTACATTGATGACATCTTTAAGCGACTTGGCTTGACCAAAACACAATGGAAAAGCAGCATAGCTAAGCCTACTGAGCTAGCGCCTAAAGCAATATGAACAATAATCCAGTTCTGCTAAAAACGGATTTACCACTGCCATTATTTATTCGGGGTAAGGTGCGGGATACCTACGACCTGGGTAATCAACTCCTCATCATTGCTACTGACCGAATCTCAGCCTTTGACTCGGTCTTACCCTGCGGCATCCCTGATAAGGGTTTGGTGCTTAATCAGCTCTCCATTTTCTGGTTTAGACAGACGGCAGATTTAATGCCCAACCATCTGGTAGAAGCCGTTGATGATGTGCACTGTCTTGATACCTATCTCCCTGCCCAAAGCTGTTTCCCCTATCCTCCTTACCTTCCCGGACGGTCTATGGTTGTTACCAAGGTAAAGCGTCTACCTGTTGAATGTGTAGTGCGCGGCTATCTTGCCGGGTCAGCCTGGGCAGAATATCAGCAATGGGGCACTATTTCTGGACCGCCTTTACCTAAAGGTCTTAAGCAGAGCCAGGAATTACCCCAGCCCCTATTTACCCCGACTACTAAGGCAGAAACTGGGCATGACCGGCCACTCAGCATGGATGAGATGAAGAGACTAGTGGGTGAAGCTATAGCTGAAGAGATGAAGGAGAAAAGCCTAGCCATCTATAGCTATGCTCAGGAGTATGCTAAAGCCAGAGGCGTTATCATTGCCGATACCAAGATGGAGTTTGGACTGGATAATGATAAGCTTATCCTTATTGACGAGCTACTGACCCCGGACTCATCACGCATATGGGATGCCGAGCTATATAAAGTGGGGCAAGCTCAGCCCAGCTATGATAAGCAGCCAGTCAGAGATTGGCTCACCGAGTCAGGGTGGAATAAAGAACCTCCCGCCCCCATGCTACCACCAGAGGTCATTGAGGCTACCACTGAGAGATACCAGCAGGCCTACGAGAGGTTAACGGGAAGGAGATTAAGATAAAAGGGATAGCTTACCACGGTAAACAGCCCCTAATGCTCTAACAATTCCTTCGTACTAGGAAGTTCGCCGCTAATGCGCTCGTCAATTCTGGTAGCTGTATCTAAGGCTCTACCTAAGGCTTTAAACAGGGCTTCTGCCTTATGATGGTCGTTGGTGCCATATGCAATCTTAGCATGGAGATTAAGCCTGGCTTCAATGGCAAAGGACTCAAGGAAGTGGCGGATAAGGTCGGTGGGAAATCCACTCATATCATTATCGGTAAAGGGTAGGTCTAACACCGTATATCCCCTACCGCTTAAGTCCACAGCCACCATAGCTAAGGCATCATCCATCGGCACCAAGGCATTAGCCATTCTGACAATGCCCTGTTTTTTACCCAAGGCTTCACCAAAGGCTCTGCCTAAACAAATGGCAACATCCTCTACCAGGTGATGCTGGTCACTGGCGGTGGCTGAAATCTTTATGTCAAATACCCCATGCTGGGCGAGTTGAGCCAGCAGATGGTCAAACATCCTGACCCCGGTATTCATCTCCCATTTACCACTACCATCAACATTAAGCTCCAAACCGATATTGGTTTCTTTAGTTTCCCGTTTGACAATAGATAGTCTATTAGCCATTTATCTCCCCTCCTAGTTCCTTGAGTGCCTTGATTAAGGCATCGGTATGCTCCGGTTTACCCACGCTAATACGGATATAATCTCGCAACCGCGGTGAGTCAAAGTAGCGGACAAGTATCCCCTTCCATTGCAATTCTTGCTGAAGCTCACTTGCCCTACCATTTAGAACCAGGCAAAGAATAAAATTAGCTTGCGAAGGGAAGGGTTTCAAGAATTTCAGCTTATTTAACTCACTAAATAGCCTCTCCCTCTCGGCAACTATAGCCTTTACCCTGCTCATAAGATAATCAATATCCTCAAGCGACTCTTTTACCGCGACTCTGGCAGCTACATTTACACTATATGGAAGCTTAATTTTCAATAGGTAATTAGCAATTTTAACTGGGAAAACACCATAACCAATTCTCAGTCCAGCCAGCCCCGCCCATTTACTGAAGCTCCGCAGCACCATCAAATTTTTATGCTGGCTAACCAAAGGAGCCACCGTTTGTCCACCAAACTCAAAGTATGCTTCGTCCACTAATACCGGTAATCCGGTATCCACTATCTCCAATATATCCTGCCGGGGCGTAACTGTTCCCGTTGGGTTATTAGGAGTAGCCAGTAGTATTATTTTAGTTCGGTTACTTATGGCTGCCTTTACCGCATTTACATTAACGGCAAAATTTTCATCTCTAGGCACTTCAACTAGCCTGCCCCCATACATCTCAGTGGCAAAGCTAAACAAAGTAAAGGAAGGGACGCAATTTATTACCTCATCGCCTGACTCAACAAACAGGCGCAAAGCAAGGTCTATAAGCTGGTTACTGCCACAACCAGCCACAATATGCTCGGCACCAACACCAGTATATCCTTGTAGCAACCTCCTTAGTTCCGCTTGGTCAGAATCAGGATAGATACTCAAATTGGGATAGGTAGCCAGAGCCTGGTTTACCCTAGGTGAACAGCCATAGGGATTCTCATTGGCATCCAACTTGATTATGTCCTCTACGGGCACATCAACCTTGCCCTCTAAGGTTTCTGGCGACTTCCTGGCAGCATAACCACCAAGAGTAATCATCTCGGAGCGCATTAACCTCTCTATCTCCATACCTTCAGACACTCTCTCTCCTCCCCTTCCCCACTGCCTCCTTTTCCTTCAATAGCTTGAGAATTTTCTCTGAATTTATCGGCATATCTTTTACCCTTACCCCCACAGCATCATAGATGGCATTAACTATAGCTCCGTTCATGCCCAGGCTAAAGCCCAGACTCCCTTCCTTGGCTCCATAAGGACCATCGGGGTCTATCGTTTCTATTATGGATTTATCAATATTCCTTGGCATATCCAGGACAGTAGGAATCTTATAGGTGCGAAGTGAATCGGTAAGTTTTCGTCCGCTTTTGGTATCCCATACATTATTTTCAAATAGTGCATGCCCAAGCAACAGACCCATAGTGCCATCCATCTGTCCCTCAATTGTCATTGGGTTTATGGCACGACCACAATCATTGACTGCGGTTAAATTGAGCACCTTTACCCGTCCTGTCTCCCTATCTACCTCCACCTCAGCCACCACTGTCCCATAGGAATAAGCACATCCTTTCTGACCATAGTACTTCCCCTTAATCCAATCTGTAGGGTCCATTCTCCCCCGATAATCACCATAAGCCAAAATAGGCTCCCCTTTCCGATAAGCCATTCGGCAGACCTCAGCAATAGGGATTCCCTCTTTGATAGGGCTCCTTTTTCGGTAGAAAACCTTATCTCTAAATTCCACCTGGTCGGGAGACGTGCCAAACATCTCAGCAGCCGCCTTAGTTAGTTTTTGTTTGGCATCAATAGCGGCGTTTCTGGTGGCATTTCCTGAAATCATGGTTGAGGTCATGGAGTAATTACCTGGATCCTGAAAACAAAGCTCACTATCAGCAAAGACCAGTTTTATATCCTCCATAGGAATACCAATCTCCTCAGAGGCTATTTGAAGATGCATGGTTTCATTGCCCTGCCCACTGTCAACATTGCCACTAAATAGGGTACAACCGCCATTGTCATCAAATTTTATAAAGCTAGTGGAACCACTCCGAAATCCCAGATAAAAGCCGGAAATCATGGCGCCACAGCCTATGCCGATACCACGACTGGGTCCCAATTTACCCTTCTTTTCCTTATAGTTTGCCTTCTCCGCTGCCATTTGAATGCTTTCTCTAAGACCACAACTGGTTACCACCGCCTTGGTAAGGAGCACATCCCCTGACTTTGCTGCGTTCTTCAGCCTGATTTCTACGGGGTCTAAGCCAAGCTCCTCGGCTATCATATCAAGCAAGCTCTCGCTAATCAGAGGCTCAAATTCGGTATGGGTTCGCATCATGGAATTGGACGTTTTGTTGGTATAATAGGTGTAACCATCATACCTGATATTAGGCTTAGGATAGATAGCTTCATGCTCCATAAGGGGCACCCAGAGGGCAACCACGGCACTTGAGGCATAAGCCCCGCAATCGTGCTTAACCTTCATGTCAGTGGCAAGGATAGTGCCATCCTTCTTCACCCCGATCTTTATATCCCAGAATTGAGCAACTCTATCTCTCTCACAGGTCAGGGTCTCTTCCCGATTAAGGATTATTCGCACAGGTCTTCCCAACTTCCGGGAAAGAATAGCAGCAATATATGACTCGGGGAAAGTATCAGACCTTCCACCATTGGTTGCCCCTTTAAACACATCGTGGATACGGATATCTTGCAGGGGGAGACCCATAATATTAGATAGTGCCTGACGACACTGGAATGGGCACTGAGTCTGCGCCCAGATATGATATTTCCCAGCCTCATAATGAGCCAGCACCGCCAACGGCTCTGGGGAAGCGTGGGAGATGGTATTAAGGGTAAACCTTTCTTCCCGAACATAGTCTGACTGGCGAAAACCCTCTTCAACATCACCCTCATTAACCACGTAATGGGCGGCAATGTTCCCTTCTTTATCATCATGGATAAGGGGGGCTCCCTCTTTCATTGCCTCAAATACATTGAAAACTGCAGGCAGCTCCTCATATTCCACTTCAATTAACTCTATCGCCTCTTCAGCAATATCCTCGTCAATAGCCGCTATCGCAGCTACCCCCTCCCCAATGTAGCGAGCTTTATCATAAGGCAGAAGAAGCTGGTCCCGACTCCAGGGATTAATGCCAAATTTCATCTTGGGAGGGTCGGTTTTGCCCGTAACCACAGCCTTGACACCATATAACCTCTCCGCCTTACTGGTATCAATATTCAAAATCTTAGCATGAGGGTATGGGCTCCTTAGTATTTTCCCATATAGCATACCAGGTAATGCCATATCGGCAGTATATTTAGCCAAGCCCTTGGCTTTCTCATCTGAATATACCTTGGGTAGCCTTTTGCCGATTAAGCTATTCTGGTTCAACTCTTCCCTCCTATCATTTTTGTTGCCGCCTTTATGGCTTCAACAATCTTAACGTAGCCGGTGCAACGGCAAAGATTACCTGAAATCGCCATCCTTATTTCATCCTCTGATGGATTGGGATTTTTGGCCAATAAATATTTAGCCGACATAATCATACCAGGGGTGCAGAACCCACACTGTATCGCTCCATAATCAACAAAGGCTTGCTGAATGGGATGAAGTTGCTCCCCTTCAGCCAATCCCTCAATAGTTAGAATATCCTTTTCTTGCGCCTCTATAGCTAAGGTCAGACATGAGAATGCCGGCTTGCCATCAATGAGGACAGTACAACTACCACAATCCCCTTTACCACAGCCTTCCTTAGTCCCGGTAAGCTCTAGCTTCTCTCGTAAAACCTCCAATAATGTTCGCCAAGGCTCTACCTCCACTTTATATAGTTCCCCATTTACCTTAAGCTCTATCAATTGTTTCAAAGAAGCACCTCCTTACTTTGCCTTCTCCCAAGCTTGCTTTACTGCCCTCTGGGTTAGAATCTTTATCAGCTCCTTCTTATACTCGGCAGAGAAATAGATATCAGATGCCACTTGGGCACCCTGTGATGCCACTTGGGCTGCCTCGGCCACCACCTTATCGGTAATAGACTTGCCTCTAATGACCTCCTCCGCCTGGCTTGCCCTGATAGAGGTAAGGGCAACACCACCAAGGGCTATTCTGATATCCTGACAAATACCGTTAGCTGAGGTGATTACTGTTGCCACAGCTACAGTGGCAAAATCTATCGCCTCTCTTATGGTATATTTCAAATATGCCCCGCCACTGTTTGGGGATGGGGTTGGCACCTGAACCTCAGTAAGTAACCCGGTGTCACCCAGCTCTTTAAACAAATCCTCAATAGCCACTACCCTCACCCCATCAGTAGTGGCTATTTTGATCCTGGCAGCAAGTGCTACAAGCGGAGAAACTGCCTCTGCTGACGGGAACCGAGAGCACAGGTTACCCCCTATAGTGCCCATATTGCGGAATTGGGGGCTACCCAGTCCACCACAGGCTATAGCCAGGGCTTCAAACCTCTCTTTAACTATGGGAGAATCAGCTACAGACTGATGGCTGGTCAGTGTCCCAATCCTTAGACCTCCAGCCTCATCATAGGTGATATAGTCCAGATTGGGCACATTTTTAAGCCCGATTAGATATTGTCGGACCCCCCGCCTTTCCTTCATTCTAGCTAGGGTAATGGTCCCACCAGCTAACACCCTTGTTTTACCTTTATATTCTTGGAGTAGGGAACAGGCCTTTTCCACACTCCTCGGCGCCAAATATTCAAATTTAGGCAAACGCCTCCAATATATCATTTTCCTCCTTCCTTGAGCCGCTTTTCCACCGCCCGAGCATGAGCCTCAAACCCCTCAGCTCTAGCAATGGTGGATGCCGCCTGACCTAGTTGTTTTAAACTAACCTCATCTATAGTAACCAGGTTTATAAACTTAACAAAATCACTTATATTGAGCGGCGAGCCAAACCGGGCACTACCCCCGGTAGGTAAAACATGGCTTGGTCCAGCCACATAGTCACCGAGAACAACAGTTGAATCCTTACCTATAAATATACACCCAGCGTTAGACACTTTATCAAGGTAAGAAGTTGCCCCCTCTACCACCAGACAAAGGTGTTCCGGGGCATAAAGATTGGCTAATTCTATAGCCTCATCTACGGTAGAAACCACTACTATCTTCCCTCTGTTTTCTAATGATTCTGCGGCTATAGCCTTGCGTTCCAGACCATCTAGTTGTTGCTTAACCTCCTGATTAACTTCATCTGCCAACTCACGTGAGGTGGTTACCAAAATAGCCGAGGCTAAGGGGTCATGCTCGGCTTGAGCTAGAAGGTCGGCAGCACAGTACTTAGGATTAGCTGTCTCATCAGCAATGATTAACACCTCGCTTGGTCCCTGAAGTCCATCAATATCAACTACTCCATATACCAGCTTCTTAGCCAAAACAACGAAGATATTACCCGGACCACAAATCTTATCCACTTTGGGAATAGACTCAGTGCCAAAGGCTAAAGCAGCGATTGCCTGAGCACCACCTACGCTAAAAATACGGTCAACCCCAGCCATATCAGCAGCGATTAATGTGGACGGAGACACCACCCCATTTAATCTTGGTGGTGTAACCAAAATAATCTCCCTGACCCCGGCTACCTTAGCTGGTATAGCTGTCATCAACACCGTTGACGGATAGCAGGCAGTTCCGCCGGGAGCATAGATGCCAATGCATTCCAGGGGGCGTATTAGTTGACCTAATCCCTGCCTGGTGAACTCGCTACCCATATTGGCTTTTTGGGCAAGGTGGAAGGAGCGTATTCGCTCTGCTGCCAGCCTGAGTGCTGATACCAGCTCTGGCTCCACCTCATGGTAAGCACTGGTTATCTGCTGTTTACTTACCTCCAGCGAGGCAAGCTCTATTCCATCAAGCTTTAAAGTATAGTCAAAAAGTGCAGCATCCCCTCTATTACGCACCTCATCCACTACTTGGCCGACCGCTTGCTCTGGGCTGATTTCCCTTCCAAATACCTCTTTTATCCTTTGCCTTATCGCCGGTGAGACTGGATAAAGGTCAGTGCAGGCTTGCCTGGTTAATGCCGATTTGGCTTGCCCAAAGTCTTCAATAACTATCAATTTAGCTATCCTCCACCGCAACTCGCAGCATCTCAGTAATAGACCTTATCCTTTCACCCTTACTATCTATACTGCTGCCATTACCAATTAGGCAAGCCGTCGATTCAAAAAGGGTGTCAATAACCTTAAGGTTATGTCTGGCTAAGGTTCGCCCTGTCTGGGTATTCTCAATTAGTAGGTCAGCATCCTCAGGCAAAAAGGCTTCACTGGCTCCCCAGGTAGGAATCACCTTATACATTCCAAGGTGATTATCCCTAGCATACCTATCAGCTATATTTATATACTCTGAAGCCAATCTAAATGGCACCAACTGCTCAGCGTTAAGCTGTTTTAAGCTATGGACATCTTCCACAGATAAATCCTTACTTACTACGGCTACTATTTTCACCTTGCCAAATTTGAGGTCTAGAAGCTCGGTAACCGGGCTGGACGGAAACTGGTAAAGATGCTCTAGTAACCAATCTCTGCCGGTAATAGCCAAATCGAAATTTCTATTGGCTACCTGCAATGGCATATCCTGAGGTCTAATCACCTTAATCATGACCCCAGCTAGATTAGTGATTGGTCGGCGATTTCCCGTGGCTGACGAGTAATCGTCAATCTGAATACCAGCTTTACTGAGCAGACTAAGTGCAGGTAGTTGCTGATGTCCGTCGGGCAGAGCTAATCGGACTACATCCTCAGAGTAGGTTCCAAAAAAATCCGAAGATTTTCTTGGGTGCTCGGAAACAGCTATTTCTGGCACCCTGACGGCATCTGCCGAGTAGGGATGCCTCTGGCTAACCACCAACTCATCATAGATGGAAGCCAATATATTGCCCATGTCTTTCGATTCCCAACTACTTCTATTAGCTATCAGAAAAGCACTAAAACCAAGGACTTCGCTTACCGGGACTAAGCCATAATCTAAAAGTTCCGCCTCCGCCCTCCCCGAGATTAATGCCAAGTCAGCATTTTCCGGTGGATAAACCTCAGCCGCTCCCCATAGAGGAAAGACACTAAACCGTCTCAGTCGATTTTTTACGGCGAAGGACTCAGCTAGGTTGGGATACTCACTAGCAATACGCATAATGCTCGGTTTAGCTTGCATTCCCTCCATTGTAGATGCCTCAGACCGACTGGCAAGCATATATAAGACACCACATCCATACTCCAGATTTTTTAACTTCAGTAAAGCTGAACTTGGGTATTTGACCAAAAGCTCCTCAACCCAATCTAGTCCACAAATGCCTAAATCATAGTTTCCTACTGCCACCTGGATAGGGATATCCTTCTCATGGAACACCTTGGCTAGGAGGTTGGGAAACCTTCGGGATTTAACACGGTAATAACGCGCCGGCTCATGGTAGCCACTCAGCCCCCAGCCGGCTTTCTGGAGCAAGGTGGCAGTCTCAGCTAAAAGGCGACCCTTAGGCAGTGCTATTTTTAATTGTTTATCCACCTCACCCCCTCGGTCCCCCTCTCCTTCAAAGGAGAGGGGGAAGT
>SDBU01009495.1_pt1 | contig 10885 bp, 10 predicted proteins | sample 2277071 | NCBI WGS metagenome assembly SDBU01 (sample SAMN10397929, study PRJNA504765) | marine sediment metagenome | isolation source: marine sediment core GS08_GC12, 126 cmbsf | place: Arctic Ocean: Gakkel Ridge, Loki's castle | collected 2008
CGTCTCCTTCGCTCCCAGCAAAACAACCTCGACGTGGCAACACGATCTAGATTCCTCGTCGCTACGCTCCTCGGAATGACAGGTTGTGGTGGGTCTCCAAATACAATACATACCCCAGTGAGCCCAAAAGGGGGAGAGGACAAGACCCCCCGACTCGTCGGGGTTGGGATGGGGGGGTGAAATCGTTGCATCACAACCACGTTGACAGAGTACTGAATCTCTATCGGGAGACGAGTTCCTCGTCCTCGCGCATCAAGTAGAAGGTCATCGATTGCAGGGATAAGACGGGGTCGATGTTCCTTATCACCGTTCTCGTCGGCACCTTAGGCATGATAGGAGCGTAGTTGAGGATGCCATGTACCCCCGCCTCTACCAACTGGCCGATCACCGACTGGGCCTGAGGGGCTGGCACGGCCACAATACCTATGGAGATCCCCTCACCTTCAATCGCGCGGGCCAACTCCGACATTGGCCTGACGACGACACCACCGACACTCCTTCCCACCTGTTCGGGGTCGCTATCGAAGGCAGCCACCACGCTGAATCCCTCTGGCACGAACCCTGGATATCTGATGAGTGCCTGCCCAAGACGACCAACACCCACCAGGCAGGCGGGCCACTGGCGGTCAAGCCCCAGAATCTGACAGAGTTCTTGACGCAGAAACCGGACATTGTATCCTCTGCCCTGCTTGCCAAACCGTCCAAAGTAGCTGAGGTCTTTTCTGATCTGAGCGGGGGTCATCTGGAGAAGGTCGCCTAGCTGTTGCGAGCTGACCATATCCACCCCTTCGTCCATGAGCTGTGTTAGTGCCCTAACGTATAGGGGAAGCCTGAGAACTACTACGTCAGGGACCTCGTTGGGACTCATCACCTTCCCCCGGAGCAGATCCTTGCCACGCACGACACCCCAAATCTGCCCACCCGGCAGGCAACCTCACGAAGTGCTCAAACCCAGCACACGGCTTGGTGCGGTCATTGTAGTGGCTGGTCGGGACTTCGTCAATTGCTTACGAGACCCGTAGCAATCGGCGTGCGACGTTCCACAGCGCGCTCCGTCTTCCCTTGCACACTCTCGCCGGAGAACAGGTCGCCGGACCGGGCTCCGGGACCCCTACTTCCGGAGCCCTGCCACGGTTGGGTCGTCGGCAACGGAAGACCGACAGGCAGCGTCCTGGGCCCCGGTGGGACCAGTGAGCAATCCGCGCGACTCGCCGATGATCGATAGGTGTCAGCACTACCTACGCTACGGAGAACCAGGGGGCCATTCTTGGCGGTGCAAGTCGAGACGATGAGGGCCGTTTTCGCCTTCGTCACGCCGCCGACGGCCATGCGTCTCCTTGACAGTGCGTAGCTCAGATGTTAGAATTTCGTACGGCTCAGTCGGGATATTGCTGGGTTCAGGCCCTCTCGGTGTGGACGCCAAGGTAGGTTCTCAGCCACGGGCTCCCCTCTTTGCACTGCGCCTTTGGAAGGCGCTATCACTGAAACCAGACAGCAGAGGATAGGGTATATGCCTGTGGAGCAGAAGGTCGAACTGAAGAAGGGCCTTAGGAATGTATACATCGACAGGACCAAAACGTCCTTCATAGACGGCAAGGAGGGCAGACTCCTCTACCGCGGCTACAACATCGACGACTTGGCGCAGCACTCCACCTTTGAGGAAACCGCCTACCTTCTGATCCGCGGTACCCTTCCTACAACCTCTCAGCTTGACGAATTCGACGCTCAGCTCAAGGCCAGCCGGCAACTCCCCGACGAGATCATCCGGATAATTCGGCTGACGAAAGACTCTCACCCCATGGAGGTGTTGCGTACTACCATCTCCGCTATGAGTAGCTTCGCCACCGGAGTCTCGGATCAGCCTTCCGAAGAGACACTCCAAGAGGGAATCCGGCTCACCGCCGCAGTGCCGACCATAGTGTCCGCGCACTCCCGGATTCGGGACGGCAGAGAGCCAGTGCCCGCCAGGAGCGATCTCAGCCACGCGGCCAACTTCCTATACATGCTTTTCGGCAAGACTCCGGACCCCAGAGACGCAAAACTCATCGACAAGGACCTGGTGTTGCACGCCGAGCACGGGTCCAGTGCGTCCGGTTTCGCCGCGCGGGTTGTCGCCTCTACCCGCGCCGATCTCTACGCCGCGATCACGACCGGTATCGCCGCGCTCAACGGGCCTCTACACGGTGGGGCCGCTGAGCAAGTAATGAAGATCGCTCAGGAGATTGGCTGCGAGGAGAACGCAGCGGCCTACGTCGCGAACCGACTGAAGAGTGGCGCGAGGATGATGGGATTCGGCCATGCCGTCTACAGAACCGTCGATCCCAGGTCTGTCCATCTGAGGTCGGAAGCGAAGGCGCTGGGAGAGCGAAAGGGCCAACCTCAGTGGTTTGCCATCTTGGAGGAGGTCACCAGGGTGATGGAGCCTTACGCACGTAAGGGCATCAATCCCAACGTGGACTTCTGGGCTGGCGCTGTCTATTACCTGCTTGATATTCCCGAAGACCTGTTCATATCCATCTTTGCCATCGGACGCCTGCCCGGGTGGATTGCACAGATCATGGAGCAGTATGTCGCAAACGCGCTGTTGCGGCCTAGACTGCTCTACAATGGGCCGATGGACCTGGAATACGTGCCGATAGAACAACGGGGCTGAGTTTGACGGCTTTCCTGCTTGTAGAAACATGTCTTCAGTAGAAAGGGCATGCCGTGACAAATCAGGAAGAAACCGGATCGGAGTGTCATCACCGCTGGATGATAGAGAGCCCTAACGGGCCTACCAGTTGGGGAATCTGCCCGCTCTGCGGCCAACGCAGGGAGTTCAGGAACTCCATGCCCATCTCTGGCTGGGCTCGGGAAGGCGCCAAGAGGCACCGCGCGAGACAGGCCAGTAGCTAGATCGTAGGCAGCGCGGCATCGGTGGTATGCGAAAGGGGGGCGCCCTTGTGAGGGCGCCCCCCTTTGACTTGGCGGAATGGTGAGACGCTGTGGGCAGCTTCAACTCCCCTCAAGGCGAGATAGAGGCACGCATATCCAGGCGGGGAAAGGTCACGTTCGCCGATTTCATGGCGGTGGCCCTGTACCACCCAGAGGGCGGCTACTACTCGCGCTGGTCGCCCTCTGGCGCCCACGGCGATTACTACACCAGCCCGGCGGCACATCCCGCGTTCGGGGCGCTCATCGCTATCCAGCTTCGGAAGATGTGGGAGGCGCTGGAGCGCCCGGCTCCTTTCTACGCGATCGAGATGGGCGCCGGCAACGGGTTGTTGGCTCGGGACGTGTCGAGATACGCCCACGCAGCTTGCGCTACGTTTGGTCAGACGCTGCGCTACGCAGCCCTTGACCGGTCCCCAGTGACTGCCACCCAGGATAGCCGGCCCGCTGACTATCAACGTGTCGTCGCCGTCGGAACGCCGGTCATGGGCGTGGTCGGGTGTCTCCTGTCCAACGAACTCGTGGATGCCTTTCCTGTCCACCGATTTCAGATTCAGCGTGGCGCGGTCGAAGAGGTCTTCGTGACCCTTCGAGATGGACGATTCGTGGAGGTCCTCGACAAGCCCTCCACTCCGCTGCTGGCACGCCGACTTGACGACCTGGGCCTCGACCTGCCCGAGGGCTACCGTGGCGAGGTCAATCTGGGCATCGGCCTCTGGATGGCAGAGGTCGCCAATGCTCTCAAGAGGGGTTTCGTCCTCACGATAGACTATGGATACGAGGCTCGCGACCTGTATTCTCCGGACAGAGCGCGTGGCACTGTCCAGACATACTACCGCCACACCACCGGGTCCAGTCCTTACCAGCATGTCGGGATGCAGGACATCACGGCTCACGTGGATTTCTCGTTGGTGGTTTCCGAAGGCGAAGCTGTGGGCCTGCGGCCGGTCATGATGTGCTCCCAGGCCGACTTCCTGAACGGCCTGGGCCTTGACCGGTGGATGAGCAGATTGAGGGTAGGAAGGGGTGGGGAAATCGCGTCCCTAGCCCAGCGCGAGCTTCACGCCAACCTGATGGCGATGCGCGAGCTGGTCAACACCGATGGTCTGGGCGGATTCAAGGTGCTGCTCCAGGAGAAGGGCGCCGGAATCACTGACCCTCGCCATGTTGGGCGCTTCGTCGGGCAGCCGGATGAGCTTACGGTATGCATCGACGACCTGCCGATCCCACTGCGGCGATCCGACCACGTGCCGCTCACGGAGGGACGCTATCCGCACACGACATGGGATCCGGGGGAGCTTTGGCCCTGGGGTGAGGGGTTGGGGCCATATCAACGGGACAGCCCGAGCCACACCAGTAGACCTTGCTAGGCGGGGCCGTTGCCAATCCCGGCATCACCACCGGTCTCGGTCTCAGGCGCTCTCAAGCGCGGCGCGCACTTGCGGGCGGTGGTTATGAAACCGGTGTGCCCTACCATGCGATGAGAGGGCCGGACGCTGCGCCCAATGACCGACCAGGGGCGCAGCAGGATCTCAATCGTCTCGACCAGGCCAAAGCTGTTCTGTGTCTCCAGCGCCTGGGAAAGCTCGTAGACCTGTAGGACTGTCGGCAGGAAGCTCAGGAAGATACCCCCGGGGACCAGCGCGCGTGCTGCGTGGGAGACAACGCGCCATGGCTCAGCCAGATCGAGCATGATTCTGTCCAGCCCGACTTCTTCGAAACCCTCGTACACATCCCCCTGCTTGATAGTGAGACAGGAACGCTCGGGCAGTATCGCTTCGACGTTCGCAAGCGCCCTCCTGATCATGTCGGGTCGGACATCGTACGAGAACACCCGCCCCTGCTCTCCTACCACCCGCGTCAGCGCGATGGTCATCGCACCGGACCCTGTGCCCGCTTCCAGCACCCTGGCCCCAGGAAAGATGTCTCCGTAGATGATAATCGCCCCAAGGTCCTTCGGGTAGATTACAGTGGCGATCCTGGGCATGTGCCTGGTGAAGTCAGCCATCGTGGGCTTCACCGCCAGCAGCGAGTGCCCCTTTGACGTCGTGAGCCTGGCGCCCTCATCCTGTCCGATAAGGTCGTCGTGATCGAAATGCCCCATGTGTGTGTGGTAACTCTCCCCGGAGCGGAGCTGCACCAGATGCCGCCGTCCTCTCCGGTCGACTATCAGAGCCTGGTCGCCTTCCTGGAAGACGAACCTTGGGCTTTGAGGGCTATGGTTCGTAGGCATTGGCATCGTGGTCACGCACCCGAAAGAGGAAACCCTCGCTTGTAGAACTGTGCATTGCCCGGCTTTGCACCATAAGTGGCTCTTGAACCAAAAGCCCTCATTCTGAACCAGAAGTCGGAGAGCCCAAGAGATGGGCCTTCCAGTCAAAGGGGGTATTGGTGTAGAGAAGCGTAGCTTGCAGTTCATACCCTGCGAGTTCATCCAAGGCGCGGACTAGCTGGCCTATATCCTCTGGACGAATCCACATCTTCTGGGCTAGCTGAACAAGCCAGTCAAGGATGTCATCAGCAGTTCCGCAACGTTCTAAGTCGATGTAGTATGCGATGGCCCCCTTCTTGCTAGGTTTATAGTCGATGTACTCGACCGTGAGATTTGTCGCGTTATACCGCCACTGACCCCATCGCTTGCCGTGCTCAACCTTCATTGTTAGTCCTCCAGTTCATTTCAACCAACTACCTAGAAGTCACGTAGCCCGTTCCTTTGCTAACTCATCAACGACCACCTTCTCAATCAGCACCTCACGGCCCAGCCGGTGGGCCTCAACCTTGCCTGCTTTGATCCAGCGCCACGTAAGGCCACGAAGAGATAGACTAGGCAAGGCGCAGAGCGGCGAGCAGACGCAGCACTAACTCGACGGCTTCCAACGCAGGTCTGGCCTCCGTGCGGCGCTTGCCTCGTCCAGTCTTGTGTTGGGGGTGTCGTGCGGGGCGTCGTGCAGCAGATCGGGGTCGTCTTGCGCCTCTTGGGCGATCGCCTTCATCACGTCGATGAAGTAGTCCAGCGTCTCACGCGTCTCCGTCTCCGTCGGCTCGATCATCAACGCCTCGTCGACGATCAGCGGGAAGTACATCGTGGGAGGGTGAATACCGTAGTCGATGAGCCGTTTTGCCACATCCAAGGCGCGAATGCCGTGCGCGCGCTTGAGGTTGCTTGCCGAAAACACCACCTCGTGCATGCAGTGGCGGTCGTACGGCAGGTCGTAGTATCCCTTCAACTGGCTGAGGATGTAGTTGGCGTTGATAACCGCGTCCTCGCTGACCCTCGAAATGCCCTTGTCCCCCAAGGACCTGATGTAGGCATAGGCCCGCACAAGGACGCCGAAGTTGCCTTGAAAGGCCCCCATCCTGCCGATGGTCTGTCGTGGGGAGACGTACTCGTAGACATCCTCGCCAGAATCGTCTTGGCGGCGTTCGACTACCGGCGTGGGAAGAAAAGGCAGCAGCCTCTCGCCGGCCATGACGGGTCCCGCCCCTGGTCCTCCTCCACCATGCGGGGTGCTGAAGGTCTTGTGCAGATTCGCGTGCATCACGTCGAAGCCAAGCTCGCCCAGCTTGACGCGACCGAGAAGGGCATTCAGGTTCGCGCCGTCGCCGTACATGACGCCGCCAGCATCATGTACGATCCGGCACACCTCAAGGACATTGGTGTCGAACAGACCCAGGGTGCTTGGCAATGTCAGCATCAGCCCAGCCAAGTCGTCTCCTACCGCCCACTCCAACGCGTCCAGGTCGATGCACCCGTTGGGGTCAGACGGAAGAGTGACCACATCGAACCCTGCCATTGCGGCAGATGCTGGATTGGTCCCGTGGGCGCTATCAGGTATCAGCACCTTTCTGCGGCCGACGTCACCTCGCGAACGGTGGTACGCACGCGTCATCAGCATCCCCGCCAGTTCTCCGTCGGCGCCCGCCATTGGGGAGACGCTAGCCCCAGCCATGCCGGTGATTTCCGTAAGCAATTCCTGGAGCTCGAACATGAGCCTTAGGGCGCCCTGCACAGTGGAGGGCGGTTGACTGGGATGGAGTTGAGAGAACCCAGGCAACGAGGCCATCTCGTCGTTCAGCTTGGGGTTGTACTTCATGGTACAACTGCCAAGTGGGTAGAAGTGGGTGTCGATCGAGAAATTGAGCTGATTGAGGTGGGAGAAGTAGCGCACGAGCTCCCCCTCGCTGACCTCAGGAAGCTCAAGCTCGTCCCGAAGGAGGTCTGTCGCCGGAAGGTCCGCCTCCGGCACGTCCAGCGGTGGTAGAGTAGCGCCGATCCTGCCGGGTACGCTACGGTCCATGAGCAATTGGCGTCGTTTCTCGTCCAGTTGCTGTCTGAGTGTAGTCATATAGAGATCTGCCCCAACATTGCTGTTCTCTGGCCCATGCGCCAAGGGGCATCATCCCCCTCGACAAGCTCCAGCGAGTATGACTGACCAGGGCCTCACACGTCCCGACAGTGGGCGGTGGCAGAGTATCGCCAGTTGATTGTGGACTAGGCAGCAGCTACAGACGTTCAGCTTGTGCTTCGGCGTAGGGGCGAACCTGTGTGTTCGCCCAATAGGGGTCCCGACAGGTCGTAGCCCCCACAAATCACGGTTCTTTGTCTGAACATCTATAGCTCTTCCAGAGCTTTGGCAAGAGCTTCAATCTCCGCACGGGAGTTCATTTCGGTAACGCACAAGAGCATCCCGTTGGGGATCGAAGAACTCACATCCAGGCCGCCGATGATGCCGCGCTCCAGTAGCCGTTCGTTGGTCTCTTGTGGAGCCAGCGGGCAGCTCACGACAAACTCGCGGAAAAAGGTCCCCTTTATCGGCAGGGAGTAGCCGGGGATCTTGTCAATGAGCGAGGCCGCGTAGTGAGCCTTGTGATAGCATAGCTCGGCCACGTGCCTCATGCCGCGCTTGCCCAGCGCCGCCATGTAGACCGTGGTCATTAGAGCAACAAGGGCCATGCTTGTGCAGATATTCGATGTCGCTCTTTCTCGGCGGATATGCTGCTCTCGCGTTTGCAGGGTCAGGACGTATCCGGTCCTGCCGCGAGTGTCCGTTGTCTTGCCGACTACTCGGCCCGGAATCTGCCGCAGGTACCGCTGCTTGCAGGCGAGGAAGCCAACGTACGGGCCCCCATAGGAGGGCGGCGCCCCCACAGCCTGTCCTTCTGCTACCACGATGTCGGCGTCGTAGTCAGCGGGCGGCTTGAACATGGCGAGCGACGTTGGATCGGCACTCACCACGAACAGCGCACGCTGTGAGTGGGCCAACTCCGACAGCGCCGCCAGGTCCTCCATGTACCCCAGGAATCCCGGCTGCTGGGCTATCAGGCAGGCAGTGCCGTCATCAAGGGGGGTCTTGGCATCGGGAATGAGTTTGATGTCTAGCCCGAGGGCTTGGGTATACGTCCTGAGCACATCGACGTTGGCCGGCGACACGGTGTCCAGGACCGCGACGCTGCTCTTTCTGGTTGCCCGGGCCGCCATCAGCGCGGCCTCGGCCAGCGCGGTAGCGCCATCGTACATCCCTGCGTTGGCGACCTCCATCCCGGTGAGCTGGCAAACGAGGGTCTGGAACTCGTAGGTCGTCTGGAGGGTTCCCTGAGAGACCTCCGCCTGGTACGGGGTGTAGGAGGTCATGTACTCCCCACGGCTGACTATCTGGCGGACGACGGCCGGCACGTGGTGGCGATATGAACCCCCTCCGAGAAAACACGCGTAGTCGCCTGGCGCCAGGTTGCTCCCAGCCATTTCCTCGATCTCGCGGGCGAGCTCAAGCTCGGAAACAGGGCCGGGAATGTTGAGAACAGGATCGCGGTGCGAGGCCGGAACACTCTCGAACAACTCCTTCACCGACGCGACGCCTATCGCCTTGAGCATCTCGCTCCGGTCGACGGCGGTGTTTGGGCTGTAGGGAGATATGGATTCGGGACTATCCATATAGCGAGGTCTACCCTTCCTGGTTCTCAAGGAACGCGTCGTACTGCTCGGCGGTCATTAGTTTTTCCATCTGTGACGTGTCACTGACTTCTATCTTCAGCAGCCAGCCTTCCCCGTAAGGAGACTCGTTGACCAATTCCGGGGCGTCAACGACCTGCTCGTTGCGCTCGATTACGCGGCCGCTTACCGGTGAGTAGAGATCGGAGACAGCCTTGACTGACTCTATCTCTCCCGCCTTCTCGGACTGTGTCACCTCGGTGTCGATCTCGGGCAGCTCGACGAATACGATGTCGCCCAGGTTCTCGGCCGCAAACTCAGTGAGGCCGACGACACAGGCGTTGTCAGATTCTGCCCGAGCCCACTCGTGTTCGTTGGTGTATCTCAGGTCTGTGGGATTCATCCTTGCTTCATCTCCTTGAGTAGAACGGCAACGGGACTACTTCCGCCTCAACTTGACGGCCCCGGATGCCAATTTGGAAGCGGGACCCGACGGACGTTGAGCCGGTAGGAACATAGCCCAATCCCATGTTCCTGTCAAGGGTAGGTCAAACACAGGGTCGGCGTCATCAGTGCGTCGTGTCACCGACGATGACGTTGCCCAACTCGGGCGTGGGCGCGCGGTCCAGACCATGCGGCTCGTCACGGGCTTTCATGCCCTTTGCCAGTATTGAGCCAACACTGCCGGCAGCGCCCGTGATCAGTACTCGCATATGTCACACTCCTTAGGTCTCGGGACCCATGCCTTCTCTGATAGCTGCCGCTCAAGCGAAGTCCGGTGCAGTGCCTAGCCTCCGGACCTGTGCTATGCAAGCAGCCCGAGCAGGTCAAGTGGTCGTTCTATCAGGGCTTGAGCGCCGCTTTCTTCCAGCTCTTCTCTCCCGCGAAACCCCCAAAGGACCCCAACAGGGAACATCCCTGCGGACACCGCAGTCCGCATGTCGACAGCGGTATCTCCGACGTATATCCATTGCTCTGGTGGAACGGCAAGACGCCTGGCAATCTGTTGGGCGCCCCCAGGATGAGGCTTGTTGGGCAGAGCGTCGCTCGAACCGATAATGACGTCGAAAGGCCACTTCCCCAGGAGCCCACTGACACAGCTCCGTGTGAAATCGTCCGGCTTGTTCGAGAGCACTGCCATCCTGAGGCCGCGCGCCACGATTGCGTCCAGCAACTCAGGGATTCCGTCGTAGGGCCTCGTGTTCACACGCCAGTTGATCGCGTAGTCGCGACGGTATGCCTCCAGGCAGCGTCCCACAGTCTCAGGATCGCGAGCCTCAGGAGGGAGGGCACGCTCGACAAGTTTGGCAGCTCCGTCACCAATGAGAAGGCGATAGCCCTCAATCGGATGCGTGGGGAATTCGTGGCTGGCCATCACTCGATTGGCGGCGCACCCAATATCTGCCAGTGTGTCGAGCAAGGTTCCGTCGAGGTCAAAAAGGACCCCTTTGTACGTTGAGGGCATAAGCTGTACTCCAGTGGTTCAGACCGATCGAGGGTCTGTGATTCTAGACTCTGCGTCTTGTCCATGCACATCGAGCCCCGCGTGCCGCCCAGGTGGAAGGACGCCGCGATAGACGTCCAGAAAAGGACCCGTGATGTGGTGTGGGCAGGTCCCCGAAGCCTGTCTCAAAAGTCCCTTCTCCCCTCGGGGGAGAAGGCTAGGATGAGGGGGGTGCCACGATAGTCGGAATTGGCGGTCATCTGATGACTGTTTCCGACCGTTGGCCAGATCACCCTCACCCGAATCGTCTCCCGTCAAGGGACAGGAAAAAGAGACGACCGTTCACGAAGCCAGTTCTGAGACACGCTCCGTAGGTTCGCTCCTCCCCCGAGACATTGCCTGCATGTCTATCGTTGCCGGTATTCGCACGAGTCCCGCGTTCGGCTTACCGATGGACAAGCAGGAGAGCTATGCAGAGCATCCTAGTACTGCTTTGTTAGATTGGAGTCGGGCGTCTCGGACCAAAGCTACGCAAGACGTCTGAGCAAGGTCTGCGACTCGGTGATCCAAGCTGCACGAGT
>SDBU01009496.1_pt1 | contig 10885 bp, 15 predicted proteins | sample 2277071 | NCBI WGS metagenome assembly SDBU01 (sample SAMN10397929, study PRJNA504765) | marine sediment metagenome | isolation source: marine sediment core GS08_GC12, 126 cmbsf | place: Arctic Ocean: Gakkel Ridge, Loki's castle | collected 2008
TGACCGAGGACGGATGTATGCTGTGCGGTAAGATTCTGGGTGACCTCGGAGCCGACGTCATCAAGATTGAGCCCCCCGGCGGCAGCCCGACTCGAAATACAGGCCCCTTCTATCATGACATCCCTGACCCGGAGAAGAGCCTGAACTGGTTCTTTCTGGGGCTAAATAAGAGAGGGATAACCCTGAACCTGGAGAGCGCCGACGGGCAGGAGATTTTTAAGAAGCTGGTCAAGACCGCAGACTTTGTGGTTGAGAGCTTCGAGCCGGGATACATGAAAAGTCTGGGGTTGGGATATGAGGAGCTTGAGAAAATAAAGCCCGACATAATCATGACATCGATTACCCCATTCGGTCAAGATGGCCCATATGCCCATTACAAGGTGACTGATATTGTTGGCGTGGCTCTCAGTGGCACGATGTGGTTGTATGGGGAGGCTGACCGAGCGGCGGTCCGAATACCCGCTCCTCAGTTTTACCTGCAGGGCGGCCTGCAAGGTGCCATGGGTACTATGGCGGCTCACTATTATAGAGAACTGACCGGGGAGGGGCAGTACGTCGACCAATCGTGCCAGCAGGCGATAATTCTAACCCTGATGAACACGGCGGAAACTTCTGCGGGAACTGCCGATAGATGATAGCCACCCTCTATTTACGTATGACCCTAACAAGTGCGTTCTCTGTGGACGGTGCGTGTGGGTATGTCAACAACACCTCAGAGCAGGTGTCTTCGGCTTCGCCTACCGTGGTTTCGAGAGGATGATGACCACTTTTGGCGATGAGCCAATTGGTAATTACAGTTGTGATGAGTGTGTTGAGTGCATTAGTGTCTGTCCTACCGGTGCCCTGGTGCCCAAAGACAGGAAACAGTCGGAAGTCAGAGCTAATAATAAGGGGGCATGACTAGCTTCGAGGAGATAGATGAAGCACGAATGCTGCTGGGAGCAGGTCTAGAGGGCAGCTAATAGATTTGATACAGTCTTTTTACTGTTTTACCTGGCATTATGTTAAACAACTTCTCAGGTACCAAACGTCAGGGGTGTTAAATAAACAGAAAGAGAGCGGGTACTCTAAGTGTCCGACTACCCACTCTCTTTGGTCCTAACACTTGCAATATCAGCTCTAACCTTTACCTATTCTAAACATCTTGGTGCCGCAAGTGGGACATATCCCTTGAGTCGCCGGCTTTCCATTCTTCATGGTAATAGCCTTGGCATCTTTCATTTCCCTTTTGGTACGGCATTTCACACAATATGCTTCCATTAAGGCCTCCCTCCTTTTTTTTGATAATGCATCATAACCTTTTATGCCTGTAATGTCAAGAGCCATACGCACAAATTGCACGGCAATTTCTGTTTAAATCAGGATAAATGGTATACATCCGGGATAAAAGGAAGGTATAACTCCAAAATCCTGAACAGAGATGGTATAATTCGACAGCGCAGGGCGTATCAGACGAACCCTGAGTTCCTCTGTGCGGCTACTGGCTGATATTACCCAACCCTGACGAGGAGCAAGAATATGGATCATTCGAGAATGACCGAAGAAGAAGTTACCAGATACTGGAACGGGAACGCCGATTTGTGGGCGGAACAGGTTCGCAAGGGCTGGGATGTTGCTCGCGAATTCATTAACAACCCCGCCTTTTTCAAGCTAGTGGGTAATGTTAAAGGCAAGACTCTGCTTGATGCCGGCTGTGGCGAAGGCTACAACACTCGTATTCTGGCCGAGAGAGGAGCAAAGACAGTCGGGGTGGACATCTCTCCAAGGATGGTCGAACTTGCCCGACAGGTGGAGCAAAGAGAACCTCTCGGGATTCGTTACGAGGTGGCATCTTTTTCCGACCTTTCCCTCTTTGACGACGCTTCCTTCGACATGGTGGTCTCGTTCATGGCAGTGATGGACAGTCCCAACTATGAAAGAACTATCAGAGAGTTCTTCAGAGTACTTCGCAGAAAAGGGAAGCTATTCTTCAGTGTAACTCACCCGTGCTTCATGACCAGAGGCTTCGGCTGGATAGCGGATGAAAATGGGAACGTGGCCAAGATCACGGCGTCGGACTATTTTGATAGCACTCCCTGGGTGGAGCACTGGAAATTCTCACAAGCCCCGATTCGAAACGACGCCAAGCCGTTTGCCGTGCCTTCTTTTCCGAGGACACTTTCCCACTATTTCAACACTCTGATTAAGGCAGGGTTTATCCTGAAAAGAATAGGAGAGCCACGCCCCTCCCGAGAGATGTGCAGGAAGGACCCGCGAGAAGAGAAGTGGCGGCGGCATGCTGCCAATTTCCTACACATACATGCCATGAAACCGTGACACTTAGCGGAAACGGCTGGGCTAGGTTCTAGTCAGCCTGGGTGGCGAGGCAGAGGTCTACAGCACGACGATAGATGTCAATGGGAACAGCTCCTCCCGCGGGATAGCGGTCCCCAATTATCGCCAGGGGAACTCCCCAGCCTTCATACTCACGTTTGGCATCTTGATACTCTGCCAATACTTTGCTCTCCTGCAAGCCCTGGTCAAAGTCAGAAGTAAACCTCTCAACATCAAGCCCAACATCTTCAGCGAGGCTGAGCAAGACCTCGCGGTCAGCTATGTTACGGCTATCTTCAAAGAAGGCCTTAAAGAGCGCGATATGGAGACGTTGAAATTCTTCCTCTCCTTGAAGCTGGGCACATCTGACAGCCCGTAATGCGGGCAGACTTGAGGTGGGATATGGCTGAGAGGGGTCCCAGGGTCTAAAGCTAATGCTCTCCTCCTCCAAGGCGGCGCGGCACCGGCCCTCAGCACTGTGAGGGCTAATTTGCATTCCAGGGATTTCACCAACTATCAGAGGATAGCTTCGCCAGCTAATGCTAATCCTGTTCCCGTACTCCTGTTTGAGCTTTTGCAGCCGAACTGCTGCAACGTAGCACCAGGGTCAGATATAGTCGGAATAGACAGCTATCTTTACAGGCTCTTTCATTAACAGATACCCCCGTGGAACTGCTACTATGACCTGTCGGGACAGTTCATTTTATCTCTAAGAAAGAGGTTAGTTCAGTAATATCTAGACAACAGGCTGGTTAAGGCTCCCTAAAAAGGGGTTGCGTTTGGGTTCGCCTACTGCGCGCCACCGTGCTAAAGCTTCATCAATAGTCTTGAGCAGCTTCTCTTTATCCTCAGGAAGCTTGCCATCGACTTCACCCATAAAGTAGTTCATTGACTGGTCGCTGGTTATCAGCTCAGAGGTTACCTCTAAATCTTCTATAAACCTTCGAATCTCTATCAGAACACCCTCAATAGAGTGAACGTGGAATTCACCTCGCTTAGCCTTTTCATATAGCGGTGTGCCCTGACCGATACGCAGGGTTCTTAGCCTGATGAAATGGGGATTTATCTCGTTTAATACCCGGGCTGAATTCCTAGCGTGCTGCTCCCACCTTTCCGTTCCACCCAACCCCGGCATGATATATTCTGAAAGCTCAAAACCGGCCTCAATGGCTTTGCGGCCAGCCTGCACCATCTCATCAGCAGTGGCTCCCTTCTGCATATAGGCTAACAATTCATCATCACCCGTCTCCAGGCCTACGTACAGTCTGGAAAGCCCAGCTTCCCTCAGCCTCTCCAGTTCCTCAGGTTTCTTGCGGTAGACTGTTTTCCCCCTGGCATAGGAACAGACCCTTTCCAGTGCAGGAAATGTTTGACACAAGAACTTTATTATCTCAACAAGCGGTTCTATTTTCATAATCAGGCTATCTGAGTCTTGAAGAAAGGCACTTTTGACGCCGTCATCTTCAAGCCAAAGGATGCCGTTCTGCCTGGCGATATCACCAGCCCCATAGCCGGTCTGCTCGGCATAGCCCAGGATGCCATCGGCTACTCTCCTGGCAGCAAGGATGTCTTCTTTCACGTCCTCCACAGTCCTTAGTTCGAACCGCTGCCCTTTGAAGACAGAGCAAAACTGACACCGATTCCAGGGGCAGTTCCTGGTTACCCTCATCAGCAAGGAGTGAGCTTCCGGAGGAGGCCTAATGGGACCTAATGTGGAATCCGTACTCATTCTGAACTACATTGCTCCTAAGTTTATGATACACCACAGAGTGGCACCGGGCAACTGTGTAAGGACACAATAGCAGCAGATTGAGGAACTGAAAGAGTAAAGCAATCTAGCTCTTTACCCTGCCTGGCTACCAGATTGCCACGCCGACTCCTCCCTCTGGTCGGAGTTTCGGCTCGCAATGATAAGGAGGAATGTGAAGCGTCACTGATGTAATGGACGAGCACACAAGGTTGACGCAGGTATGCGGCTCAGCCTATAATAGATTGGCTTCTAAACACAAGCCGTATTATGGTTGGGCAAACCACAGACTCAGGATGACACAGGGCTTTCACAGGTGATTTCAGTCAGGGGAAGCGGTACAATGCAGATAAATGTATCCCAGTTACTCCAGGAACCCATGGGGTCAATACGAGACTATCAGGTAAGCGAGACTACCGATATTGGTGGTAGTAACAGCAGAGTTCAGGATGAGGTGAGGCTAATACGTACTGACCGAGGAATCCTGGCTCAAGGCACAATAGACACAAGGGTTGAACTTACCTGCAGCCGTTGTTTAGGATTGTTCAGTCTTCCTCTGACTCTAAGTATTGAAGAGGAGTATTTCCCGACTACGGATGTATTTAGTGGTGCTGTGCTGTCCTTACCTGAGGAGTGCGGTGGTTTCACTATTGATGAGCATCACATTCTTGACTTGAGCGAGGCGATACGTCAATATGTAGTGTTGGTTACCCCCATGAAGCCACTCTGCGTTGAGGATTGTGCTGGCATATGCTCTGATTGTGGTCACAATCTTAACCAGGGGCCCTGTAATTGCCCACCCCAGGAAACAGACTCCCGCTGGGCAGGGTTAAGCAGACTGGCTCTAGCTAATAATGACACATCAGTAAACGGTTACCAAGGAAGAGAGTAGATTATGGGAGCTTTACCAAAGCGAAAATACGCAAAGGCGCGTCAGGGTAAGAGGCGTAATCATCTCGGGTTGTCCCTTCCTTCTGTAGACCATTGTCCTCAATGTCATAGTCCCAAGCTGCCTCACCATATTTGTCCCACATGCGGCAGCTATGCTGGCAGAGAGGTCATCGAGATTAAGAGCCCTAAAAAGAAGGCTGACTAAGGACGGGGAAGCTGTGCTCAAGACCGCTATCTGTGACCTCTTTGGCATAGAGCATCCGATAATTCAGGGGGGAATGGCCCACCTGGGCACGGTTGAGCTGGTCTCGGCGGTTTCAAATGCAGGTGGACTGGGCGTTATTGGTGCCGGTTATTACCAGCCAGATTGGGTGAGGCAACAAATACGCCTAACTAAAGAACAGACAAGCAAGCCGTTTGGGATAAATATCCCCTTGACATCACCCTTCGCCAAGGAAGTCATAGAGATAGTCCTGGAAGAAAAGGTGGCCATAGTTGCTACCGGAGTCGGGAATCCTGAGCCCTATATTCCGAGGTTCAAGCAGGCGGGGATGAAGGTGATACCGGTAGTGGCCAGTGTTACCCTGGCTAAGCGCATGGAGGAGGCCGGTGTGGATGCTATTGTGGCTGAGGGTATGGAGTCAGGCGGGCACATAGGAGAAACAACGACCATGGCCCTGGTGCCCCAGGTGGTGGATAGCGTCCAGATACCGGTGGTGGCGGCTGGTGGTATTGGTGATGGACGAGGGTTGGCGGCTGCGCTGAGTCTTGGGGCTGAAGGCGTCCAGATTGGAACGCGCTTCGTGTGCAGCGACGAGTGCGTTGCTCACCCGAGGTATAAGCAGAAAATTCTGGAGGCACACGACCGGTCTACAGTGGTTACCGGACAGACTACGGGGCTCCCTTTACGTAGCCTACAGAATAGTCTGACAGAACAATATCTGGAGTTGGAGAAGGCAGGCGTAACCAGAGAGGAGCTGGACTTATTTGGCCAGGGTAGAATGCACCTAGGGCTAATTGAGGGTGATATTGATGATGGGTCGTTACTGTCGGGGCAGATTGCCGGGCTGATAAAGGAAATTAAACCGGTCAGGATGATTATAGAAGAAATAATAGCTGAAGCTGAGACAATAATTGCCAGTCTCAAGAACTTCCAAAGAGAGGATTAGCGATGGCGGAGTTGACGAAGACAGGCTATGTTTTTCCCGGGCAGGGTTCTCAATCAGTAGGAATGGGTCGTGACCTTTACGATAGTTTTGATTCAGCCAAAGCAATCTTTCAACAGGCTGACGAGGCTCTGGGATTTTCTCTCTCCCAGCTATGCTTTGAGGGGCCGGAGGATGAGCTGCGCCAGACTATCAACGCCCAACCGGCGCTGGTGACAGTCAGCTTTGCCTGCTTCAAGGCCGCCCAAGATGTGTCCACTGGCAACAGTTTACCACCGCCTGCTTTCGTTGCCGGTCACAGTCTGGGTGAATATACAGCTTTAGCATCAACCAACGTGCTTGGCTTTGCCAATACCGTGTATCTGGCTCGTGAGAGAGGGCGGTTAATGCATGAGGCCGCACTGAAACAGCCGGGAGGGATGGTAGCAATAATCGGGCTTGAGGAGGCTTTGCTGGATGAAGTATGCCAGCAGACCGACACCAAAATCGCCAACTTTAACTGCCCGGGACAGCTAGTAATCAGTGGATTAGAGGACAACGTAGCTAAAGCTGCGGATTTGGCGAAAGATAGAGGAGCTTCCCGAACCATTCCCCTGCCGGTAAGTGGCGGCTTCCATACATCGATGATGCAGCCAGCAGTTGATGGAATGTCCCAGATTATACCCACTCTCACCTTTGAAGGTCCGACTGTTCCTATTATAGCCAACACCACAGGTCAACCGCTAACCACTGGCGAGGAGGTGAAGGCAGAACTGCTGGCACAATTGTGTAATAGTGTTCAGTGGCAGCGCTCCATTGAGTACATGATAGACAATGGAGTGTCCAGCTTTATTGAAATAGGGCCAGGAAAGGTGCTCAGCGGCCTGATTAGACGGATAAACAGGGATGTTGAGACCCTGAATATCGGTGATGCCGAAGCCGTTGGAAAGCTGAGGGACTAAGATATGGACCTTTCGGATAGGGTGGCGATAGTTACCGGGAGTGGTCAGGGCATAGGACAGGCCATTGCCCTGAAGCTGGCGGAAGCTGGGGCTACTGTGGTCGTTAATGATGTCGGCGATACCTCTCCCGTTGAGAGCGTGGCCGAGGAAATCAGGAAAATGAAACGGGAAAGCACGGCTATTCTGGCCGATGTCAGCCTGCCAGCAGATGTCGCCAGACTGGTAGATAGCACGATGGTTGCCTACGGGAGAGTTGATATTCTGGTGAACAATGCCGGCATTACCCGAGACCAGCTTACGCTGAGGATGTCCGAGGAGGACTGGGACAAGGTGTTAAACGTCAATCTGAAGAGCGTCTTCCTTTGCACCAGGGCTGTTTTGAGGCATATGATTAAACAGCGCTGGGGTAGAATTATCAGTATTACCAGTATTGTGGGCTTGATAGGTAACGCCGGGCAGGCCAACTACGCCTCGGCTAAAGCTGGTATCATTGGCTTCACGCGGACTATTGCCAAGGAAGGGGCACCCCGCGGCATCACGGCTAATGCCGTTGCCCCCGGCTTTATTGATACTGCCATGACACAGCAACTACCGGAGAAACGAAGGCAGGAGCTTATGAGCCATATTCTGCTCGGCTACCTGGGCTCTCCCCGTGATGTGGCTGAGGCAGTTGCCTTTCTGGCTTCTGAAGAAGCGCGGTATATCACCGGGCAGGTTCTGACCGTTGACGGAGGCATATCACTGGGCAAGTTGTAGGTGGTGAGGAGATGAATATGGCAGGAGGTCGTCGAAAAGCACGAGTGCTTGCTCTGCAGGCACTATACGAAATTAATTCCACCGGGCACGAAACGGAAGGGGCTGTAAGCAACCTCCTGGCTGAAGGACGGCTATCCGAGGAAAATGCCAACTTTGCTCGTGAGCTGGTAAGCGGTGTTACCCAGAATAAGGAGAGGATTGACGAGCATATCCAACGTTTTGCTCCGGCCTGGCCGATAGACCAGCTACCGGTGGTTGACAAGAATATCCTGAGGCTTGCAATATTCGAAATTTTACTTGATAATAAGGTACCGATGAAGGTAGCCATAAATGAAGCGATTGAGCTAGCCAAGACATTTGGCAGTGATAATTCGTCAAAGTTTGTTAATGGAGTTTTGGGTGCAGTTAGCACTCTCACCAGCAAATAAAGAACTCTTGAAAGGAGGTAGAAAGTGGCAACTGTTCTGGAGCGGGTAAAGAAGATTGTTGTAGAGCAACTGGGCGTTGATGAAAGTGAGGTAAAGGCTACGGCTAACTTTGTTGATGACCTAGGCGCTGATTCTCTGGACCTGGTAGAACTGGTAATGTCCTTAGAAGAGGAGTTTAGCGACTCGTCACAGAAAATTGAGATACCGGACGAGGATGCTGAAAAGATAGTAAGCGTTCAGAATGCCGTTGAGTATATTAAAGACCTGGGCATCAAGGATGAATAGGTCAGGAAAATCGGTGTGATTAAGGCAGTATTCTTCGATTGGTTTAATACCTTAGCTCACTATGAACCTCCCCGGGAAGAACTGGAAAGCCAAGCTCTTGCAGAGCTTGGCATTAATGTGTCACCCCCCGAACTAAGACACGGTCTTTTAATTGCTGATAGGGACTATTATGAGGAAAATACTCTTTCCCCGGTACGGGAAAGAAACCCCGAGGAGCAGGCTAAGGTTTATATCCGCTACCAGAACACCGTATTAACCGAGGCCGGGATTAATGCTCCCGAAGAATTACTATTGAAGGTCATGAACAGGCTGCGCGAGCTGTACGGAGGGATGACCTTCGTTCTTTTTGACGACGTGCTGCCAACCATGAAAACACTGAAGGAGCAGAAGCTCACCCTGGGCTTGCTAACTAATCTGCATCAGGAGATAGGCCCTATTTGCCAAGAGCTTGGGGTGGCACCCTATCTCGACTTTACCGTCACCTCTGAGGAAGCCGGGGCTGATAAGCCCCAGTCCCCCATTTTTCTATTTGCTTTGGAGCGAGCAGGAGTAAGTGCTCCAGAAGCAATTCATGTAGGCGACCAATATAAGCTAGACGTAGTCGGAGCCAGAGGAGTGGGTATCTCTCCTATACTTCTTGACCGTGCTGATATATATCCCGAAGTTGACGACTGCCCCCGAATCCAGAGCTTGACCGAACTAAGTAGATACCTGTGACAGAGCTATTTTTTCATTTCAGGTAAGATGGCTTACGATTAAGGTATCACTTTCTGCTGCTTAAACTGCGCGATATCCTCCCAGGTGTAACCAAGCTCCAGAAGGACTTCTTCGGTATGCTGGCTGAACTCTGGAGCTGGCATTCTTACTGTCGCCGGAGTCATACTGAGGTTAACATGGTTAGCCATCACTTCTATACGTCCGTGGGTGGGATGGTCAAAGGGGACAAAGAAGTCGTTCGCCCTGGCTTGAGGGTCATTGACAACCTCGGCCAAGCTCTGATATGGAGAAACAGGTATGCCCCCCAGACGGGGTTTCCATTCGTCTAATGTCCTACTGAGAAAGGCCTCTTTGAGAATGTGATACATCTCAAGGTGATTCTCGCCTCTGGCCTCCATGGAATTGAATCTGGGGTCGTTTACCAAGTCTTCCCGTTCTATGGACTGGCAAAACATCGGCCAGTAATGGTCACCGCGCCCCGCATTAAAGCGCAGCACTCTGCCGTCTTTCGTTTCATAGGACGTTGCCAGTGGAGCGGGGGTATTTTCTCTGAGGAAATCGGTGAGACGAGCAACCGCTGCCTCCGCCTCAGCCCTTAGCTTATCACCACGTTTCTGCAGCTCTTCGTCCTCCATAGGCTGGCTCATTCGCCACTCCTGCCAGTCCTGTCCGGTCGCCAGAGCCGCCGACATATCGAAAATGAGCTGATAAAGCCCGGTCTGGAACAAAGATATATCTATCTCCTGCCCTTCCCCGGTCCTATCACGAACGTACAGGGCCACCATTACCCCGAAAGCGAGACCCAGACCAGCGACAACATCACCGAAGGCGGGGCGACTATCGAGGAGAGACATACCGGGAAGTGTGAGCGTGTGCGTCACCCCCGCCCTAGCCCAATAAACAGTAGTATCATAAGCAGGCATGTCTTTGTCAGGGCCTTTCTTACCGTGCCCGGTAACTGAGCCATAGATAAGTCGTCGGTTTAGTTTGCTGAGGGTATCGTATTTTACCCTGAACTTCTCCTGTTCCCAGAGCCGCAGGTTAGTGACAAAAACGTCCGCCTCTTCCACTAACTTATGGAGGATTTTCTGGCCGGTCTCCTGGGACAAGTCCAGCCCCAAACTCCTCTTGTTGCGGTTGAAGGCTTCCCAGTTATAGTGAATATCAGAGGGCACACCGCCACCACCCCCACCGGCTCCCGCCTGCAAGCCTCGCCAGGAATCACCGGTGGCGGCACTTTCAACATGGATGACCTCGGCCCCGAAGTCAGCCAGGTGGCGAGCACACATCGGCACCGCAGCCACCTGTGACACATCCACTACCTTAATTCCTTCAAGAGCTAGCGCCATTTTCTTCTTCCTCTTTAAGCTATTATTCCCTGCTCCTTAAACTGCGCAATATCCTCCCAGGTATAGCCGAGTTCCAAAAGGACTTCCTCTGTATGCTGGCTGAACTCCGGTGCCGGCATTCTAATACTGGACGGAGTCTTGCTGAGGCTAACCGGGTTAGATATCACCTCTATACGTCCGTAGCTTGGGTGGTCAACAGGGACAAAGAAATCATTCGCCTTCGCCTGCGGGTCGTTAACAGTCTCGAGGAAGTTCTGGTACGGGGCAAAAGGTATCCCAGCTTGAGCAAGGC
>SDBU01009497.1_pt1 | contig 10885 bp, 6 predicted proteins | sample 2277071 | NCBI WGS metagenome assembly SDBU01 (sample SAMN10397929, study PRJNA504765) | marine sediment metagenome | isolation source: marine sediment core GS08_GC12, 126 cmbsf | place: Arctic Ocean: Gakkel Ridge, Loki's castle | collected 2008
TGATAGACCTGGCTGATCAAAATAACCGGAAGCTGGGATATGATAATATTGAATTCAAACTAGGCGAAATTGAAAGTCTGCCACTGGAATCAAATAAAACCGATGTGGTGATCAGTAATTGTGTGCTTAATCTGGTGCCGGATAAAGGGCAGGCCTATGGTGAAATCCACCGTATTTTGAAATCGGGTGGTCATTTTTGCATATCGGATGTTGTCCTCAACGGATCATTGCCGGAACAGCTTCGTAAATCGGCCGAATTATATGCCGGTTGTGTAGCGGGAGCCCTCCAAGAAACTGAATATCTGAAGATCATTGAAACGATAGGTTTTACTAACATCGAAGTAAAAAAGCGGTCCCTGATTGATTTGCCAGATAATGTTTTAAAAGAATATCTGTCGACTGAGGAAATTGCCGCGTATCGGGCTAGCGATCTCGGGATTTATAGTATTACTGTTGTTGGTTATAAGTAGAATTTTGTAGCCCAGCCAGTTGTATAGCAATTGTTTGTGATGTTTTTATAACACTGGAGGCGCCCTATTCACAGGGCGCTTCCGTCCTATCCTTTTTACATAATCCTGGTTACATTTTGACCACAATTTGTTGGTAAACCAGGAAATGATAACATGCCGAAGATTCATTACCTTTATTCCCGGATAGCAGGACTAATAACCATTTTGATTATTTTAAGTAATTGCACCGCTGATTCTAACAGCAGCCAGACTGCTGCTGTCCAAGCCCCGGATGGTTCCACCAGGATCGAATTTCGAATCCAGAAAGGACAGCCCCATTACCGGGTAATCCGGTTTAAAAAAGATGTAATTGGTTGGTCCCGTCTGGGGATACGCCTCAAATCGGAACCGTCTCTGGACAAACAATTAATGTTGATGAATACTGTCCATTCCAGTTTCGATGAAACCTGGGAACAACCCTGGGGCGAGGTGCGGAAAATCCGAAATCATTATAACCAGTTAACGGTGGAATTGACCACCGGCGGCGCTCAAGGCAGGTTGATGAATATCGTCTTCCGGGCTTTTAATGACGGAATCGGTTTTCGTTATGAATTTCCGGAGCAGAGCAATTTACAGGATTTCGTGATCATGGACGAATTAACTGAGTTCGCTCTCAATGCAAATCACCAGGCCTGGTGGATCGGGGCTTACCAGCACAACCGCTATGAATATCTTTACTCGCAAACCGCGATCAGTGAAATTGATACGGTTCATACACCCTTCACGATGCAAACGGTAGATGGACTTTATCTGAGCATTCATGAAGCGGCTTTGACAGATTATGCCAGCATGACCCTGGAGAACCGGGGGGACAACCGCTTGAAATGCGATCTGGTGCCCTGGGCCGATGGTGACAAAGTGCGAGCCACAGCGCCCCATGCATCTCCCTGGCGCACGATCCAGATTGCAGAAAAACCCGGTGATTTAATCACTTCTTACCTGCTATTGAATCTTAACGAACCCAATCAATTGGAGGATGTTTCCTGGATCAGGCCCGCTAAATATGTTGGTATCTGGTGGGGCATGCATATTGGTACTTACAGCTGGGGTTCCGGCGAAAAGCATGGCGCTACGATAGCAAATGTGCAGCGCTATATTGATTTCGCTGCAAAGCATGGTTTTCCCGGAGTGCTGGTGGAGGGCTGGAATACTGGCTGGGACGGGGACTGGATAGCCAACGGTGATATCTTCAGTTTTACGGAAGCGCATCCCGATTTTGATCTGTCGCGACTTAGCACCTATGCCGCTCGGAAGGGTGTAAAAATTATCGGACACCATGAAACCAGCGCTGGAATCGGTAATTATGAAGCCCAGTTAGAAGATGCTTTCAAACTGTACCAGCAGCATGGGATCAATACGGTTAAAACCGGATATGTGGGACATGGTCAGAATATTATCCGCTACGAAAATGGAGTTCCCACCAAACACAAAGAGTGGCACCACGGCCAGTACATGGTGCGTCATTACCGGAAAGTTGTCGAGACGGCATCGCGTTATGGTATCATGCTGGACGTACATGAGCCGATCAAGGATACGGGCATTCGCCGGACCTGGCCGAACATGATGACCCGCGAAGGCGCCCGGGGGCAGGAATTCAATGCCTGGGGACCCGAAGGTGGTAATCCACCGGATTACACGACGATTCTTCCCTTCACCCGCTGCTTGAGCGGTCCATTTGATTTTACTCCGGGCATATTCGATCTCTTTTTTAAACAGGCCAATAGACCGGACAACCGGGTCAATACCACGCTGGCCAAGCAACTGGCCCTTTACGTTGTAATCTACAGTCCCTTGCATATGGCGGCGGATCTGCCAGAGAATTACCGTGATCATCCCGCTTTCCAGTTTATCAAAGATGTGCCCACTGATTGGGAGGAAACCATCGTCTTGAATGGTGAAATCGGAGATTTCATCACTATAGCCCGCCAGCATCGCAACAGCGGGGACTGGTATATCGGCAGCATTACCGACGAAAATGGCCGGTCTTTGGAGATTAAGTTGGATTTTCTGAACCCCGAGCACAAATACCTAGCTAAAATCTATGCTGACGCACATGGAGCGGACTGGCAGACTAATCCGTATGCCTACGAAATAAAGCAGAAGAAAATTAATTATGGGGATCGCCTGATATTGGATCTGGCTCCCGGTGGTGGTGCGGCCATTAGATTAGTGGAAGAGAGTGGTTAGCCAGAGCTATTATTCGAGTCTTAAAAATAGCTGGTGAACCACCTTTTTTCAGGTCAGATTTTTTTAACCATTTGTCTTTTCGGGAGTCAAATTAGATACACAATTTATTCCGCCGCAAAAGGAATAAATCATCATTAACGGTATAAAAAATACCGATAGCTGAATGGCTGGGAAAACCTGATAAACATCGACCAAAACCGGGAAGTCGAAATCCCCACAGAAAGGCTGAACCCGGTAATTAACTGATAAAAGGATTCACCAATGATAAGATTTAATAAAATCATACTACCGACACTTATTTTTCTAACCTTTCTTTTTACCGGCTGTAACCAATCCAAATTGGACAGCGTCTGGTCGGAGGGAACGGTAGTAATTGATGGGGATGATCAGGAATGGCGCTCAAGTCAGTTCGTGCCCAAAGGGGCGAAGATCGCCCTGGGAATAATGAATGATGAGGCAAATCTTTATCTGTCCTTCCGCACGGCCGATCAACAGACCATTATCCGGGCCTTAAGTCTGGGATTTACGATCTGGATCGATCCTAAAGGTGGTAAGCGACAGACCTTTGGTATTAAATACCCGGTTGGAACCGGATTAGGTGAAATGCGCGGTCTGTTGCGTGATCGGCGGGCTTCCTATGATGAGCGTGAAGAACAGATCAGGTTTCTGCTCCAAACACAGACTATGATCGATATTTATGGTCCTGATAATTACCTGATCAACCGCATAGCATTGTCAAATGATAGTGGATTGAAATTGAAATCGGCTTATTCCAGAGGACAATTTATTTTTGAAGTGCAGATCCCTTTTATGAATATTGCCGAACAAACCGGAGGTCAGGCACTTAGCCCAGGTGCCAATATTGGCGTGGGATTTGTGGCCGGTGAAATTGACCGGGAAGCGCTGCGATCGCAAATGGCCGGCCGTGGTGGTAGAGGCGGCAGCCGTCCCGGTAGTGGCAGGGGTGGTCGGGGAGGTATGGGCGGTAGCCCTCCCGGAGGCAGCATGGGCCGTTCCGGTGCTGGCAACCGGCAAATGCCCGAAGCGATGGAGGTCTGGTTTAAGGTAAAGCTGGCCGAAGGTTAGCAGCGGTCAGGCACTCTGATATTTCAATAATCTAACTGTTATTTTGGCATCTTTAGTTATTAATTTATTACTGGATGGATCACAGACTACTGTTTAACTCATTAATTCATGGAGTGGGTAGAAATAGCATCTCAATATTCGTGGCCGCCGATATTGCTATTAATCGAATGGGTTTAGAAATTCACCGGCAAATTGGGAGTGTTTAAATGTTTATTAAACTGATACTGAAAATTTCAAGCCTGGCTTTGTTGATTTTACTCACGGGCTGCGCCACAACCGTTCCAATCGGGACAGTAGTAATGATCTCCGAAGAGCCGGCCAAAGTGGTAACCGGCATTGAATTATTAAAACAGCAGGGTTTTACCTTGTTGGAAGGCAAGCGGGTAGGCTTGGTGACCAATGCCACTGGTGTTGATTGGCAGTTGCGCTCGACTGTGGATTTGTTGCACAAAGCAGGAAATGTTAATCTGGTTGCTTTATATGGTCCCGAGCATGGTGTGCGCGGCGCCCAAACCGACGGTGAGCATGTGGGTTTTTATACTGATGAACGCACCGGTCTGCCGGTTTTTTCCCTGTATGGCAAAACCCGAAAGCCGACCCCGGATATGTTAAAGGATGTGGATGTGCTGGTTTATGATATCCAGGGGATTGGATGTCGCTCCTATACTTTCATCAGTACTTTGGGCGTGTGTATGGAAGCCTGCGCGGAGAACGGGGTTGAATTTTTCGTGCTGGACCGCCCTAATCCACTGGGAGGTAACCGGATCGAAGGTAATCTGGTGGAAGATGGCTATTTCTCATTTGTCAGCCAATTTCCAGTGCCCTACGTCTTTGGCCTGACGGTTGGTGAATTTGCCCAAATGCTAAATGGTGAGAAGATGCTGAATGATGGTATTCAATGCGATCTGACTGTGGTTCCGATGAAGCATTGGAAAAGGACCATGACTTTTGAAGATACCGGTCTGGAGTGGGTACCTACTTCGCCCCATATCCCCCATAAATATTCTCCACTTTACTATGTCAGTACCGGTGTTATGGGTGAACTGGGCGTGATTTCTGAAGGTGTAGGTTATACAGCGCCATTCCAATTTGTCGGAGCTGAGTGGGTTAACGCTGATACATTGGCTGCTGAACTGAATTCGCTTGGTCTGCCGGGAGTCATTTTCCGTCCAGTAGTGTATAAACCCTTCTATGGCCGTAATATGGGAACTTACCTTGGTGGTATTCAGATTCATATTATTGATCCCGCAGAAGTCAATCTCCTGAGTCTGCAATTTCAATATCTGGAAGCTTTGATAAAATTGTATCCTGAGCAAAATCCTTTTCAAATGGCCAAAGAAAACCGACTGCGCATGTTTGATAAAGTGACCGGTTCAAACAAAGTTCGGGAATTGTTTACTAAAAACTATCGCTATACCGATGTGGAAGATTATCTGAATAAGGATGTGGAATCATTCAGGGAACGAACAAAAAAGTATTATTTATATAAATAAGTTAGTTGTTTTTACAGCCCCCGAAATAAGCACTTTTCAATACTTATCGAGAATCTGAAATCACCCTGATTTATAGACAGTCATTCAAATATACCGATAATGGAGTTTATCGTATAGTGCTGAAATTGATAGTTTGGGTCGAAGTGGAGTTTTAATTATTATTAATTCCTATTGTCAAGCTAAGAATGCTTTTACCTTATTGATTTTAGTTTCAAGCGTATTCTTTTTTATTTCACATTGCCAAATAATCAGTGGTTTCCAACCCATTGCTTTCAATCTTGCCAAATTTTTTTTATCTCTCTCTTTGTTGCCTGTAAGTTTCTTTTCCCAAAAACTTTTATTGGTTGCAGGTAGAGCCGCTTTTTTACAATTATGGCCATGCCAAAAACAACCGTTAACAAAAATTACTTTTTTACGATTTGGAAAAACAATATCAGGATTTCCGGGTAAATCTTTTCGATGCAGCCTATATCTATATCCTTCTGAAAAAAGTGCCTTTCTAATAATAAGTTCGGGTTTTGTGTTTTTACCGGGAATCCTACTCATAATTAATGAGCGTTTTTCCCGATTGAAAATATCAGCCATAATATTCTTCTATATGTTGAAAGATATTTTCCGCTTGTATTCTACTGAATTTAGGAGGTAGAGCATTACCTATTAATAACGCAAGTTCTGCTTTTGGAATATCGGTAGGAAATTTATAATCAATAGGAAAAGTCTGTAACAATGCCGCTTCTCTTGCAGAAATACATCTGTCTTCTTCCGGGTGTAAAAATCTTCCTTTTGAAGGATTTAAACATCCGCCTGTGATTGTTGAAGATATAGTATCCCAATGTAATCTTCCGTATATATCTTTAAACCCAACATTCTTTTTTTTATGACACTCCAATTGGTATTTTCCAGGTAAATCTGCTCTGCTACCGCCGTTTTTAGGTACCAATGAAATCATTTTTTGAATACGCTCTGTGTGTTTCGGATATATTTTATTTAATTCATCGTTTTTGCTATTACCTTTTAGTTTAGCGAGAGCATTTTTAACTGTAACAAGTGTATTTAGTCCGTTGGCAATATCAATTTTACATAATTTTGAGCCGACCAAAACCAACCTTATCCTTCGCTGGGGAACGGAATAATCAGCAACATTAACTATTTTATAAACAATATTGTATTCAAGTTTTTTAAGTTTTCGGATTATAGCTTTAAATAATGTGTAATCAACAATACCGGGGACATTTTCAAGCATTATGGTTAATGGATTTAATTCTTCGACGAATCTATAATATTCATCAATCAAACTGTTTCTTTCATCCCGAATGGCGAACTTGCGGTTTAGTTTTCTTAATGATGAAAATCCCTGACACGGGGGGCAACCGGCAAGAAGATGTAACGGGTTACCTTTTAGCAATTTCAATATTTTGCTGCTATCCAGTTTTCTTATGTCATCCTCAAAAAGAACCGTATCGTTATGATTCATACGGTACGTTCTGGCAGCGTTTTTATCAACTTCAACACCTGCAATAATTTTGAATCCGGCCTGTTTTAATCCCTCGGATAAACCGCCACAACCGGAAAAAAGGTCGATTGCATTAAGAATCACTTTTAAAAACTCCTTTTGCATTTTCGGTTAGTTCCTTTATCATGTCTTCATTATAATCTGGGCTTCCATAGCCTTTTAATTCTGTAAATATGTGTTCAATAACTGCTGTTAGAAATGGTTCACTAAGGGTCGTAATTTTTGTAGCATTTTGCACCATATCAATCATTAATGGTACTTGCGCCCTCTCTTGAATGCCCTTAGAAGATATTTCAATTGGCATATCAACTTTTTTTGATGTGATCATTTTAGGGAAAAGAAAAAAGTTTGTTTCATTAATAAAAGGCAAGAATAACGATGAGCCAACTGAAGAAAGTGCATTACTTATAGATGTTATTTTTTTTATATTTTTTCTGAAATTATTATTGATCGGCTTAGTTATAGAGAATAATTTTTTAATAGTTTCTTTATCTTTATTAGTATCCAACAAAGGAACAATATTTAAATAACCGAGTGTCTTATTCCAAAAATAGAATAGGTCACAATCCGGTGTTAAAACCAAATAATAGTCTAAATCCCATTTTATTATATCTCCTTTTCTTACAACTTTATCTTTTGAATCAAAATATAAACGATATTTCCATAAATCACTTAGGTCCGATTGAACATTAGCATGTTGAGATTCTCTTTCTTCAGTAACTGTCTGTTCTGCTTCAGTTTCCTCACTGACTAATTCCAATCCGCTAAAATCGATTGAGAGTAAAAGGTTCTTATACCTTTCTCCAATAAACTCTATCAAATCTCTGGAGTTTGAACCTGTTATATTTAATGCCCTTTGTGCTTTTTCTATATCAATTTTACCGAGATTAACCAATATGTTTTCTACAGATTTCTGTGACTCAAGTCTGATTTTTTTACCGAATTTGAAGGAAAAATTATTTTGCTTTAACTTGTTAATTTTATCTTCGATACTTTTTACTGATTTATCTTCTTTTTCAAAGTAGTGGATACGATTTTTAAATTCGATAAAGGAAATTCCATTAATAATTGTTTTAATCTCATACTTTTTTTCATAACCTGTATAAATGAACACCATACAAAATTTATTTTTTACAATATTCATTAAATATTGTTCTGATTTTTTTGCTTGAGAATTGTAGTCCCAATCAAAAATAACAACATCGGGAAAATAATCAGTATCATTATCGAAAAATTCGGGATTGGAGTATCCCTTTAAAGAGAATTCAGATTTTTTTGATAGTTCATCTATCAAGCTTTTGGTTTGAGTTTCCTTGTCCGACCAATTGCTGCTTTTTAGAATATGCTTAAGTGTGAATTCACACATGGGCTTCGTGACGTCAACCTCCATGTCAACACAAGGCGATTGTAATGCATCATCAATAATACAAATATTATACAAAACTATTCCCCCTCATTTTGAAAAACTCTTTCAAAGTCAATTGTAAATTGCGCGCCGTCAAAGTTGGGATTGCGCTCTCTATCATGGGACAAGTAAATATCTCCTTTCATATCTTGCATATAGTATTTACATACATATAATCCGAGACCGCTTGCAGGAGTTTTCAAACTATAGCCAGCTTGAAAAAGGTATGGCAAAATGGAATTGTGAATTCCAGGCCCGCTATCGGCAAAAAACAAACATCTGTTATCGGAATTTGTCATAATTTTGATTTTATGTTCATTTAATCCTTGTGCTTTTAACCAATAAATACTGTTAGTGAATAAATTTGTTAGAACTTGTAATACAGCTCCATACCTTGTATACAATATAAAATTGTTATTTATCTCAATATCTAATAAAAATTTATTTTTGTCTAAGTCATTTTTAAAAATCGCCGAAACGTATTTTACAGCCTTAGAAATTGAAAATTTGATTCTTTTTTCGCTTCTGATTGCTCTTAAAGGACTTAACCTTTTAAGCTCCGATTTAATTGATAATGACGATTCTCGTAATTCAATTAATTTTTTTTCATTATATCCGCGTTTAAGTAGGTCATTTATACCATTGTAGAAATTTGAAGTAATTTTTGCCAATTCATGAACCGAAACAGCAATTGCAAGACCAAAGCCAGCTTGCTCTGTTAACATAGCTTCGGCTTCCTTCATCACATCAAGACTTTTCTGAAGATTTTTTAACGAACGTTCTAAATTTACTAACTTTTTCCCCCTTTCATTTTTGTTACCCAACTCGGATAAAATTTTATACGGATCTTTTACAAACGGATAATTATCTTTAATATTCCTAATAACAGTCGTGCCCTGTTTAACAAAATCTTTTAATAAACGAGGTTCACGCACAATATCTTGTGTTAATTGATTATATTTGTTTCTATTTGATATGTATTCCTTTTCAAGTATATTTGTAATGATATATTTAATTAACCATTTGAAATCGTTATATGCACGATTTTGTATTAATCCTTCACGATCTGTTTTATCTGTTAAATCAAAGTTTTTAGTTTGGTCAATTTCTATATTACCTATCATATGATAATATGATAGTCGAAACGCCTGTTTAATTTGTCTTCGACTTAAACCCAACCAATCATTTTCTTTGCCTTTTTCAGCAGGAAAGACATTAATACCGTCCCTATATATTGTCAAACCACCGAATGTATCCAAATATTTTTTAAAATCGGCTGCATTGGGTCCGTCGATCCATGGTTTTACCCTATACCAAACATCAATGTCAATAAAAAAACCACCACATTGTGGTGTACGAAAATTATCTCCACTTTTCCAAAAATCAATTTCTCCAAATTTTAAATCAAATTGCTTTTCTTCGGTCATTTTTGAGTTCATAGGAACAGATTTTGGTGGAGCAAATTTCAGCTCATAATCCATTATTCCATTTTCATCAACTAGTCCACTGAATTGAATACTTGGTAAAAAATCATCGTTAATCAGGTCCTTTTGTAAATCCGGTATTTGAGGACATATAAGTTCAACCTTAAAATTGGATTCTTTTTCATTTGGAGAATTTAATTGTAAAATTGCTCTATTCAGTTCTTCAACAGTTTCCTTATTCCACTCGAACCCTTCCTTTCCATTATAAATAATCAATTGAGTTCCACTTCCGATTTTTCCATATTCTCTACTTAAATTTTGCCTTTTTAAAATAACCCCAACACTCTTTAAGTCTCTTAATTGGTCCCCAACTGAACGAAAGTCATTCCAATCTATCTCTAGCACGTATTCGAAGTTTTTGTTTTTGACCTTTGTTTTTAATAATAAATTCTGCCCTAGTCGATTTACAGCGAATCTACCAACTCCTTTTTCTCCAAGAGGAATTCTGTTTTTATGAGCCTTTTTTAATTGTATTATTAATTCATCGTATGCTCCCAGTCGCCCTGTTTCCAGAGCTTTTTCTCTCTCTTTCTTAATTTCTTCTTTGATAATTGTTTTTATTCTTGAAGCAGGGCGTAACCATCCATTTTCAATTATGTTTTTATCCATCCCAATTCCATTGTCTTCGATAACAATTACCGGGCGGTTATATTCTGGAAATTTGTACAGATCTTTATTAATGTCAGGGAGATTGTTAATTTGTTCAATATAGACATGACATTCAGTGGCGTGTGCATCATATGAATTCTTAATCAGTTCCAAAATCCCAACCTTTTCAGATCCAATAAGCTGTTCGCCAAGTACTTCTACAAGGTGTGCATCAGAATTAAAATTAAGCAGAACATTACCGTCGAGAAAAATCGACTCGAAAACATCTTCATTGACTTTTCGTACTGCATTCTGTGGATTATAAAAAGGCGAAGGCTCCAAAGGTCCTTTTAAGGGCTTTTGAAAAGGTTTGTATTCGTCAATTTCAATAAAGTAGTATTTCTTGTCTCGTTTATCTCGTATAGGTTTTTTTGAGATTCTACCATATCCGTAGTAGACACCTTCGCCTTCTTTTTTAGGTTCATAATAGATGAATTCAAATGGACTGTCGGGGAAATAAGAAAGATATTTCTTAGGGAAATGATAAAATTTACCGATAAAATCATTGTATTCTTTTTGTTCACGATATTGAACAAGTATTATATATTCCATCGCTACAC
>SDBU01009498.1_pt1 | contig 10885 bp, 13 predicted proteins | sample 2277071 | NCBI WGS metagenome assembly SDBU01 (sample SAMN10397929, study PRJNA504765) | marine sediment metagenome | isolation source: marine sediment core GS08_GC12, 126 cmbsf | place: Arctic Ocean: Gakkel Ridge, Loki's castle | collected 2008
CTACTGGCAGGCCAAGGAGATCCACCGCGTTATCCTGGAAGGCAATCCCGAAGAAGCGAGGGTGGACCTCTCATTACTTGAGCATATCAGCCCGGTTGGTTGGGACAATGTCCTCTTGTATGGCGAATATGTTCTCGATCAAAACCTGGTACGGACCTGAAAAAATGTCAGTTGAAGCTATCTTTTGATTCCAATCCCGTACATTTTCGCACGATTCTGCAAGATACCTATATATACAGCAAGAATAGAGGTCTCTTCGCTCTCCAATCGATTCCTCCATGCTTCAGCGATAGGATGCAGTGTCGCAACCTGACCTGAGGACTTGAAATACAACCATTGCGTAATGGGGATATCGCGAGGATCCTCCAACACGCGCAGGACCTGCACGAACGCTCCGCTTCCCGGATCTTGGAATTCGGGATGGAAGATCACCTCAGCAGGCGGTTCGGGAACGCCATCCAACGGCAGTTCGATGGCGTCATTAGGGCCGACTTCAGCATAAACTACTGAAATTTCAACTGGAATAAAGATATTTCCGGACACCCCGTAACCTTTTGCGGTTTTTGGCGTCTTATTAAATATAGCATTAGGTATGAATTATTCTAATTATGGAATGATATTGAATAATAGTGAAATTAACCCCAAACTGAAAGAACAGTTGGAATGCCTGCAGGAAATCCTGGCTATCCAGATTGGTCAGCATTCTCGCGGTATAAGTCCTGTTTGCTTTATCCAGCATCAGAGGAACTGTTTATGCCGTGCAGGGAAGCATGCCGAATGATTTGCTTTACCCGGTAGAGACCCCACAGAAGATATCCAGGTTGGATTGGAAATTGACTCGGAAGACCGCCTATTTATTTGACGCCATGCGTTTGTCGGTATTAGGCAAGCAATCCGTTCGTTCTATTCTCTTGTAGGTCAATCACGGCGTCTAATTTGTATAACACGCCGTAAGAAATCAAAATAAAAACCGCTCGCATTAAATAAGGGCTCACAGGCAGTACATTTATGAATCGATCAATCTTAATCATTCAACCGGACAAATATGCATTATCTGGATTTTCCAGCATTTTTAAGCAACAGGGGGATGAGGTTCATAGGGCTTCATCATTAAAAGACGCCAGCACCATATTGAAATTTGCTCTCCCTGACCTGATCCTTATTGATATTACTTTACTCGGCTCAAAATGGCCAAAATCTATCCCTGTTTTATTAGAAAGATTCTTGAAAACTGAGCTGATCTTCACCTATTCATCTACATCAGGTCTTCCAAAATCCTACTATTCGGAACTTGTGAAATGGAAGGTACTCACAGATCCGATCACTCCCGAAAGGGTTTCCCTAGCCATGGATGGTAATTTAACCGATATTGATATCCTTGAACCTCTCCAAAGGAAAAGCCGCCTGACTTATCCAATCCAGTTCCAAATCAGTTGATAACGCAAACCGTTTTGCGGACTAACTCGTAAAGTGGATACCGTTTAAAAACTCGAGGAAGAGGTTGTAATGGTTAAACAACAAGCAAAAAGACAAAGAACTTGAAAGGCAATAATACTCGTTTCTATTGTTCCCTATCACCTTGAAATATATCTCTCTTTACGGATCATGGTTTGGCATCTGTTGACCCAGATTATCCGATCTTTGTATTGGCTTTTTGTATATTTCAAAAGGATCCATACGCTGAACTAATTGTTCCCAATCTCCTTAAATTTGAGTTCAAGTATTTTGGACACGATCAAGTGGCATTACACGAAAGAAAAATTAGGAAAGCGGGTGACGAATTTGCGTTCTTGCATGACGAAAGTATAAGAACCCCATTTTTCGATGACCTAAACACAATTATTGATGAGAGCCCGTTTGTCCTAATTTCTAGCGTCATCCGAAAAAGGAAATTAAAAGCGAAATACCCCCCTGCCGGACAATCCATATAATATCGCCATGGGATTTGGCCTTGAGAGAATCTTTTTGCACTTAAATAGCACTGGTTGTCGAAAAGGAACGACTTATGTAATATGTGAAAGCCGGGGGAAAAAAGAGGATGCGGATCTGGAGCTAGCCTTTAGAAGAGCATGTGTTAATAACGCAAAGGGAAAAACACTGCCGTTTGAATTCATCTTTTCTGACAAGCGCAGTAATTCTACAGGGCTGCAGTTATCAGACTTAATTGCACGACCGGTGGGATTAAGCATTCTCCGACCTAAGCAGCCAAATAGAGCATATGAGCACATAAAAATTAAGTTTGTTCGGGGCCCCAGGGGCAAACTAGAGGGTTATGGTTTAAAAGTATTCCCTTAAAAGCGAAAAGCCCCGGTGTTCACCGAAGCTTACCGCCGACCAGGTATTCCCAGTCCAATATCATTATACAAGCAGAAAAATAATTGTCAACACCGATTTAGTAAGATTAGAATTAGAAGACTTCAGCACATTCCGGACCTCATTTTCACTCCCCCACCCTACTAGATTAGGACAGAATGGACAATTTCCATTATTTATATTATGGTTTACGTAAGTATTATACATTAAATGAAAAGATGCACCAGGACTCGCTTTTTGGGAATTATTTTATTGATCTATAATAGATATAAGCAGATAATAGGCAATATTGCGCGTTATCAACAGGATGGTGCGGACGCTGGGATGCGCGCGGCACCTTTAGGTAGCTAAATACAATTGGATCAATTGTCATTAGGCATTCAAGGGAGGAAAAATGAAGAAGCCCATTATATTCCTGGTATTGATTCTCTGTCTGGCGTCCTGTACATCAACTGTGGATTCCGATTTATCGCCAACTACAACACAACCAGATAATGGATGTACTGTTGAAAATATAAATTCTTTCATTGAATCAGCGAATGATGTAGAAAATAAGCTATATCACTTGTCCCAACAAGCCGTCATGAGAATTTCCATGGATAAAGATTTATGGCCAATAGTAGAAGAAATGTTTTCTGTCGAATCTGATGCCGATCAAATCAGTGCATCATCATGCACTTTGACTACAAAAGCTGCTTTGACAAGTTATGTGGAGACATTTGTTCAAGTCTATGCTGGACTCTATGCTGAAAGTACTGGAGCCCGAACAGATTTACCGCCATCAACAAGTGATAATTATGACTTAGCTGCATCTAAGTATGATTATTATCAAACGAAAATGGATGAGTTGAGAAATCTTCTCATTGAAAAATGCTCGTGTAAATAGCCTATTCTATTTTTTGGGGGCTACCTAACACCCGCTGCACGTGACCGCCTGTGGTGGAGGGAAAGCGCCGAATAAGAGCCAGCCATGGTCCTGGTCAGCCACCATCAAAAGCCAACCCGGCGGCACATGAGCTCTTACGTTATGTATTCATTAGGAGAAAAATAAATGGAGACTAAAAAAGGTAAGTATATAATAGCTGGCGCATTAGTAGTTGGGGGTTTTCGCACATCCCCTCAAAAAAGTTCAATCCAGAATGGGGTTGGAGGCACCATTGCCACAATCAGGTTTCCGCTATGTTGCTCAAGCCGATTCGAAAGAACAACAAACAACTCATCATTGATGAATGACCCAACATGCAGCGGATTTTTCTTTCGCTCGCATTAAAAACGACCACCCAACTTATCATTGTCGGCAAACTGAGTTTGTACACACGAAAGAATCGCACCAAGCGAGCGCTTTGGGAATTGGATAATATTTTCCGTTCTCTCTACCTCCTCAACTATATCGATTCGTTGACCTTGCGTCAGAATGTCCAACGTGCTATGAATCGCGGAGAAAGCTATCATCAGTTGTGCCGAGCGGTTTCCTATGCCAATTTTGGCTCCTTGCGGTTCAAGACTGAAAGTGAGCAACAAATCTGGAGCGAATGTAGTCGATTGATTACGAATAGCATCATTTACTACAACGCGACTTTGCTGTCTCGTTTGCTTGAGATCAAAGAAGCCGCGGGAGAAGCCGAACAAGTGACGCGACTTGGACGAGTTTCTCCGATTGCCTGGCAATATATTAACTTCCACGGAAGATTCGAGTTCTTGGATCCACCTGCACTCATCGATCTTGAATCGGTAGTTCGGGAACTAGCCCAAGGGTCAGTCGACATTTATGAGGACCTGGATTGAACCTTTTTGAGGGGATGTGCAAAAATCCCCAACATGTGCCTTTCCCCAAGCTCCTTACTGTAAGTGAGTGCTTTGATATTCCTGAACCTGACACAAGCTGGATGACGGACCCGCCAACTCGAAACCGGTTTATTAAGTGGATGAAGTAACGAATGATTTAAGGGGAGTTTCTAGGATTAGATATGCAAAAATACCCATATCCCTCCATCTCACACCAAATCTCACACACCGAACCTTCAGTTACGGGCTTGCGGGTTAATTCAGATTATGGAATAATTATGTTTCCCCTTTTCGTTATTTCTCAATTCCTTCTATTCCTCAAGGGGCCTTCAAGTGAACTTACGCGAACTTAAACCCATATCCGACGACGAATTCTCGGCCTTGATTTCAGGCGGAGAGATTGTTGCTCTTCTTGGCGCGGGTATTTCACTATGGGCACCAACTGACCTTCCAACAGGTCGAGACTTCACCAATGCCCTTTTCCGAGTCCTGTTTCACGACGAATGTGGGCGGTTGGTAGATCCAAACGAGGATTTACTGAGAGAGGTTTACAAATCACTACCTTTCGAAGTCGTAAACGAGCGCTGCCCAGACGAACCCAAAATCCGACAATTGCTTAGGGGGATTTTTGATGTATATCAACCCAATCCTATCCACGAACTTTTTGCAAAGATGCTTAAAGCGAAGAGAGTAAATTCCATAATCACACCAAACTATGACTGTTCTTTGGATATGGCAATTGCCGCTCAATACGGAACAAACATCAGGCACGACATGGGTGACATAAGAAGAGTTGTTGAGGAAGATAACATCAAAGGTATTGACCTTCTTAAAACCCGAATGTACTTAAAGATCCATGGAAGCACGGATGATCCATCAGGCGAATCGCTTGTTTTCCGTCTCCAACAAGAGGGAGTTCTACTTCCTTGGAAACGCAAGGTCTTTCGAAAAGCAATAGAGGGGAGAATCTTGCTTATTGTTGGCTACTCCGGTAGTGACTTTGACATCTGTCCCGAACTTCCATTGGCGAAGCCGATGCGCATCATCTGGAACATTCACAAGGCAGGCGAAGATAAAATACCACCCAGTCCTAAGCGCGTATCCAAAAAAATTGACACAACTTTTATTATCGGAGATATGCGGGATTTTCTCAGCCGGGTTTTCGAGGAGCCGGTGACTGCCCATTACGGTCATAGTTCTCTTGACTTGGAGAATATCTTCCGGAGGAATTTCCCCGAGCACGTAAGGCGCCTTTGGAGAATAAGAACCCTGAACAGCCTCACCTACAACTACTCCGCATTAACCGTGACCGAACGTTTCTTTGCTGAAGGCTCCAGAGGAGCTGAGTTCAATATTGAAGTTCTAAGTGAGCACGGAGGTGCCTCTGCAAGTTATGGCAACTATAAGCAAGCAGCCTTTACCCACGAAGAAGCCTCGCGGGTGGCCAGAGATAATGGTCTTCCAGCGGAAGCCGCCTTCCGACAATTGCTTTTTGCGAGCGATGCCTGGCGGTGCTACGGTGACTTGCTTAGAGCCTTAGCCATACATCTTGAAGTCGCGGCAAGTGTTCGGAACCTCTCTAATCCAAATGCGAGCTTGAAGGCAGGCGTATTTAGAAACGAAGTGTTGATTCTGCGACACCCATATGACCTATTCAACCGCTTGTACCTCAAACCTTTTGCATGGTTAATTCGGCTTCGAGTTGGGAAGATAATTAAGAAAACCGTCGAGATTTTGAGGGACACAGGAGAGTGGTATCCTCTTCAGCAGATGGAGCTGTGGAGAAAACGTTTTGATTTACCACTAGAAGTAACTACTCTTGAAGGAGAATACGAAACCCCACCGTCTCTCGAAGGATACCAACAATTGAACTTTCCTATGGGAAAGATGATGGCATTCAGGCACGACGTTAGTGTTGGTGATATCCCTCTTACTGACGAGAACGGAAAGGAGGCGAGAAGACTCGCTAACCTTGCAATCAGGCTCGGTATCCGACCTGAGGTATGGAAGCTCCATCTTCTCATCCTTCGCAAGTTCAAGACCGAGAGGGACTTCTGCAACGACCTCTGTGAATTTTGGCGGGCATTCAGGGATTGTGAATACTCTTTGTTATTTAGAATTTGGCGGCTGATATTGCGTGGCTAATTCGTCCGAAACTATATAGAGTATGAACTAAGCCTTTAGCCTTCGTATTCCCCATTAACATGAACTTACGGCCAGGTTGTTCGTCGGCGCGTGAGTCCAACTAGCCCTTTGATGTAGAGAGATCGGGTAGGGAGCATCCCTACCCGATTGAGTTGTTCAAAGACAATCGCTCCATTGCCAGATGCAGCCCTGTGATACTTAGTTCCTGTAATGTGATTTGATGGTAACTCTCCGTCCAGAAGTAATGGGATTGGTGACAGTTTAGTTGGTGGCTCGAAACGGTAGGTCAGGTAGTACTCTCGCATCTCAGCCGCCGTTATCGACTCGTTGGGTTTGGACACAAGCCCCTTGAAGAGGTGCATTGCCCGGCCCATATTATAGAGTGGACCGGAAAGGTAAGTGAAGTTCGGATCAAACACGAACTCCGGCGAATAATCAGCCAGTTTTAGAACCTCAGTGTAGCAGCTGATAAGTGGCACGACGTGCCGCCCAATATAATCCGCTGCCCTTCTGTTGAAGCCAGTGACCAAGACTGCGCGCCGACTTATTTCCTGAAGGATTCGTTCGACATCTTCCCAGGTCGCATCAGGAAACCTCTCGCGTCTGCCGATGCCGACTTGGGCTTTGTATTTCAAGAGAGCGTTGAGGCACCAGCGTGTTTCATTATAAAGGCCACTACTGATCCTGGTTTGTGTCTGTGGGTATACGTTGAGCGCCATATAAGTCCCATTATCCTGAAACGTGGGTTCAAAGGCATAGAATGGTCCATCGCAGTTGTTAAGGTGGACAAGCCCACCCCTCCGCGCACAGAATTTACAACCCTCCCACAATCCATACTGCTCCACATTTGGTGAAGATGCTTGGTTATTTCTTATCATAGCTTCCGCAAAAACACACCAAGAGTCATCTCGGACAAGGGAATCCGAGGTATAGAGAATGTAATCCAGTGGGGCATCCTTGAACGTAGGTGATCGGCCCTGCACTCCGTTCACGTTGTTCAAGGGTGGTCTCTTGCCAAGAGGCTCTGCGCTGATCAAAAGTGTAGGTCCGGTACGCACAACATGGTGTTCCAAAACGAAGTCATCATCAAGGGGACCAATTTCGATGTCAGGATCCATTCTGAATTCGGTGATAGCTCCATGATAACGACCTTTACCTCTTCGCTGGTCGACGAACGGCTTCCAGGTTCGAAGCATATTCGCGTAGTCTAACATGTATTCCGACTGATTTTGTCGCCAGCCGAGAGGATGGGAGGAGAACGTAAACCGGACGCTGTCCACGGCGTCGACATGTAGGTCAACAATTTTTTCATGCATTCGCTGAAGGAGTTTGTCATGCCTTGAATAAGCAACCATAGAGAGTCTTGCCTTGACACCGAAGTTCTCGTAAAGATGCCTTACTGTGTCTTCTAAGAGAAGCGAGTCCCCTGAGTCGTTGGCGTGCGACAGTTTCATTAATCCAGGGCGGTAGCGGTCGAATCCATAACCTACTAGCGCTTTGCTAATGTCTAAGTGTTTCTGAACGCCCCCTCGCCGCTCGGTGGCTACAGTCAACAGAGCAGATAGAATATCTTCGAGACCTGCCTGAGTAAAGGATGTCACGATGGTACTTGTTTCTTGGGAACACATAGCGCATCCATGCCGGCACCCACTCTCGATAGCCATAATCTGCCAGAAAGCGAGAAAGGAATCTGGGACTTGCCGGAGTTGTTGCACGAGTGCCTTACGTATGGCAATTCTCTTCTCGGAGACGGGTCCCTCAGAATTCAGAGGGATCACGTTAACATCCTGTACAGTTACATCTGATTCGATAGCATTGAACTGTCCGCCCTCCTCAAATCCGAAGAGCTCCGCTACGGAGTTACCGTTTGTCATATTCTACCTTCCCGTAGGGGGTGGACATCAGGGAGGGTTCAGGCGAGGCGGTGATTGTAGGCTGGGCGGTAGGTAGCGAGGTGGGTTCTGCGGGTTGGGCGCCTGGCCCGCAGGCAATAAGAAGGAAGGGCGGTATCAGCAGTAAGATTAAGGGGAGGGTGAATGAGGACTTCATTGGCTTATCTATCCGTAAATGAGCGCTGTTTTGAGGGTGAGGGCTTGTGCGTCGTCAAATTCTTTCGGACCCTTGGGGCGATTTACCAGGGGAGGCTTTTATCGCTCGGGGGCTTACTAAAATGAATTATATTCCGGCATCGGAGCGTGCAAGTTAAGTTAGCGGCGCATCCCGAAGGTGTCCAAAAACCGGGCCTGATATTTTCGACCTGGCAGCCAATGAATTAGAACTCCAGGAACTATTTCTGAAGGCTATGGAAATTATACTCCTTGTGGGATGGGGCAGCAAATGGGTTGATAAAACGGTACGATCTAATTCCAATTATTATTCTGAGCAAAAATCGCGATCAATAAAAAGCTGCAGCTCCCCTACCCTACTGGGGACCTCTACTACCAATGAAACCTGGAGTCTCATCTGGTGGATCGCGCCTGCGATATCGCTGCTCTAGTCGTCTACCGTGTTGTTTTTTCTGGGTCCCCGAACCTTTATGTCACCTGCTTTGAATTGTGGTGGATATCCTTATTCTAGATTCCAAAGAGTAGTTTGATCATTATCACCTCCTTGGCATTTAGATAATTCTAAAATGAGAAACTTTGATTTTGTTTATATTAAAGTTGTTAGATATGAGTGTTAATTATGGGGTATTGCCTATACGCAATATAATACTTAAGCTTGTTTTATGAGGCTGTATAAGTATGTGTTTCTCCAACCCGGGCTCTCTCAGTCCGTCTAGGCAGCTCACTTTCCGTTCAGCATGTAACCTTTGCCCCTAACTGTGCGTAAGTAGCGTGGATCTGAAGGATCCTGCTCGATGGCACCTCTTAGATTGTTAATATTCGTGTACAGGGTATTCAAATCCTCCACGTAGGATGTTTTCCAGACCTTGGTAAAGAGCTCTTCTTTGGACACCAGGGAGCCCTTCTTTTTGATCAGGTATTTCAAGATCTGAATTCCCTTGGTGGATAGATGGGAAACGCCCTTGGGAGTAAAGACCCGTTGTTTCTCTTCGTCCAGGTAAATATCCCCGTACTGGAGACAGCTCTTCTTGTCCATCGGAGAATAGAGCTCTACTCTATTAACAATCTTCCTGGTAGTAATACCAGGCTCTAGCAGCTCATCCGCCATTGCCGGTTTCTTTTTATCAGAACAGATCAAGATTGGATAGCCCGGGGCTGCTCGCTTCAGAGAGGCGCAGGTCCTTGTTCCGTTAGTTCGCATGGAAATAGCGTTGAGAATAATTGCGTGGGTTATCTTGTGCAGCGTTAGAGCCTCCAGGGCCTCTGTACTTGTCGCAACAAGGCAAACTGAATATCCCTCGGCAGAGAGACGGCTTGCCAGCGAGTTCCTGGTGTTCTTTTCAATAATCAATAAGTCTCTTTTCATCTATCCATTGGGTTATTCTCAGACGCCGACTAACTGCATTGTCTAGAACCAGTTTTCTGACCAATCAGATCCAAATGCCAAAATCTTGGCCATTTGCTCATCTGACATTCGATAGACCATGCTTCTTTTATTGGGGTATAGTTTTTGCGCTGTTTTCTCATTGTTTTTGGCCTCCGTTTTTATACTATCATGGGATGACCAATTTTCCATTTCCGTCTGAAGCAAAACAATCTCTTCCATCTTGCTAAGACGGTTCTCTGCGTTATAGGTCTGCCTCCAGGTAACGCCGTTCTCGACCCGGCAGGTCATATTCCCATTGGCATCATAGGTATAAGTGTCTGTGAATTGGCCCAATTCATCTTAATAAAGCGCGTTTAGACTTTGCATGATTCTCCTCTTTTAAATACTATCTTCTCTGTAATGACTGCCGCGTGATTCTCGATTTCGGCTGGCAGCAAATGTGATTACGGATGCGGCCTGGATCATATTGCGTAACCCGATCAGGTCATCGCTCAATCTTGTTTTACGATAGAAACTCTCGATCTCCCAGCGCAGATACCTGAGGTCACGGATGGCACGATTGATTCGATAACTATTGCGGATCAATCCAACATAATGCCACATCAGGTTCTTGATAGTTTGCATATCGCCGTGGATCAAAGCTGGGTCGGGGTCGTATTATCTCATACCAGCGCTGGACCATTCCGGTATCTCTGATCGATCTCCGATTTGACTATTACCATTTTTGCTAATATCCTGAGCTGCCCTATAACCCCATACCAAACATTCCAATAGTGATGAACTTGCCAGACGGTTTGCGCCGTGAATACCGGTACATGAAACTTCACCAATAGCAAATAAGCCATTCAAGGATGTGCGTCCATTCAGGTCTACTTGTAATCCACCGCAGAAATAATGCGCGGCTGGGACAACTGGGATCGACTCTTTTGTGATATCAACACCTTCATTTAAGCAGTGCTGGTAAATCTGCGGGAAACGCTGTCTGATCTCGTCTGGCTTTTTATATGTTGCCAGATCAAGATATGCGTGCGGGTAATCGTTATTGAGCATTTCAATATAAATTGCTCGGGCGACCACATCTCTGGGGGCGAGGTCTTTCCATTTGGGAGCATAAAGCTCCATGAAAGCATCCCCCTCAGGAGTCAAGAGGACCGCACCCTCACCACGGACTGCTTCACTGATCAGGAAA
>SDBU01009499.1_pt1 | contig 10884 bp, 6 predicted proteins | sample 2277071 | NCBI WGS metagenome assembly SDBU01 (sample SAMN10397929, study PRJNA504765) | marine sediment metagenome | isolation source: marine sediment core GS08_GC12, 126 cmbsf | place: Arctic Ocean: Gakkel Ridge, Loki's castle | collected 2008
TAATGGACATGTTCGTAAAATATCTCGTTGCCGGGAATGTTGTGAGGGCTGTTTTCCCGGATCGCTTTGATCGTATCGACAAAATAGATTCTCCGGTCCGTTTTATTTTCGGAGACGGAACGGATGATTTGATTGATTTTTGTATCAGCCCGGAAACGAAGGGTATCATAATCGCAAGCCTGGATATATTTTTTTTGGGCTTTTTGGTATTCGCCGAGATTCCAGTAGCATCTGCCCATACGAAACTGAAGATCTGCAAACGTTTCATCCACTTGCTCAGCCATCCGATATTCTTCCAGCGCCCGTTGAAAAGATTCGCGGGTTTCGTATTGAATGCCTTTATGATACAGGTTTTTCCAGCTTTGTTTTTCCGCCACGGTCAGATTTGCCCTGTGCAGCGATGCAAAGGGCGGATTATCCTTCAAATTACCGGCAACATTAGAAACAATGACGGATGCCCCTGCTTGTATGCCGACAGTGCAAATATCTCTTAAATTCCTTTCATAGTGGCGGTAAACGATTTTCAGGGCATCCGAGTCGCAACGCACTTGCTTTTGAAGGAACATTTCCATGCCTCCCCAACCCTTCAATGCCTTGTCCGGGCGCTTTATTACGCTTAGCAAATCTCCCAGAAGCTGTCCGGTTCGCGTAGATTTAATGGCGATACCGGTACGTATGGCTGCCAGGTTCGAAGAGACGGGGGCAAAGACCGTTCCTGTCCCGTAAGGTCCGATTACTTCATTATTTCCAAGATAGACAATAAAAAGATCCGGATTATGGTCGGCACAATCTTTTGCGATGGGCAGTACGACATGCGAATTGATCGCCGTCATGGCGGCGGTGATCACTTCAAATTTTACTTCGGGGTATTTATCCGCCAGCATAACTTCTATAAACCGTCCAAAATTATAAGTCGGATCGGGTGTGCCCATGGCTGCAGAGGCGCCCAGAACAAAGATCCGATATGTTTTGGGCGATTTTTCAATTTCAAATACAAAACCGTCAAACTCCCGTGCTATGCTTTTTGGAAAAAACCGCCAGCCGAATTGCAAATTAGGGCAATAAACGTGACGTTCACCGACTTTGCGTTTGAGCATTGCTTTTGTCGGATATCCTGCCCCGAAGAGTCGAAGCCCCATTTCCAGACATCCGAAGAATAGAACCGGAATGAAAATGACGGTAATCAGGCGGAAAACCCGGAGCCGTTTTCTGCTTATGGGGGGGCGGTTAGAGCGGATAGCTTTTTGCTGTTTTTTTTTCTTTTTTACAGGCATTGACTATTGACACTTACAGGCTTTCAGGAAGCACGTGCAAAAATCATACTATATTATACCAGAGTATGGTATGTATGGCAATCTTCATCCCTGCCGGTAAAGCAAAAAAGGGCAAGCCAACTGGCTTGCCCTTTTAGAAGACGCTTTTAAATTACAGACAGAAAAGCATGGTCATTTGCGTCTTCGACGCAAGAACAATCCGCCAAGCCCAAGCAGGGCAATGGTTGTCGGTTCAGGAACGAGTTCAACATTGTCAAAAAATGCAGCACCACCGTCAGGACCGGTAGTAGTCCACTGCATCATAAGAGTAACTTCTACCTGAGTTGTGTCGACAGGAGCCTCTCTTGATCCACTTAAGGAATGCCAGATGTCTTTAGTTGAACCAGCAGTGATCATGGCAATTTCTTCGCCATACGGGCCGTTTAGAGGATTGTTGGCAGCATCTCTGAATGTAAGCTTAAGGACACCGATACCCCCGTTAGTTAATTCATCGCCGGTTATATGCATGGCTTCGGCTGAGACTGTATAGAGTGTCCCTGCAGTCGCTGCAACGGTCTGGCCAAAACCGCCGTTACCCCACTGTTGGCCATCCCCCCAGGCTTTGGCTGTGAAGTCACCATAATCCCCCGCTGTGGTTTTGCCGTTTCCTGTCAGAGGATTACCGGAATTATCCTGATCTGTGATTGTTGAATTCCAATTACCCCAACCGGTTGCATCGCCGGTTTGGAAATCTCCATTGGTCAGGATACTTGCATTTGCAATGCCCGCCATTGCAAATACCGACAAGAAAAGAAATACTTTTTTCATCATCTTACCTCCAAAAAAAAATTAAAAATTAGTCGGTTTAAAATCTCGAATTTGCGTAGAGGCCACAGGATTTTATTAAGAGGGATAGGTTGGCTTCGGTAATATTGCGAAGAATATACAGGGCAGCGACCTTGCTGAATAATGTGTTTTGATAGGCTTCCTGCAGATACAATACTGTTTTACTCTTCATCATTCCTCACTATCTCCTCCCAGTTTAACCGGTTTAGGTGCTTGCTAAGTAATTATAGCAACCGATTCTTAATTCGATAATACACATTTTCAAAATACAAGTCAACCCTTTTTTAAAAAATATCTGAAAATTCGCGTTTTTTTTTGAACTCTCTGTTTGGCCCTCCATCCCAGCTATGTAAATGGCTGCCCATAAGAGAAGGCATCTGTTATTTTATTAAGTGGTTTTCAATTACGGGGACAGCGTTTTTTTCAGCTTTTTAAGCCGTTAAGAGGGAGAGGCCAATCCATAATATTCGGCAGCAAGCGGTGTTAATCGAGAACCATTGGCTTTTTTACAAGATTTTTCTTGCCTTGAGCCGATGAAAGACGTATATTGAATTGTGAATTAAGATAAATGAAAGGCAGTCTCGGAAAAAGTTTATTAACAATACTATGGAGGTTCGGATGAGTGTGAAGAAAATTACAGTTATTTTAACCGTAATGTCAATGATTGGCATTGTAAACGCAAATCTGCTGACCAACGGAGATTTTCAAACTGGTGATGAAACCGGTTGGGTTAAGTGGAATTCAACAACCACAGATCAGGATAATTCTGGTAGTCCTCTGACAGGAAACGGCAAAAGCACATCGGGCGGTTCTGGTGACTTCGCAGCCAAAAGCTGGGGGGACGGCCTACAGTGGGGTAACGGCGGTTTTGCCCAGACCGTTGCAGCGACTGAAGGGGCACTCTATGCAGTCTCAGCCGAAGCCATGCATGTAACCGGCGATGAATTAACTGACGGGGGTATCGGTGTCCTAAAGCTTACATTCAGAGATGTTGCCGACAATCCTCTAAACGGTGAATGGGGCGAAGAAATTGCCATGATCACTGCTGGTTCACCTAAAGACATCTGGCATTACTTAAGTGGATCACGTGTGGCTCCTGTGGACACAACTCAGGTAGAAGTTATTATTATGATGCAGTGGACTACTGTCGGTCCTGACGGAGGTGCTGCATTTTTTGACAATGTTTCTTTGATAATTCCAACCAATCCCCCTGATGGTGCGTTTGTTCCGCCTTCCACCAATGAACTGAGCTGGACCAATCCGGATCCGAATAATCCGGCAGATACAATAACCTGTGATGTATGGCTGGAAGTGGATGACGGTGACCCGAATTTCCACCTCGATTCGCTCATTGCAGAGGGCATAGAAGAGGAGTTTGTTAATTTATCAGATGCAGGAGTTACACTTCTTGTTAATACAACCTATACATGGCGTGTGGATTGCACCGATCCTCGTGCAGATCCTGATACGGGAGGCCCCGTGACGACCGAGGGGACTGTATGGACCTTTACGACGACGGATGATAATCCTCCTGAGGCCGATGCCGGTGCGGATCAGTATGTCTGGCTGGATCCGGCAACAGTAACAGTGACAATGAATGGACAGGTTGGTGATGATGGACAAAGCGAGCTCACAATCCTCTGGAGTCTGATTTATTCTGAACAGGCTCCGGAGACAACCGTGATTATTAACGATCCAGGCGACCCGCTGACCACGGTTGAAATAGACGGCACCGGACTTTTCCGGTTCCTGTTGGAAGCAGACGATGCTTTAGCACATGACGAAGATACTGTGGATATCTATGTCACCGAAACGGCCTGTGATGCCGCCAGGATCGATCCGGACGATCACTACCAGACCTATGAATTTGTCGGGGATACCAATGATGACTGTGAGGTGAATATTGAAGATCTGGCGATTATGGCCGCAACCTGGCAGGACTGCCTGACCGACAAGCTGGGCTGTACTCCGTAGCAGCAAATGCCCGGCGGCGATGAGACCGTGATGATGATTGGATAAGCAGAAGATAATTGAAAGGTCGGGTAAAATGCCCGGCCTTTTTTGGGATTTCATAAAAACGGATTGTAATTGCAGGCGAACAACAAAGCTTCCGAAGCAATCAGGTTTGATCTCTGTAGGGGCTGCTTGTCAAGGGGCAAGTTTTGCTATGGCTCGTGCATTTTGACAAGCCGGCGGGCCCGATCAATGGTCGCGTGGTAGACTTTCGTTTCGCCCTTCACATCTGCGTGCGAAGTCTATCTTTGCCCGAGAAGCTGCTCAACCGATGACAATCATGTTGGCCGGCGAAACGGAAGCGGGCGATGCTGAGGAGCAAACCGCCGGGGATGTTCAGCGTACCCGGCAAGGTTGAGACACAAGGATTTCTAAGTGGAGCAGACTGCACCACATAATAGAATGAGGCCAGGGGACTAAGATTTCTTGGCTGCTGGATGCAGACGGCAATGTTACTTTACTCTTGATATTGATGAACTGATCGGCTATCGTAGTATTAAGTCGCCGGCGGTACAAGACAAGTATTTTCGCAGTCAAGAATCCGTTTTTGCACGACTGATAAGTCCCCCGCTCCGCTGGCAGGGCGTGGATTCAGACATAAATGTGTCAGTATGGAGTCGACAGAAAGGCAGTGAGAAATGGTCAGAGTGCGTTGGCCGGCTATAATGAGTATGCTTGGCCTGTTCGTAATAGTAGCGGTAGTATACTTGAACCAGGCAGGACAAACCGAGACCGAAAAGCGTATCAGCCTCAAACCGTCTCCAACACAGCCCGATTCATTTCCTCAGGATGTAAATAAGCTTAGAATTGCTGTCGGCGCCATTATCTCACCTGTAAAATCGCTTGCTTTTTACGAGGACATGTTCGATTACATTGGTGAAAAGCTCGGTCGTGGGGTGGAGATGGTCCAACGGAAGACGTATGCCGAGGTTAACTTTCTGCTGAAAGAAGGGCGGATAGACGCAGCATTCGTTTGTTCGCGTCCGTATGTCGAGGGTCACCGCAATTTCGAGATGGAACTTCTGTGTGTTCCGGTGTGTTTCGGAAAAACGGAGTACTGTTCATATTTCATTGTTCACAAGGACAGTGCGTTCGAAAACCTCGATGACTTGCGAGACAAGCTCTTCGCATTTTCCGACCCTCTGTCCAACACGGGGATGCTCATTCCAGCCTACACCCTCGCCAAGATGGGAGAAACGCCGGAGTCATTCTTCAGGAGGTATATCTTTACATATTCCCATGACAATTCAATCCGTTCGGTGGCTGAGAAGTTTGTCGACGGCGCCGCGGTGGACAGCCTGATCTGGGAGTATCTGAACGCCGAGGAGCCGGAATTGACGGAACAAACCAGGATTCTCTACAAGTCGCCTTTTTGCGCCATTCCCCCTGTGGTTGTTGCGCCGGACATTGACTCTGAACTAAAAGAGAAATTGCGCTTGGCCTTTCTGAACATGCACGACGACCCCGAAGGTTCCAACATCCTCAAGAGGGTTCTGATTGATCGATTCACGGTGGTTGAAGACAATGCGTATGACTCTATCCGCCAAATGGAGGATTTCATGAAGGATTTTCAGAGTTCTGAAACAGGAAAATGACCATGCCACGTTTGAGCTTGCGTACGAAAATCATGCTTTGCTGCATCGGCCTGGTGGCTCTGCTTGATATAATAGTGGTGATATTTGTCCGCAGCCATTTGTCAAGCACGCTCCGCACAGTGTACCTGGCAAAGGGGCACAACATGGCCGTCAATCTGGCTGCACGCAGTGAACATTTCGTGCTAACTGAAGAGTTTGTTTCCCTGCTGCAATTAGTTAGAAACCTGAAAGATAGTGATGCCGATGTCATCTACGCTTACGTTAGTGATCGCAAAGGACGTGTGCTGGCTCATACTTTTGCCGGAGGTTTTCCCGCGGACTTGATGGGGGTCAACACGCTGGACTATGGGGATATGTGGAAGGAAAAACGACTGGACACCATGGAGGAGGGCCTGGTCCACGACATCGCCGTTCCAATTCTGCAAGGGAAGGTAGGCTCTGTGCACGTTGGGATATCAGAACGCCGAATCCAGGAGACCATTTCGCATTTTACGACGGCACTGGTTGCCATTGCCGGCCTTGTTCTCTTGGTTGCGATTGGTTTGGCGGCAGTAGTCTCATGGGTGGTTACGCAACCGATTCGCAGCCTGATAAAGGCAGCCCATAAGATTCGTGACGGCGAGCTCGGCCAGCGTGTGGAAGCAACTTCCAAAGACGAAATCGGCGATCTCGTGGAGTCCTTCAACCAAATGTCTGATGAGCTTTTGAGGCAACGCAAGGTATTGGAGGGCCAAAATCGTCGGATTCGGATAACGCAGGAACAGGCTGCCTGGGAGAGAGACAAGTTGCGTGCCATGATTGACAGCATGGTTGAGGGTGTGATTTTTGTAGACACCGAAGGCAAGATCACCCTCTGTAATGAAAGCGCGGAGCGACTTTGGCAGAAAGATGCCAGCCAACTATTGGGCAAGCCGCTTTCGGACTGCCATCCGCTCAAAGCGCGTCCGAAAATGGCAAGAATCCTTGAGCAGGCAAAGAAGAGACCCGGGTTTACGGTAACCCAAAAAATGATTGTCCGTGATAAACACTGCCGTCACAGCAATTACTCCAGTGTGCACGGCGAGGATGGTCGCTATCTGGGCCTTGTTGTGATCAGTCAGGACGTGTCAGAAAGGGTAAGACTGGAACAGAACCAAAAGCAGTTACGTGAGCAGCTCTTTCAGCAGGAAAAAATGGTGCTGGTTGGGCAAATTGCCGCCAGTGTGGCTCACGAATTGAATACTCCTCTGGCTACCATACTACTGCGTGCACAAATAATTGAGCGACAGGCAGAGAGGGGAAGAGACCTTTCCGATCTAAAGGTTCTCGAGGGCGAAGCCCAACGGTGCAGACGCATCGTGGACTCGTTACTCGGATTCTCCCGTCGCTCCGAGGGAGTAATCTCCAGAACAAACCTGAATGGTCTGATTCGAGAGAGCTTGTCGCTGGTCGAAAACGACTTAACACTGAAAGGTATCAAGTTGGAGATTGACTGCGCCGGAAATGGAGCAAGTATTTGTGTGGACAGCAACCAGATTCAACAGGTACTGCTGAATTTGACTTCTAATGCTGCCGATGCAATGCCGGATGGAGGACGTTTATGCATAGCGACCAGATTATTGCCCGACGAGAGCAGTGTGGAAATTCGAGTAACCGACGATGGATGTGGTATGGAAGAAGAGGTGCTCAACCATGTTTTTGACCCGTTTTTCACAACCAAAGAACAAGGCAAAGGTACGGGTCTGGGATTAGCAATCTGCCAACGAATCGTCGAAGAGCACGAGGGGAGGATCGAGATTCACAGCCGACTCGGCGGGGGCACGACCGTCCTGGTCCGTCTGCCTCATACTCCCATGGAGGCTGCCGTCGATGAGTAGTGTGGTCAACATCCTTGTGGTAGAAGATGACACTGCGATGCGTCAGAGTTGCGCCAAGCTTTTTCGTCTCAAAGGGTATGGTGTTGTCGAAGCCGCGTCCGGGGCCGATGCACTGGAGCGGATCAGGAGGGAAGGTGACATCGATATCGTATTGACTGATATCAAGATGCCGCGAATGGACGGAATGGCGCTGCTTAAAGAGATCAAATCTTTGGATCCCGGCATCATAGTAGTGCTGATGACCGGCTACGGGAGTATCAAGAATGCGATTGAAGCAATGAAGTACGGTGCTACCGATTACATCACCAAGCCGTTTGATACGAATGAACTGTTGATGACTATCGATAAGATAGTGCGGATGAACAGCCTTCAAGAGGAAGTGTCCCAGCTAAAATCAGAGTTGCATGATAAGTATCGCTTTGAAAACATCGTGGGCACAAGCCCAAATATGGTGCTTGTGTACGAGAAAATCGAAGCTGCAAGTAAAACCGACAGCACTGTGTTGATTTGCGGCGAAAGCGGTACAGGCAAAGAGCTGGTAGCCAGGGCCATCCACTATAACGGACCTCGGGCGGACAAGCCCTTCGTACCGGTCAACTGTGCTGCCATGCCGAGAGAACTGGTCGAAAGCGAGTTATTTGGCCATAAGAAAGGAGCTTTCACAGGGGCCTTCAGCGATTCGGCAGGACTGTTTCGCACTGCCAACGGCGGTACTGTTCTTCTCGACGAGATCCTCGATATGCCTTATGAAAGCCAGGCCAAGCTGCTGCGTGTACTGCAGGAAAAGCGCATTCGACCTATCGGTGGAACCGAAGAGATACCGGTCAACGTGAGGATTATCGCCTCCACAAACCAGGATGTGGCTGAGGCGATCAGGAATAAAAGATTCCGTGAAGACCTTTACTATCGCATAGGTGTTATCAGAATCGACTTGCCCTCCCTGCGGGCGCACCTTGATGATATCCCGGTACTGGTTCGCCATTTCATCAGCAAGTTCAATGGCATCCTCCAACAAATAATCAAAGGAGTTGAGAAGGAGGCACTGGAGGTGCTAACGCGTTACGACTGGCCCGGTAACGTTCGTGAACTCGAAGGCGCTATCGAGAGTGCTTTTGCATTTGCGAATTCAGACATGATTTGTAAAGCTGACCTGCCTGGTTATATCATCAAATGCGTAGAATCGCGCGCGTACAAATTGCCCGCGGACAAGATGGAAATGGGGGTATCGACGTTGTTCGAAGCAGAAAGAGAGCTTCTGGCGCGGGCACTTAAAGCTGCCAACGGCAATAAGACACGTGCGGCTGGACTTTTGGGTGTTTCCAGGCCCAGACTTTACAAGATGATGCAGCGCCATAGGGTCCAGGAATAGTGGCTTTGAAAAGAATTGTTACACTGTAACGTTTTGTTGCACTTGTATCGGACCTCCTTTATTCAGCTCGCTTTACAGCAACCGGGCTCGTGCGATCGTAACGATTCATTACATGGCAGGGAGCGGTTTTGTTGGGGCATCAGGGCGGAACCGTAACCGCTCCACACCTTAACTATTTGCGATTACAGCAGTTACATCACCCCATCCGTTTTTTTTCCGAAAACGAGTCCGTGGTACGGTTCTTGCTAATTGTCCTTAACCAACCTGCCTGTGTACGGGTGTCAGGGGCTGTTTGCGAGAGTGTCTCATTCTGCAAACCAAGCACAAGTCCTTGAGAACAAAGAGTTTACAGTAAGTTTTGCAGTGTAGCCGACGGGGACGGAGTGTGGAGTTAGTGGTAGTGTGCTCGTTAGCCATCCATCCTTTTAGTAGTTGTCAGTGAACTGTTTACATACCAGAAGATTGGAATTTACACTCAATCGTAATATCTTGATGGCCGACCTAATTAATCTGCAAATGAAAAGAGTGGATGTGCGTGCATGAAGCAGATCATTAAACAAGAAGAATTACGGCCAAAAACTGTGCAGATCATTGAGGAAACAAGCGGCCAAAACCTGAGAGACTGCTACCAGTGCGGGAAATGCTCAGCCGGTTGCCCGATTGGGGCGGACATGGACCTGCCGCCCAATCAGGTGATTCGTCTGCTGCAGCTTGGATTGACGGATGAGGCTCTCAAGTCGAGAACTATATGGCTGTGTGCTTCATGCGAAACCTGCACTACACGGTGTCCCCGTGAGGTGGACCTTGCGGCGGTCATGGATTCGGTGCGACACATTGCGCTGGCGAAAAAGATACGCAGTCCTGTGCGATCGGTTACGTTTTTCAACCGGGTATTCTTAAGTGTGGTCAAGAGGTACGGGCGGGTATTCGAGATGGAGCTTATAGGAAGGTTCAATACGGGTACGCTTAATTTCTTCAAGGATGTCGCGAAAGCTCCGAAATTATTCTTCAAAGGTCGATTGAAACTGTGGCCTGATATGAAAGGAAGGAAAACGGCAAATCCGGTTTTTAGGGACGTTGCCAAGCTTGGAAGACAGCAGGACGGTGAGAAGTCCGCAGTGTCTGAGGAAGTAGAGTGAATGTGGAAATGATTGGGAGTTGGGGAAAGTCATGAAATATGCCTACTACCCGGGATGTTCTCTTCACGCCACGGCGGTGGACTATAACGAGTCCACGCTGGCGGTGGCGGAGGCTCTGGGCATTGATTTGATCGAGGTGCCTGACTGGAGTTGTTGTGGATCAACGCCTGCTCATTGTACGGATGCTCTTCTGGCAACGGCTTTGCCAATAAAGAACATGATCTCAGCGAAGACGGTTGCCGATGAGATGGTTGTTTGCTGTTCGGCGTGTTTCAGCCGGTTCAAGTTTGCGCAGAAACACATTGCGGAAAAGGAGGAAATGCGCAAGCATATTGGGGAGATGATGCCGGTTGAGCAGGTGGAGGGTATGGCTGTACGGCATTTGATCGATGTGCTGGCGCAGGACGTTGGCCTGGAGAAGATAGCGGAAGCGAAAAAGCAGGACGTTGGTCTGAAGGTTGCATGCTACTACGGTTGTCTGCTGACGCGGCCGCCGAAGGTTACACATCTTGACGATCCGGAGGACCCTCACTTTATGGATGATCTGCTCAGGGCGGCGGGAATGGAAACTGTTGATTGGCCGTTCAAGACGGAGTGTTGCGGGGCGACATTTTCTCTGACGCGGACAGAGATTGTTTTGAGACTGTCGGCGGAGATCCTTCAGATGGCCAAAGAAGCGGAGGTTGATTGTATCAGCGTTGCGTGTCCCCTTTGTCAGGCGAATCTTGATATGCGGCAAAGCGATATAGCAAAGAAGCTCGGAGTGAAATACGATATTCCGATTTTGTATTTCACCCAGTTGCTTGGCCTGGC
>SDBU01009500.1_pt1 | contig 10881 bp, 12 predicted proteins | sample 2277071 | NCBI WGS metagenome assembly SDBU01 (sample SAMN10397929, study PRJNA504765) | marine sediment metagenome | isolation source: marine sediment core GS08_GC12, 126 cmbsf | place: Arctic Ocean: Gakkel Ridge, Loki's castle | collected 2008
TGTCGTCGCGACGCCCCCTCGATAACCCATTGAGTAAAGCGAGAGAAGATCAGTTTCTCCGCTCGCGAGAACGATCTTCGCCCAACGTTTCGAGCCGTCGTCTTTCTTGAGATCGAGAACGTCGCGATTGTATAGGATCGACTTATAGCCCGCTTCCCTTCGGAACCTTGGAAGGGTTTCTCTCTTCTCGCCGTCGACCTCTTTGAACCGCCGATCGTCATCAAGGATCCGGAACTTGATCCCTCTCCATTTCCCCCGGTCCCGCCACGGGAAGCCGATCCATCGAGCCCCGCTCCACTCTTCGAGGATCAAGCTCATTCCCTTGATCACTTTGTCCGTGAAGCCCCGTTTCTTTTTGAGATATTCCATAGCCTCTTTGGAGCCCGCGAGTTTTTCCTTCCCCTTCGCGATCCTCTCGTCGGCAATCGGAGGCTTGAACTTCGGCTCTTCCTTTGTCGCGACCGCCGTTCCAACCGTCGAGATCTCGCCGAGCCCGAGCTTCGCCCGAAGTTGAAAGAGGTTCCCGGAGACGCCGCAAGATTTACAATCGAAGAGCGGTTTCGTTTGTGAAATATAGAATTTGTTTTTCTTCCCACAAAGGGGACAATCCATTTCGAATTGAGATCCGGAGGTCCGGTATCGCCACCCCATTTCCCGAATAAAGACCTCGGGATCTTCGTCGCGTCGGTTCAAGTCTTCTCCCCTTCCCTTTCCTTTTTGAGGCTCCGAATTATTCCGAAGAGATATTTCTCCGACTTCCCTTGATGTTTTTTGAGGAAGACCCGACAAGCGTCGTCGACGTCCGCCGGTTCGTTTTGCGAGAGCTTGAAGAGAATTCGGTTTATGAGCCCGTGAGCCATCTTCCCCGACCGCCGGGTCCGTTGAAGAGCCTCGATCGTCTCCGCGAGCAAGTTCGCCCGGTTCCCGTCTCCGAGAGACTCCGCCCATTTGAACCCGAGTTCTTCCTCGCGACGTTTCTCTTTTTCCCTCTCTGATAGATCTCTTTCTTGAGGTTTAAGAAGATCCTTATTCTCAAGATTATTCTTCTCTTCCAGGTTTTTAAGAGAATTAAGAGAAGAGAGATCAAGATCAACCCCGTTCGGTCCCCGTCCGTCCGTCGTTCGACCCTCGTCCGTCGGTCGTTTAACGGTCGTCGAACGGTCGTTCGTCGGTCGTTCGCCGGTCGTCTTCGCTCTCCGGTTCCCCTTCCCCGCTAAACTTCTCTGTTCTATGAACTTGAAGAAACGATCCCGAGCTTGATCCATTTTGGGATGAGAAATGAAGGTTTGTCCGTCTTCGACCCGGCTCTCGAAGAGCGGCAAGAGTTTTTTTATGAGAACGGTCGTCGAACGGTCGTCGGTCGACCGTCCCCGGAAACGTTGAACGAGAAGATCCTCGTCCCACTCGATTTCACCGTCAATCGCGATCGAGTTTAAAAGAAGAAAATAATAACCTTTCCACTCGTCCGGGAGGTTCTGAACTCGGGAGTCGGACGCGAAGCCGACCGCGTCCCATTGAACCCAATTCGGCTTGATCGTCATGTCGTCGTCCGTGTCGTCATTCGAACGATCTCCCCCTTTCTTCGTCCCTCCCAATTAGAACGCTTTGGAGCCCCCCCGATCAACCGCTATTTGTAGGGGAAGCCCAAACCGATAACCGCTATATATTGCGAGGATCTAAAAGAGATCCTTTTGAACTTCGATCTTTTTCCAATATTTGATCCGAAGTTCCGCGATCTTGAAGCTCTCCGGATCCTCCTCAATCCCCGCAAAGTTCATCGCTTCGAGGACCGCCGCCGCTCCGGTCGAGCCCGAACCCATAAACGGATCGAGGACGAGTCCGTCCGGCGGAGTAACGAGCCGGACAAGCCACCGCATTAAATCGATCGGTTTGACCGTCGGATGAGTGTTCCGCCCGCCGCCCAAACCAGTCCGCCCCGCTCCGGCTCTCGGGCTTTTGAGCCCGTCGGAGCCGTCCTTCCTTCCGGTAAGCTCGCCCGATGTTCGGACCGGAAGCGATCGGAGCCCGAGGTCCCGTTCTTCCCGAGAGGCTTTCGGTTCATATTTGAAGACCGGGAAGAACCGGGAGGCTCCGCCGAAGTCGTCATATTCTGATCCGGTAGCACTCATCCCCCATCCGGATCCATGTTTTCCGCTTCTCGGCTCTCCGATTCTGCTTTTGCTCTTCCCCGTTTGCTTGTCGAGTTCCTCCGCCGCTTCGGGAGAGAGAAGAACGTTAGCTGGCCAACGTCCGGATTGCGCTCGTTCTTTCGCCGCCGCGTTTATCGCCGCGACTTTTTCCGGATCGTTCATCCAAGGACGAGACCATCCCTTGTCGGAGAAGTCTTTTCTTTTGAAAGCGTCTCCGGAAAGAGCCGCCGCTTTGTCTTCCTCGTCAATATAACCTCTCCGCGTTCCTTCAATGTTGAGACCGCCGGTCCCGTATCTCTTGACGTTCACCGCAACCATTCCTTCAAACGGCTTCCTCGCTAGGACAATAGGCTCGTGAGCCGGTTTGAGAGCCGTCCCCCATCCTTCCCATTGCTTCGCCGCGTCCGTCGCCGGGAGAGAGATCTCTCGCTCGATAAGCGTTCGAGTTTCGGGTCCCCTTCCCGCGTTGACGATCCCGGACGGTTCATTATATCGGACGTCAGTTCCGACGACTTCCCGCTTCGCCCCCGCCGCTTCGTCGATCGCTTTCGAGACGTCGAGCGACTTTGGAAAGCCCGACCCATAGATCCAATGGAGCGAGTCTCGGATCTCGAAGCCGGAGTCTTCGATTCCCGCCGCCAAACGATGGTAAGTTCGAGGACCTCCGAAGACCAACATATAACCGCCCGGTTTGAGAACCCGAAGAGCTTCGCTCGCCCATTGTCGAGTAAAATCCTGATAAGCGTTTCCGCTCCAAGGCGGATCTTTATATTCTCGAAGCCCTTTCATTCTCTGCCAGAGACTCTCAAGTTTTGAATTGTCTCCGGGTCCGCTCCAACGGTTCCCTGGCTTCCTCTCAATCCAAGCCGTGAGAGCTTCGCTCCAAAGATCAAACTCGATATTCTTTTTCGCCCGGAGTCCATATTTCCGAAAGACGTCTCGAACTCGAACGCATCCGTCTCTTGTGTTGACGACGAAGAGACTCGCCGGTTTCGACGTTCCGCTCGCCTTGACGTCTTGAACTCTTCCGACTTCCAAGTAAGATCGGATCGTTTCAAGGATCTTTTTATCGTCACGTCTCAATTTAATTGAAAAGTGACACGCGAAATATGTTCCGTTTTTTTCCGTATGGATTCGGAAACATCCTTCTCCGTCGACGAAGCCCGAAAGCCAATATCCGAAAGCCGCGTCGTCATCTTGTCCCGGTCGATCCCAATTCTTGTTCATGAAGTTCAAGTTATAAGGTGGATCCGTAACGACCGAGTCGAAGAAATTTTCCGGGATATTTTTTAGGACCTCTCGACAATCGCCGAGAGAGAGCTTTGTCTTTTTCAATGGAGCTGCTCGAAATAAAGTTCGACCGTTTGATCGTGAACTCTATAAAGAGCTTTCGGATCGAGCCAGTCCGCGCCTCGACCGTCTTCGGGAGTCAAGCCGACCGCGAAGTCTTCAAGGAAAATCATTCCCTTTCCGAGCTTTATTTTCTCTCCGACTTCGGGAGTCGTCGGAACGAAGCCCCGGAAAAGGTCTCCGATATGATGAGACTCTCTCGTCTCTTTCACGAGAGCCCAAAGTTCGCCGAACCCTTCGACGCTTCTGAGTTCGACTTTGTTTCCGTCGTTTTTCATGAGCCAGACCGCTCCGTAACGATCCGACTTCCGCTCGCCCGGATACCATGTCAAGACCCCTTTCCCGAGAAAGATCATGTCGTCCATTTCGTTTCCCCTTTCAGTTGATCGTGTCGTCCGGATCCCCTTGGAGAAGAGACGCTGGGAGTTCGTCGATCACGGTATGGATCACGAGCCCCATCGGAAGAGACGGCTTCATGAGAAGTTCGAGCGTCGCGTAAACCGTAGCTTGAACGAGCCTCGCGATCTCGTTTGGATGGTCTTTGATTATTTGGCCGATCCCGATCGACTTCGCAAAGCGGAGCTTGATCGGGATTTGTGATCCGCTCTTCGTTGTAACCGTCATGAGAATGAGATCACACGGAACGGCAATGTCGGACGAGAAGACCGGACCCTGACCTTTCTTCCCGTCCGACATGAACTTATTCCATTAGAGAGGACCAGTCGTCCGACGCTCCCTCGGAGGCTTTCGAGGTTTCGTTCTCCGCTCCTTTCGCGGAGGTCTCCGACTTCGTGTTCGGCGGAGCGTCTTCGTCGCCCGGAGGCGGAGGCTCTGAGGACGAGGGAGCCTCTTTCGGCGGAGCCGGGTTCGGTTTTGCCGCTTCCTTCGCGTCTCTCTCGATTTGATCTTTCTTCATTGTCACTTGACCGGCATAGAACCGAAGGTCCTTGATCGCTTTACACTCGACGATCGCTTTCCGAGACTTCTCGTCCCATAGTGTCTCGACGATCTTCGCGTGAGCTTTGAGATAGTTCAAGAGTTCAATCCGTTCTTCTTTGAGCCCTCTTTTCTCTTTCGCTTCCGTCGTTTCTGGAGGCGGAGGCGATGGCTCCGGCTTCGGCTTGTCCTTCGGAGGATCGGTTCCTTTGTCGATTTTGCCCTTGTCGAGCTTCGGAGGCTCGCCCGCCGCGACGTGTTCCGCGTCCGCGACCTTTTCCGCGACCGGCTTGTTATGTTCCGGTTTGACGTCGATCGGCTTTGCTTCCTTCCCCTCGACAAACTGATCGAGGGACGACTTCCCTTCGACCGGCTTCGGAGCCCCCTCGACGACAACCGTCATCACAGCGTCTTCACTCAACATTTTCGCCGCGAGAGCTGCTTGATCTCGATCGACGTTGAAGTGAAGTCCTTGATCGAGCCCCAAGTCGAGCTTCTCGTCGAGAGCAATCGCTTTCGAGACCGTTTCGTCGTCGAGAGCCGGAGAGAGTTTCGCGACTTGAATGATAACCGTTTTCTTCATCATCCACGCCCGCGAGACCGTCGACTGCGTCCAAGGAGTTCCCTCTTTCGACGCTTTGGAATAAACCTGTTCGATCTCGTGAAGTTGTTTCATCAACATATAACCGAAGTCTGGGAGCCCCTCTCGATAGTTGATCATTGCATAAACGAGACGAAGTTCACGCTCCGCCGGATCGTCCGCGTCGAGGTTCGGAATAAAAGAGAGCTTCGGATTTAAACCCTTTTCGAGCAAGAAATAGTCGTCCTTGAAGACAAGTTCCGCCTCGACCGCTTTCCCCGAATGAACGACCGGTTCCCCTTTTTGATCTTTCGCCCGCCGGAGAAGAACGAGGATCCCTTTGTAACCGATTTGAAAGTTCGCCCGATCTCGCCCGATATCCTTGTCTTTCCGAGGAATGATCCAAGCGTGCCCCCGGAGAGCGTCCGGGTAAAGAGCATACTCTGCGCATTGCTTGAGAGCCCCGATCACGGAGACCGGTTCACACATCAAGATTCTCGGGTTCCGAAGGAAGAGGTTCAAGGTCATTCCCACGAACCGAGCTTCGTCGAACGGAATCGTTTTCAACCAGACCGCTTGAAGTTTCGGAATGAGACTCGGAAGAAAGTTCTCGAACTTCTCGTAACGAGTGAGACTCTTCGCGTCCGACTCTTCGTTTCCGTTTCCTTTTTTCTCTTGTGTCATTTACTCCTCCCGTCGAGTTATTTCTTGATCTTTTTCTTTTTGAGTTTGCGGGTTCCTTTTCGACCTTCCTGCCACTCCGCCCCGAGCTTCACCGCGATCGCTTTCTCGTCGTCGGAGAGCAGATCTTTGATGACATACTTTCCCGCCGCGTCTTTGTCTTTCTTTAAAGTGAAGCCGAACTTTCCGTCCGTCGTTCGACACTCTTCCGCTTTCTCCATTTCAAATCGGATTTTATTTCCGATCTCGTCTCTTTCTTTTTTCGCGTCGTCCGTGACCTCATCGAGGAAGTGATATCGAGGAACGAGCTTTGAAACCGCCTTACTCAATTGTATCACTTCCCCTTCGGTTTGAACGGGAAACTTTGACTGAAGAGCGTCCGTCGTCGCTTTCGCCGCGTCGACCGGAGGCGGATCGCCGTTCCAGCATCGCTCCCAAAATTCCGCAAGTTCCCCCATGAGCCAACGTTGAAACTTTTCGTGAGCTTGAACGTCGACAAAATAAAAGCGACGACCGACGAGAAAACAAATCGAAGCCCACTCGAAGCCCGTCACTAAAAGTTGATGTTGAACTTGAACCATAACGTCTTCGGTCGGAGAGCCGCTCTCGTCGAAGTAAGTTCCCCAAGCATCTTTCGATTTGAACTCAAGAACTCCCGGACCTTTCGCGTCGAACGAAAGAGGGAGCGAGTCCCCGTTGATCTCGGTTTCGAGATCGAGGTTCGCGAGGATCCAAGGGAACTCCGGATGAGCCCGGACGTCCCAACGTGAGCCGTTTGATTCATAGATCGCCCGGTCGATCAATTCCCGCCGTGTCCGGCGACGGTATAGCTCCGCGATCACGGGTTCGAGCAACAGACCGACCTCCGCGATATCTTTGAACGCGACCGGAGGCTTTTCGATCTCGCCCCGGATCACGTAGTAAAGACCGAGCGGGGATTGGTATGGAGAACGGTTCGCGATCACGACCGCGTCGGCGGAGCCGAGCCCGCGCTTCCGGTTCTTGAAGGGACCATCTCGGATCGTCGGCCAATCCCTCGGAGGGACCGGCCCTTCATAAGGAAGTCGCGTCGCGTTGTATTGACTTCGAGGTTCCGAAAGTTTATTCTTTTCCATAGATCGTCACTCTCCAAACACAAGCGAGAGAGAAGTTTCCCGGAGCGGATTGGACCCCGGCTCCGGGGGACTCTCGACTTTAAGCCGGTTCTTCGACAAGCCCCGGTCCGGTATAACAATTAGCCGGATCGATTTCGTCGACGACTTCCTCGACCTTCGCGAGCTTCGCTTGTCGCTCCGACCATTTCTTCTCGATCAACGGTTTGAGTTCGACTCGAAGCCACTCTTGAACCGACCGACCATCTTGTTTTGCAAGCTCGAACGCTTTCTCTTTTAATTCACTCTCGATTGTCGTGAAGATCCGAACCGGATCTCTGAGAGAGTTTGCTCGTGGCCGTTTCATTTCTCTCATGTTTTCCTCCGTGCCCATTTTAACACATAAAGACCCCTTTTGAGGATCTTTTTTAGTCTCCAAAAAACCTTTTCTTTACCCTGAAGACGCTTCAATGAGAATCTAATTTCCCCCGCATCGAGGTCCCGTTCGACTTCAACGATCTTGAAGACTCGACCCCGTTTCGGGAGTTTAGACGGATCAAAATGTCGCCGGTTTCGCCGTGAAGAACGTCACCTTTGAGAGAGAACGTCGCAAACTCAAACGTTCCGGTCAAGCGGCTCAAGCGTCGAGCCTCGTCCGATGAGTGATCCCGAACTCGTCGAAGCCGCAATGAATACACTTGAGCCGGATCGACACTTTGCAATGAGGGACATGGAGCCGGAAGACCTTCGAGCAAGCAAGAGGCTTCGCGTCAAGGATCGGAAGATCCCAATCAATCGCGTGAACCTCCCGGAGACAAGAAAGACATTCGAACGAGTCCGAGAGCCGTTCGCCTGGTCTCATGATCCGAGTTTAATCCAACCGTAGATTAAGATCCCGATCGCGAGGCTCCCTCCCAATAATAAGATCGTTTGATCCCACGAAAAACGAGGGACCGTTCCGAAAATGAACTCCCGAACCTTTAACGTTTCCGGAGTTATGCACTTGAGCCAACCGGAACCGCGTTTCTCGACGTGAACTCGGATCCCACGTTTGCAATCTCGCCGGACCGTGAAAACGACTCCATTCAAAGGATCGCTGTCCGCGCTAATAAAGATCTCGTATCCGTTCTCGTCGGATTGGAATTGAGAGAAGAAAGGATTTGTTCTCTTGAGTTGTGTCGTCAATGTTCCCCCCGTTCCGTTAACGCTCCCGGACCGTCCGGGAACGAGTCAAGCCGTGTTCCGTTGTAAATGGATTCCCGGATAAAGCATAGTCGAGAGAGCGACAAGCAAAGTCGGACCGGTTCCGATCTTTTGAACCGGAGGCTTCCCCGGCTCCGTCCGGACCGCGCTCACATAAAAGATGTCACGACGGGAGAAAGGAATATCGTCGGGAATTTTCTCGACGACGAGCCCCGCGTCCCTCGCGAACTCGAAACCGCTTTGTTCGTCGAGACCCCATCGGCGGAGTTGTCCTTCCGCCTCAATCGTCGAGAGCCCGAGAGCGACCGCCTCGATCGCAATCCTCCAGAAAGCCGACGTCTTGAGTTCGTCCGTCACTTTCCACGATCGGACCCCGTCTCCCGGCGGAACCCCTCGCGTGAACATGAGAGATCGATCTTTCCCGAGAACATAGAATCCCGTCATTTCGATACCCCCCCCCCTCCGCGTCGCCACGGTAGCCGGAAAACGTTGTCGACCTTCTCGAAGATCTCGGTCTCGCCGAAGTCGTCCCGGATGACGACGAAGACGCCGTCGGGAGCATGGAATCGGACGTAACCGAAAAAAATGTCTTCGCGAGAAGACACCCCGACCATGTCGCCTGGTTGGAAGAGCTTGTGACCTTCCATGATCTCTTTTATCTCCAAGTCGATCGTTTTCGTGTTCGCAAAAAGTAAGCTCGGCATTTTCTTTCCTATACCATTTTGGGACTCTTTCGGATCTTTGTCAAGCAAAAAGGGATCCAAAAAACGGATCTTTACTTGGAAGTTTTTTCAGGAAGGAAAAAAGGAAAGCATTGGAGCCTCGACGGTTCAAACGATCTGAAGGTAAATCTCCCGTCTCGGCGATCTACTCTCACGTCCAAAAGACCTCCAAACGTGAGCCCCGATCTAGTTTAACATGAACGGAGAAGGAAGAAAATAACTCCGTCCGGGAAGTCGCCGAGAGCCCCCTGGTCTCCCGGTTCTCGTGTCGGACGGAGAGGAAGTGGCAGGGAGAGGATCGGGACGGAATTTGGGGGGACCGGCCCGATCCTCTATTGACGACACGAACCGCCAAACCAACCCCGTCGCCGGAGTAAGATTGACGATTTCATTTTACGCCGACCGAGAGCCCTGAGTCAAGACGTTTCCGGACGAGTTCCTCGTTCGCGACGAGAACCCGGTCGAGAGCCGAGAGAACTTCTCCGATGTCTCGTTTCGCCGCTAGAATGACATAAGGAAGCGAAGATCCTTTCTCTCTCGCGATCTTCTCAATCCGCCGCTTCTCCGTGATCGCCGCCGCCGCCGCCCGCCGGAGAGACGCGACAAGATCATCGATCGGGACCTCGCCGAACTCCGCGAAGATCTCCGACTCGAACTCATAGCCAACCCGGTTCTCAGTGTCGATCATTTTCCTACCCGAGCCCGCCTGATCGATAGCGATCGCGAGAGCTTCAAGTTCCTTCGAAACCGAGTTTATCCGTTCGATCCTCGACTCCCACTCTTGAACCACCCGCTTGTAAGCCTCCGGACCTTGGACGTAATAATCCCTCGCGTTTGGCCAAGCCCCACGAAGACCTTGAGCCGCTTCCCGACATCCGGAATGAGCGTTCGTGAGTTGTTCGAGAAGCTCGCCCCTTGACGTCCCGTTCATGTGAACCGTCGGAACCGTCGAAATCTCCGAGCTTTCGGGAGCTTTCGGATCCACGTCGGAAAGTTCCTCGATCCGATCGAAGTCGAGAATACCCTCTTCCCATCCGCGAGAGACCGCGAGAGCCGCCGCTTTCTCAACCCCTTCTTGAGCGTTATCCGCCTTGACGTTGACGTGAACTGGAATCCCCGCGACCGTCCAAATGTTCCTATATTCCTTCATGTCGTGTCCGTCCTTTCCCCAAAGTGAAGAGGGAGCCCGGAGGCTCCCTCGGTTCAAAATTCTACGCGACTTCGATATCGAGCCCGCCGCATTTCGGACAACCGTTGAGGCTCGCCCGCCGAGCCGCCGCGACCGTCCGGAACTTCCGTTCGCATTCCTGACAAGCGAACTCCGGATCGTTGTTACCGTCGAGGCTCGCCCGACCGATCTTCCTCGCAAGCCCGAAGAACCGATCCTCCCGCGTCCGCCTCGGGAGAACTCCGTTGAGACGCGCCTGTTCGTCCAAGTCCGCCGCGATTTTGTTCATTCCCGCGTCAAGCTGCTCTGTCGTGATCGAGAAATTGTCGTCGTTCATGTCGTGTCCCCTTTCGTTTTCCATGATCCAATTATGCACTTAATAGGATCGTATGTCAAGCCTAAAATGGATCTTTTTTTATGAGTTCGGTTGACCTCCGCCGGGGAGACATCCGACGGAGGTCGGAAGACTCGTCGATCAAAGAAAGACGAGCCAACAAATTAGACCGACCGCGAGCCAAAAGAGCCCGAGCCCGACGAGCCAAACAAAGACCGCTCCGCCAGGATTCCGCCTCGACTCCATTTCCTCGCGATCGAGGTCCAACGTCGAGAGCTTCGGAGAAAGTCCTTCTCGAAGCCTCGCCTCGACCCTTTTCAATGAACAAGATTGTCGATATCCGCATTTCGGACAAACGTGTTCGTCGCTCGTAAAGTCCTTTGACCTATAAAAAAAACAACATTTCTGACATATATGTTCATGTTCAGGACGAACGAGGTCCGCGAACATCCGTTCCGCTTTCTTCGCCGTCTCGCCGAACGCGGCTTTCACATTGTCGATCTCTGACCTCGACGGAACCGCCCCGACCCTGACGACCGGCTCCGGTCTCAAAGCCTCCGTATCGAAGCCCTCCGGAACCAGGAAGGGACGTTCCGGAACCGTTCCGGGTCCTTCCTGAAGCGGTATCGGCTCCGGCTTCCCGACCGCAGACGATGCGCGGCGAAT
>SDBU01009501.1_pt1 | contig 10881 bp, 27 predicted proteins | sample 2277071 | NCBI WGS metagenome assembly SDBU01 (sample SAMN10397929, study PRJNA504765) | marine sediment metagenome | isolation source: marine sediment core GS08_GC12, 126 cmbsf | place: Arctic Ocean: Gakkel Ridge, Loki's castle | collected 2008
TCGGTCTGCGGATAGAGCGTGTTTCGTTGTTGACTCGCCAACTATGGTGTTGTCATTCAACGCATTATGAATCCACAACGATGTTCGATTTTCTTTCCCTCTGACTAAAACTCCTGGAGGCCGCATCCACCCCGGCAACCAAGTGTTTATATAGTCGTGCTTGTAAAATAGTGATTTCGTGCTAGCCGAGTCAACATACACTTCTGATCGTGACATCTCACGAATCTGTGTTGACACCTTGCGGAACAACCAGAGCCAGTGATTGAATCCCAACCCGCACCAAGACGCCCCCATATCTCGGGACTTGTCGATCAGCCCATCCTCACCGGCGTTGAAATGCTCCTCAAGCCAGATAAACAAGGCGTCCTGAACCTCCCACGTTATCATTGGCCAATGTGCCACAGTCGAGGGTCGTTTGCCGGATCTGTTATCTGTCGCCACCTCAAACTCGTGGCGGGTGTACATAAACAAGTTGATCCAGAAGATGCAGCTTTCAGCACATTCGTAGAGTAGATCCTGCTGTAGCACGAGATCATGTTCTGCTTTTCGCAGCACGTCCTCCCGCCATTCCATGTTTTTGTGGTAATTTTTTGGAACCAAAATCCCGGAAGGACTCGTCCAGTATTCCCTACCACTCGGAAAAGGAGTAGCGAGTTTGGGTTTGGTAGAAAATCCAGATCCAATCATGGCTTATCCCTGTTTTCCAAGTTCAAATAGTTCACCGCAGTCATTGCACCCCACTATATCGCCCACATCTCCCACATCTACATACACAGAAAATATTCCACAGTAGGGGCATTCTGCTTCGACTGCTTCCTTCCACACCTTACATTTTTTCACCCCATTACCTCTTGCTGTGTGTACGCGGCGGGACATTTGTCAAGAAATACCCGATCTTTGCGGAATAAATTCTGCTCCTTACACACTCCCTCACACATCCGGTTCTTTCCGCTTCTCGATGCACACAGGAACTCGCGGGCACTTCGATTTTTTACTCTTCGCCTTTTCTTTCCTGACATTTTCAATATCATCCCATTTCTGGGGTTCCCCTGATGCTTTCCACTCAACCTTGTCGCCCTTTGCCATCGCGTTCAATCTGTCTTTGTTCAGGTCTGACACCTTATCCGCCGCTGTTTCGCCCGCCTGCTCTTTAACGTTCTTGTCGATAGTGAAATCCAAGATTATTTTGCGACAGGCGAGTTGATGCTTGCAATCTGTTTCTTCGCCTATTGCCGCCGGCATCGCCTGCTCGAAAAGATCCCGCACCATCGCCTCGGCCTTGGATACTAACCGCGTCTCCATAGCCCCGGTCTTGCTGTCTGGCACCTTGAGGCAGATCATCTCAGTCATTTCAGAACCAATAGCTCGGAATAACTGGGACACTACCGGAGAGATACGAGCCTTGGTGCCATGCGAGGTCAGCTTACTTTCCCTGGATTTTCCTTCTGAGTTCACGTTCAAACTCCCGATATAACGCAGTCTTCATCATACGCTGTAATGCACGCCTATGGTGCCACCATTGTTTTGGGTTGCAGTCATACCTCTTCTTTGCCCGCTGGACTTCTCTGTGATACACACGAGACAAGCGAACACTCTTCCGGGATACTACTGCCTTCAACTCTCCAGTAAACGCATGATACTCCGTCAAATACACACTTGTTTTACCCCAGCAGACGCACTTAGACTTACAGCAAATCTGATGCTGTCGTTCGTGATAGTAGACACATTCAGCCTCCAACTTAGTCAAACCGCGAGCCAAAGAAATAAGATCTCCTTCTTCTTCATACATGCCCACAAAAATCTGTACGTTACCTGTGTGTTCAAATTTCATGTCACTCCTTAGTTGCTCGATATTACATAGACCACTTCCCCACCAGCTGAGCCCCTAAACCGCAACAGACCAACATTATTTATGGGAATAAGCAACCAAATATTCTGAATTAACAACACCGGTTGGCCGTCTTCGTCCCCGATCGATACTGTTGAAGCGGTTGTCATAATCTTCACGCCCTTACATCCGTGTCCCGCAGGCGTCACCGTAGTATCAGCGGCACCAACTGTCAATGCCTGGAACTTCACATCGTTCGTGGCTGACTCCAGCTTTTTTACTTCACGAATCAACTCTTCCTGCAAGTCTGCTTCGGCTGGGTCGATCCAAGTTCCGTCACTATTCTTGACTAGATGTACGTCCATCTTTTTCCCCCCTATCACAAAGTTGCTCGGTCATTCCTATAAGTGTATCAAGCTGTTTGTCTGTCACAACATCTTTTTCCGCTTCAATCAACACACAGATAATATACTGCTCGGGTATCGCCAGCATCTCCTGTCCGTCTATTTTTACCTTATCACCAGTCCTCTCGGGATAGGCAACCACATCACCCACCCGAACAGTCATCGGGAATCTGCCACCATCAGGCAGAGGCTTCCCAGGCCCAACTGCAATCACTGACCCCTTATATGTCCGCTGCTTCGATCCCTTAGGCAAGATGATTCCGCCATCGCTGGCGTCCCTACCTTTGTGTTCCATGACCATTACTACATCGCCTAAACATTTCATTCTTCACTCCCCAATTATGATCTTCTGAGTAACTGTCTCGATCTGTGTTTGGATCTGCTCTACCCTACGTTCCTGGATCTGGGTCTGTGTGCGAACTATGGGAGCATCAAGGCTGTGTATCCGCCAATGAACATATCCTGCCGCACCCGCAACCAGCACACCCACTATTACCCCCCAGAATACCCGCTTCAAACTTTTTGTGGTGTTCATCACTGATCTCCCCGTTTCGCCGCTGCATGGCGGATTGAAACAATTCTAGCCTCGCCCCAGGTTTTGTACCTAGCGGCCTTGATTCGCTCTTGGGCCAACACTTTGACAGCGATCTCCACTTTTCTGTCCACATGATCAAATTCCAAGTAAATCCGCTGCACCTCAACTTCAACATCTACCGCAGTAATCATTTCACACCCCCTGAAATATTGTCGCCCCCCTTTTATGCGTGTGGTACGGGTAAAAACCCCTCTCACGGCTCAGAAATTATTTGGAAAATGGAAGATCTAAAATTATAGTTCTTGACTATGTACCTGTTTATCACTATAACTCCTTAGTGGGGAAGGTCTTGGTACAGCATAAGGTCATATTGAGGAAGAAAAAAATATTATTTTTAAAATAAAATTTCACATAGACCTCGTCGTCCAAGTTAAGCATCCCCGCCCGCCTTCGTCCGATAAGTAAAGGGTGGCACCCTGGGGTCTGGTGTCAAGGACATTTTTTGCCTTTATCTCAGAATATACTTGGCATGTGTGCTATCATAGCGTATACTATGTGTAGGCAATAGTGCCTATGAGGAGCGTGAGCATGAGCGCAATCAAACAAACAATAGCGTGGCTAGATGAGCAGGTTAAGCACGGGCATATTACAATAGCCCGACATCGTAGGCAACGTTTGGTACTTGAAGCTAGGTTGAGGCTTATCAAAAAGGCGGGGCTATGATAACCTACCAATACAACCAATGGACAACCAGGGCTATCGTGTGGTTGGCTGTGGTGGCGTACGTGGCGCTACTGTAAGGCATGGTGGGTGATGACAACAATCTATTAGGAGAATGAACATGAGAATGAACGCACAACAACAAAGAGAGCAATGTCCAGTTAAGATCGACCAAGAGTATCAAGGCGGTAAGGTGATCTTTATTTGTGGCGATCCACAAGGCTGGAGCGTAACAACCAAACATGAGCGGATTGGTGTCACAGTCGGGCTGGTTGGTATGCCGATCCACAGAGAAGAAACACACCAGATTGACGCCTAACCTAAAGCGGGTGTCTGCTGTAACGGCAATCTATTTATTTAGGAATATAAGCATGAATTGGATAAAATGTCCTTCTGTAACTACCGGCGGCAAACCCTATTTTTGGTTCGCTAGACACCCAGACACCGACATACGCTATTGGGTTGTTTGGAACCGTGTTCTCGGGATATGGTTATTGGAGCTCGACGGCAAGCCCTACCCTAAAAGTGGGTATACTACAGCTAAATTGGCAAAAGCAGCAATATTATGAGCTGGTAATTAACAACGGTTGTGGCGCTACTGTGAGGCGTGGCAGACAATGACAACAATCTATTAGGGGAACGAACATGGAAACACGACAAGCCATAGTATATGACGGCGTCACAATAGGATGGCGTAGGTATATCAACAACGCCTTTGTTGGGTATACTTGGGACGACGCAGCGTATCGTCACTATGAGATGTTCATTGCCAAACGTAAATGCTGCTGACTAACAACGGTTGTGGCTGCTACTACGCCAGGCTCGAGCAATTACAGGGAGATTGATATGAGATATGTACCAGAATCAGATAAAGCGATGCGAGCAGACAGAATAAGGCGTGAGAAACAAGAAAAACAACAGAAAAAAGCCTTTAGTGTGCTTAACGATAAAGCTCGACGACTAGGATATAGACTAGTCAAGGTGGGGTTGTAGGAGTTATGACGTTCCGATTATAACGATTATAGCGCTACAAGTGTAGAGAAGGTTCGACACGAGTAGGGATGGCTCTACAAGTGTAATCCTAACTAGTTATGACTCCTATTTAGCTTCTCAATCGCTAGCCAAGACTAATATGTATACCGTAGCAGATGCGCATACAGATACGTATACACCTCATTGTCAAGATAACCCTTGTTATTTATATCTCTAAGTCTATTTTTCTTGGTTTGTATACAGATAGCAGATAAAAAAGTATATCAGTATACAGGGGGGATTATGTTCTTCATAATAGTGTTCTATGTAAGACTATGTAGGCCATATATAAGACAATATGAGACAACATAAGACAACACATGCGCAGTACTATATCCTATAGGAAAAGTAAAAGATAAATTATCTGCTACGGGCCTTACTTGTAAACTAACTTTTGTCGTAAGTATAGTAACCATAACGTTTAACATTCTTGTTTCCTTGAAACAGACCTGTATACCAATGTGTATACTTATCTGCTACCGGTGTCCTAATGTGTATACCGAGGTATTCTGTGAAATTGCTTTCTAGTGATTATACCCCAAACACGTCTACATAAGTAGGTCTGTAACGATTATAACGTTATAGCCCATATAAGCAGTAGGCCTGAGGGGTTAACGATTGTATTGGTTGTGCCGACTGTATCATGGGTCTATAATATTTTCACTTATTTTCAAGAATCTATTTGCAATGTTGGTGTTCGTGTTGTATACTATAATTGAGTTGACAAATAAATATAGAGGTCTTTGATATGAAACAAGTGCTAGACTGGGTAACAACTGAAATGATACGCCGAAAGAAACAGTTTCACCCTAATGATGCTTGGGATACAATCAAATGTTGGGGTTTGTTTTATCCGTCAGATGTTCGCAGACACTTAAAAAATGGCTGGTTAATTCGCCATGGTGAGGGGTATAATTTTCGATGCCTTAGTTGGTATGTGCCGTCGAAAGAATACTATGAGAGTTCTATATTACCACGATTATGTGGAGGCGTCTAATAAACACCGAACAAGGACATATTGAGGATTTGTCGGATAGGGATGACAGAACAACCGCCAAACTCGCACGCATGGCCACCAACGATACGATATTGGGCGGCTATAGTGCGATGATTAAACCCAAACACAGATCAATAGTGGCTATGAGGAGTAAGAACAATGAGCACATACTATGCGTACAAACCAAACAACCAAGGCAAAGAACCGATGGGGACACAAGACTGCCTGCTATTTGAGCTAAAGACTGATATGGGTGCGATACGGCGGGCAGTGCGAATACTCGGCCAAACAGCAAAGGTATTCAGTTATATAAACTTCTACGATACTAGTACATGGCGACCAATAAATTAAACTAACCGATAGCGGCTATGGAGATCAGAACGATGAGTAAGCATACAGTGCAAAGACGCGTGATTGACTTTATTGAGGACATATCGCGGGATATTGATGATATACACGACAAGCGCTGGCTTATTCCTGCCTTTGTGTCGCATTGTGTGTGCTCTTTGGGCATACGGCGAGAAGTAGTTGAGCCAATAGTTGACGCCTGGATGGGACACTAACCGTGAATACCTATGAATACAAGCTAATGGTGGTTATGAGGAGTAAGGAATATGAAAGAGCAATTTGATGTTCAAGATGTGATTGACGCTGGTTATACTCTTGAACCACTAGTCTGTCGTGCTTGTGGTTCAATTGAAACGGTATTTAATCAGGCGATAGGTGACGCTTATTGTGAAACATGTGGCGAATGGCAGTTAGAACTGACTAGGGGCTGAATAAGCCAATAGTGGTTATGGAGAGTAGGACGATGAGACGAATTAAGTTAACTCGTTTAATGTGTTATGCAGCAGCCTCTGATGCTGGGAACACATCTATGAGGCGGGGAAATCGGGTAAAGTGGAATTTGACTGATTACAATGCCGTTGTTAAAGAATATAATCGACTTTTAGATATTTTATTAAGGGCGTAGAACAATGGGTAAATATCAGCGACACTACAACACCCTGAATTTATCTGAACTCAGGCACAGGCAACATCTCAACGCCATACAGACAACAGAGGCATATCGTCTAATACAGCGTCCATACACCTATGATCGTGGCTACAGAGCCTTAGTTCGTCTACAGCGGGTAGCCAAACTATTGCAAGCGGCAGTATTGAAACACATTAAGGAGTAAAATGATGAGCAAAGACAAATGAAATAGTGTTTGATTTTACTGATTGAGGATTAGAGTTATGAAACGAGATACACACAATCAAGAACAGGTTTACGTTTGTGGTGGCTGGCCCGGACTATCCTGCGGACAACTACATCAGGAGTCCACAGTCGCCATCAGAGAAACGACCGTAGATGGACGGGTGGAGCGAACACTGTATTGTGATCAGTGCGGTAGTGAGGCGCTGAGGCTCTGTGATGAGGCTATGGCGGTCGAGGCCGGGCGCTTGCGGGGTGAGGAGTAGAAAGATAGACAGTATAACCGCTGTAACCAGAGTAACAGGAGAATAGGATTATGAGTAAACCAATCACAACACAAAATGAATGCCCTGAATGTAAAGCTGGACTAACTGACATTGATTGGGGAATAATTGAAGCTACCGATAATCTGGTATTTCAAGAAGCTACATGCTGCAAGTGTGGTTGCCGGTTTGACGAGCATTATGTGTACGCATATACTGAGATACAGGAGAACACATAATGAACACACCACCAATAAACACAGACGACATAATCGACAGCCGCGACGTGATCGAGAGAATCAAGGAGTTAGAGAGCAGTATCGAGATAGACACCGAGGATGGTGCGGACTCCGTTGAAGTCGAAGAACTCGCCACGCTCAAAGCACTGGCCGAAGAGGGCGAAAGCTCATCCGACTGGCCTCATGGCGAGATACTGATTCGAGACAGCCACTTCCAGGACTACGCACGAGAGTATGGCGAGGACTGCTGCGAAATCCCGACACATGAGCACTGGCCCTTGTACTGCATCGACTGGGAACAGACCGCGCGTGAGTTGCAACAGGACTATGTGCGTATCGAGTTCGACGGCATCGACTATTGGCGGATTAAGGCATAGGCACAGACACACAACCAATACAATCAATATAACGGGAGAACAGAAAGATGAAAGTAAAGAATATGATCAACAATCGAGGCAATAAAGTCTCTAATCAGTTCATCATTGTGGACATATTGGAAACGGGCGCGATAATGGTATTTCAAAGCTATGATACGGTAATTGTAAGGGTCTGGACTGATCCTGTTAGTGCTAAGAGTCATACGCAGCTTGACCGAGATAGCTGGAATTGCAGCCGGACCACCAGCAAATATCGCAACCAGTTTCTCGGCGAGACGACGAAGGAAATCCAGAAGAAAATTGACAGCGGCGAATATATTTTGGCTGATCTGAACAAGGAGCCAATAAAAAGTGTTGTCGAAGTGCGGGGCGGCGTAGCCTACTGCGATGATGAGCGCGTATAGATTATGATAATGAGGGGAGGTGAACAAATGAAGTTCGGAAAACCGACAATCCAATATGTTATGAGCGCCAGTACAGATCGACCAGCATGGACATCGACCGCTGAGACAGGCATATTCGACGCCTATAAGCATAGGCACAGTATCGAGCAGGGTAGGTTTGTTTTGCGGAAGCATTATTTTAATAAATAGGGTAGCACCATGCAAATCATTTTTACAGTTCTGGGGTTTGCATATTCTATGTGTGCGTTTGTTGAGCCAGCAATTCCAACAAACGGAAACTTAGAACAATCCGGAACCCTACTAAGTACCAAGCCCCCCGTGGGCGATGAATTTCAATTTGGCTGAATTTAGGTCAGGTGCTGGCCTGACCATACTTTAATTTTGGAGCTAATGAACCTGTAGGGCCGGGCACGATGCGTTCGGTAAGACCGGATTTGCGTGTGCCTGTGCCTTGTGAGTTCATAAACTAAATCTCGGAGGTATGAAGTATGTGCGACGAAGAGAAAACCCCGCCATTGAACAAAGTGGAGTTAGTGGTATTGGATGAATTGGTGAAAGAGATTGAGTCCGAAGATTGCCCATGCCAACGAGATTGTGGGGCGAGACACCTGGCGAGGAGGAGAAAATGAAGATAACAGCTAGACAACTCAATGAAGTGATAAACTTAGATGCGCAGATGCCTGGTCGAATTGATGAAAGTGTTGTGGCCGGGTGTAAAGCGGGGTTGCAACTAATGTTAGATCATGGTTCATTTGTCGATATTGATTTGCCTGAAACAAGTGCTTTGGCTGAGTATATCACGGATGCAGCAAAGATTGGGAACAAGATTGTGAACGATCGTTGCGTCAATCCCAGATACCCACACTCAGCGAGGAAAAGGAAATGACAAAAGAAGAAATGGCCGAATTAAAACGAGGCGATATTGTTCGACATACGGAAGATACTTGCTCTTGGCTTGTTACTGGTGCCCGGATAGTCGATCAACGCCGAATAGTAGACTTGGTAAGAACGACCTCAATAACCAACCCAATGGAATGGGAAAAGTTTTGTAAGGAATGCGGCAGATGAACGGGCCGCCAGAGATAAAGAAACCAGAGCCTGTGGTCGATGTGCCGAAGTTGTTGGCACTGCTCAAAACATGGACTCAGTGTGAAGTTCAGGGTAGGCTGGGGGAGTGGCCTAGAAGCGATCTCGCTATATGCTGGCCCCATAGACAGGTAGAGATAGAGGATGAGATTCGGGTGCTTCTTTACGGGTCGAGTGACTTGATTGTGCTCGCACATAAATGGAGGATAATAAGATGAAAGTAGCGCCAGTAGTTCTAGTCGTAAGTCTGTTGGTTTGGTTCACAGTGACCTTAATCGATGCTATTTTGGTATTGGAGGTGGTGAGATGAGAGAGTTGATAGTGTGGGCGTATGTGCTGGCATGTGTCGTCGCGTATTTATACATAGTCTGGGCGTTGGCGACAGAATTATACCTGTATAAGTTTAGTTGTGGGTGTTAGGGGTGGTAGAATGAAGGTTGTACTTGTAAGCCAGCGTGATCTTGTCCGAGTCCGTCTGTTTGACTGGATAACAGAAGAGGATTGCCGGGGTATCTGGCGAGTCTGGACAATGGAGACAGGCGTGCCAATGCCCTTGGAACAATTCCTGTTGGGGCGTGTTGACTCTTGCGCGGATCATTTGGATGGAGACGATTTCAATTTCTGTTGTGATAATTTAGAGGAGGTGTCATTAGAGGAGTTGGTGGAGCGCCGTGTGAGGCGTGCCACGGGAATATCAATCGAAGTAAGTAACGAGAGTCCTTTTTAGGAGAAGAAGATGTTTAAGGTGAAAGAATACGGGGCAAGTGGTTTCTACTATATTGACGATGTGGGTGGCAATTGTATGCACAGGGACGGTGAAATTATTCTTGACGCGCGGGAGTATTGGCCGAGTCAGGAACGCGCCCAAGCCGTATTAGACAAATTCCAGAAACCAGAACAAACAGAATAAACGGGAGAAAAGAAAATGAGAAAACTGACTTCGGACGAAACCTGGGACTACACGAAGCGGATGTGGAAATGGGTTGCATTCCAGGTAAATGTATTGAAGGACAAGAGAGGCGTGGAAGAGTTGAAGGGGGTGTGGTTGAGAGAGAACGAGCCGGAGTTCATACATATGGTATCAACCTGCTTTTTCTGTGAAAAACGTAATGGCGAAGGTTCTTGTAAAACTACTTGCCCCGGATCATTAGTAGAGGAGGGCTTCGATTGTTGTGACCTCGCCTACAACTACGAGGAAGACCCCGGAGCCTTCTACCGCGAGATACTCCGCCTCGATGCGATCAGGGTGGCTGTGCCTCCCGAACCCGTCGTGGTTAAGCATGAGTGGATGCATGGGGACGTGTTCAAGTATTCTTCTGGGGCGATAATGATGGTCGTAATACTTCGAGATTCTCAAAAGGCTTACTGTCTGCGACCAGAGAGGTATTGCGCCGCCGAAAAATACCACCCTGGCGAGGCAGGAGATGATTCATATTTGCATAAAGACGTTGAGTTCCTCTTCAACATCAAGGGCAAACTAGACAAAATATAAACCCGAAAATCCGTAAAGCCCGGCAGTCTAGTCGCACGCCTGCCGGTGCCTTGTGAGTTTTTGATGAATGGATCTAATTAGGAGACGAATAATGGAATTTACAAGATCAAAAGGCGGATCAAAAGAACGGGTTGTCAATACCAGTGAAGTATGCGTGCCCGATTTGTGGCACATCGCAATGGCTGCGGACGAAGAAGATAAAGCCATGATTCTGGAGTGCTGGCTTTTAGCTCATGATATGCTTCGGACGCTACAGGAACAGAAATAACAGGAGAACAAACGATGCTTAAAACAGAAGCTCTAAAG
>SDBU01009502.1_pt1 | contig 10881 bp, 15 predicted proteins | sample 2277071 | NCBI WGS metagenome assembly SDBU01 (sample SAMN10397929, study PRJNA504765) | marine sediment metagenome | isolation source: marine sediment core GS08_GC12, 126 cmbsf | place: Arctic Ocean: Gakkel Ridge, Loki's castle | collected 2008
ATGCCTTCACCCTTTAGTTTCTGAAGGCGGTTATGTTGTGATTGATGACTATGCTTTGACTGGTTGTAGAAAAGCAGTGGATGAATATCATAATCAATTAGGTATTAGCCCAAAGATTATTGTAATAGAGGGCGGCGGCGGTCCTGTGTATTATAGAGTTGGAGAGACATCGTGAAGGTAACATCATATTCTATTTTTGGTTATTCTGGTAGGAATGGGAATTATTGGGCCTACATTCCTTCGTTGTTAAGATTGCATAGTCTATTGTTTCCAGATTACAAATTGGTTTTGTACCATGACGATTCTCTTTACCATATGGCTTATGGACAAGTTCTAAAAAGATTAAATCAAGACAGGTGGATGGATTTGCATAACATGGGAAAAAACGAAATGTTATGCAAATCTATGCTATGGCGATGTAAAGCTATTTGGGATTACCCTAAAGCAGAGGCGGTGTTTTTCCGTGATTTGGATTCTTGTCCAACTTACCGAGAGCGTTGTGCTAATGAGTTTTTCGTAAACTCTCAGTATTCTGTTCATGGTATAAATGACAATAAGGCCCATAGTATCCCTTTAATGGGAGGGTTGTGGGGATGTAAACCAGAACAATATATGAAATTAACAGGACACAGATATTGGGAACAATTTGTATCTTTGCAAGTAAATCAAGATTTTAACATTCACGGTACAGACCAATTGTTTCTTAGGGACAACGTGTTGGACCGTGTGAAAGGTAAGATTCTTGTACACAAAGAGATGTCAATAGTGGACCTCCCCGAAATTGATGAAGACTTAAAAACAAAGGATAGAGAATTCATGCCCTATATGGGAGCAGCAGGGTACAAACGAGCAGATGCTATTGATTATTGTAATGGGAAAGATACAGAATTTATAAATTATTTAAAATCTGTTGAGAGTGGATTTGGGATTGAAGCAAAGACTCATAAATATATTAAGTTGGACGATGGATGAGCAGGAATTATCTACAACTGATAAGCGATGCCTTTAATGATGTGATAGAGGCCCCCGGTTCCATTCTTCTGTCCAATGATGAACAAGATTTTTGGGGCTTATTAGAGAAGGCTTCTTTCTCTGCAAAACGCTTAGTGGAGATTGGGACTGGTCGAGGAATTTCTACGACCTTACTTTCAGAGGTTGCTGATGAGATATGGACTTTTGATCTCATAGATTATCCAATTAGAAAAGAGATATGGAAGCACTTTGGGGTCGATCATAAAATACATTCCTACATTATAGAGGACTATTTAGATACAGCGGGTACTATCGCTTCTTTAGACTTTAATGCTGCGTTCGTAGATGGAAACCATTTTTACGAACATGTTGTGTGTGATACTTTCCTATTAGAAAGATGTGGGAATATATTATTCCATGATTATCATATAGAAGGTGTGCGGTGTGCTATAGATCATTTATTAAAAAGAAAAGGTGGGATGGTTTTTACGAGAGGAAAGTATGCTTTCTGGACTAATAGATCAACATAAAGATGAAACTGCTGTAATCATAGGTAGTGGGCCGTCGTTACATGGGTTAGATTTAGATTTAATCCGCCCACATGTGACTATAGCTGTTAACAGTTCTATAGTCAAAATGCCAGAAGCTGATTATTATTTTTCGTGTGACTTTGGTATGACAGTTTGGCAATCTTGGTTACTGCTAAAGACTTTGGATTGTAAATTAGTGTTGTATAACGTTGATGTTGGCTTTAGACATTTAGAATATTTAACTAAAGAAGATACTTTTGTTGGGATAGCTGGGGAGCGTATACAATATTTTGATATGAAAGACAATGACTTAAAAATGAACTCTGTACAGTTGATCCGTGGTTCTACGTCAACGCAGGTTGCCGTCCATTTTGCGTATCTATCAGGATGCTCACCAATTATTTTGGTGGGCTGTGATTGTCGATATGTAGAAGGAAAATATCATTACTACGATTTCCCTGGAGAGATTATTGATAAGATAAGAAAACCTGAGTATAAGAATTTTAAGTCCGATAATTTGATAGTACGAGAAGGGGACAGCAATAGGTATTTGGACGGCCATTATGCCTGTTGGAAAAAGATAAGAGAACAGAACCCTGACGTGCGGGTGATAGATTGTAGTGGCGGACGGTTGAATATGTTTCCTCAGATGACTTTAAGAGAGGCTGTTGATGAACGATCTTAGAACGTATATTGATAGACATAAAGGTAAAATGTGTTTCGTTTTGGGGTCCGGACCCTCTCTTAGAAATTTGAATCCTGAGTTATTAAACCCTCACATTTCTATTGCCATAAATAGTTCTTTGGTAAAAATGCCAGAAGCTGATTATTATTTCACATGTGATCAATCTATGACTTTATGGAAATCCTGGTCTATGCTGAAGGATTGCAAATGTGATTTGATTTTAGCTTCTAATAACGGATTGGCTTCATATGATACTCGTACCGGCATTTATTCTTTTGGGGGTATAAATAAAGATCGTATTCAGTATATTGGGCGAAAAGATAACAATAGAATAGACAAAGGGGATAAATTGATAAAAGGGTCATCCTCAGTTCATCCTGCAGTTCATTTTGCTTATGTTTTAGGATGTTCCCCTATCGTTTTAATTGGGTGTGATTGTCGATATGTAGAAGGTAAAAAATGGTTTTATCAGTTTCCAAATCAGCCTATAGATGAACCTCTTAAACCTGAGTATAGCAAATATCGAAATCCTTTAGCTCGTTACTCTCCTGAAAAAGATACAGACGGGGAATTATGCACTCATCTTGGAGTTTGGGGGGAGATGGCAAACCAAAATGTTGTAAATATTATAGATGTTTCAGGTGGGGCATTGACTATGTTTCCTCAAAAAAGTTTGAAGGAGATATTAGGGGATGAGTAAATACTGGAACATTTCCGGACCAATAACTGCTCATGTGGAAATTACTAACGCTTGCAACGAAAAATGCAGACATTGTTACAACTTCTCCAGGACGGAGAAGATGGCTACGCAAACAATTTCTCAGTGTAATTTAGAGAACACCATAGCAGAACTTATTGAAAATAAAGTGATGCATGTTATTGTTACGGGTGGGGAACCTTTACTTGCTTTAGATAAGGTGGTCTTTCTTATAGAGAAAAGTTTAGATGCTGGGATGTCTGTAAGTTTGAATTCTAATATGAAAGCTGGAACTCCTGCAAATCTTAGAATATTACATGATGCTGGAATAGATCATATATTAACAACGCTTCATTCTCATAAAAAAGAAGTTCATGATTACATAACTTGTGTACCAGGTTCTTTTGAAAACACAGTGGAAAATATAAAGTGGGCATCGCAGTCAGGCATTAGAATAACAGTAAACACTATTTTGAATCAGTATAACAAGGATGACTTTTACGAGATAGGAAAATTCGTTCATCAATTAGGTGTTACTAAATTCTTGGGTAATCGTACTACGCCGTCCTCTTCTAATTCTGAAAGTATAGGAAGGAAGTTTCGCTTAGAGCAAGAAGAGACTATAGGGATGTTCAATACACTATTGCAATTAAAGAAAGAGTTTGGTTTGCAGATAGGAACTTGTCGGACGGTCCCTCAATGTCTGTTTGATGATTTGGATAAGTACAAAGACTTCGTGGGGCGGGGATGTTCGGGCGGAAAAAGATATGTGTTGCTTAATATCAACGGGGATGCCCATGCTTGTACTTCAGACAATACTGTCTATGGGAATATACACTGTATGGGCCTGAAGAAGATTTGGGACAATATGAAGGCTTGGCGAACAATGAAATATATCCCGGAGGCCTGCCAAACTTGTCATCTATTTGATATTTGTGACGCCGGTTGTAGGATGATAGCTTTCCACCATACGGGCAACATGAAAGGTTTTGATAATCTCCGTAGAGGGGCCGATCATTTGAAGCCTTATAAAAAAGAAACTACATTTCGGAAAGAGAATGGGTTTTCTATAGTTAGAGTTCAAGGTGCTAAAGTTCTTTTCGTGGATAACTAACAATGAAAATTATAGCAATAATTCCGGCACGTGGTGGATCCAAAGGCATAAAGTCTAAGAACATCAGAGACCTTTGTGGTAAGCCTTTGATATACTACCAATTAAAAAATGCTTTGGATTGTCCAAATATAGATGAGGTTGTTTTAGCTTCGGACAGCGATGAAATTCTTTCTGTGGGCAGGCAATTATTTGGGAACCGTATAATTGTAATGAACAGACCACCGGAAATAAGTACTGACGATTCTAAAACAGAAGAGACTTTATTGTATGTGATGAATGCTATGGGGTGGGAGTTTGATTTTGTGGTTACTTTAGAGCCGACGAATCCCTTGAACAAAGTTGAGCACATCAATGGTTGTATAATAAAACTTGCATGTAATCCCACCATTGATGCAACTTGTTGTGCTGTCGAAGATCACAGTTTTCATTTAGAGGATGGTGCCGACCGGAGATATGTCCATTCTCGTCCAATGAGAAAAGATATAATTCCCAAGATTCAAGAGTGTGGTAATTGTTGGGTGACAAGAGCCGATTCTTTGAAACGATTTAGAAATAGATTGGGACACTCTTTCGAGCATTTAATAATACCAAAAGAAGATTCGCATCACATAGATTCCTATCACGATTGGGTTGTAGTAGAAGCTTTGATGAAGCAGAGATTACTAAAAGATCCTGAGAATTATTATACCACTCGTTATAAAAGAACTGAGAAGGATTTGTATGACGTCAGGTATTGGAAGACAGTTGTAGACCCGGATGGGAAGTGTCGGGATAAAACTGAAGAGAGGGAAAAACGGATAGCATCTTGCAAAGAAGAATTGGATTATATAAATGGATTGCCCCCCGGAAAAATTTTGGATGTGGGTTGTGGGTTAGGATTCTTGTTGTCGGGGATAGATGATAAGTGGAATAAGCACGGAGTGGAGATCAGTGAATATGGAGCAGAGCATGCTCGACAATTTGGAAAAGTTCTTTGTGGGGTGTTAAGGGCGGCTGAGTACAAATCCAATTCTTTCGATGTCATCCTATGTTATCATGTTATAGAGCATATGAAAAACCCCATTGATGAGCTTATTGAAATGAAACGCATTCTCAAACCCGGAGGGAAATTAGTTTTGGGAACTCCTGATTTTGGTTGTGGGTTGGCTAAAAGGTTCGGCGATAATTTCCGGCTTCTAAAGGATGAGGGGCATATTAGTTTCTTTGATGCGTTCGGTTTGTTTCGGCTATTGACTGATTTATTCTTCAAAGTGGAAAATGTTTCCTTCCCCTTCTTTGATACTGAGTATTTCACTGAGGAAAACCTTCGGCGTTTGTTGGACGCTACGAAAATATCGCCACCCTTCTATGGTAATTTTATGACCTTCTACGCTTCTAAGAAATGAGGATTTATTATGAGTTGTTTGGTAATAGCTGAAATTGGGATCAATCATAATGGGGATTTGAACCTTGCGAAGAAGTTGATGGATGTGGCTTCACTTGCAGATTGTGATGGTGTAAAGTTTCAAAAGCGAACGATTGATTTAGTGTATACCCAAGAAGAATTAGATAAGGAACGAGAATCTCCTTGGGGGAATACTAATAGACTGCAAAAGGAGGGTTTAGAATTTGGTGTAGAGGGTTATGAGAGTATCGAGGACTACGCCCGCACAAGAAATTTAATCTGGTTTGCTTCGCCTTGGGATGTAGAGTCTGTAAATTTTCTATCTATATATAATCCGCCGTTCATAAAAGTTGCTTCTGCTTTAATAACTAATTTTGAATTGTTGGAGGCTGTGAAGCAAACAGGCGTTCCAGTTATAATTTCTACAGGCATGTCTACTCGTGATGAAGTTTATGAGGCATTAAATTATTTAAGAAGGGATGTGGTTTACATTCTCGCCTGCACTTCTACTTATCCCACAAAAGTTGAAGAGATGAATTTGGCTTTCATAACCACACTCAAAAAGGAATTCCCTCAATATAAAATAGGTTTTTCAAATCATAGTCCAGGAATTGTTTTCATGGAGGCTGCTGTTATTCTTGGTGCCGAGATGTTGGAATTTCATATCACATTAGACAGGTCCATGTATGGCTCAGACCAAGCTGCAAGTATAGAACCTTCAGGAGTTGTTAGAGTAGTTCGTAATATTAAGGCTGCTCAACGAGCGATGGGCACTGGGGATTGGACTGTGTTTGATTCAGAAGAAAAGATAAAACAGAAACTGAGATAATATGAACTTTATTGTGGTAGGATATTATACTCGAAATACCTTCTATGAGGATCATGCTCGTATTTTTGCTGCCTCTTTAGAACGTCTAAACATCCCCTACCATCTGCACCGCATCGACGATTTAGGGGGATGGGTTTTGAATTGCGGTTACAAGCCCACGTTCATTAAAAGAATGATGGAGAAGTTTCCTGAATGTAACATCGTTTACAATGACGTGGATTCGGAGTTCGCAGCTTATCCGAAGTTGTTTGAGGAGTTGGATTGCAATGTGGGTGTTCATTATTTCGACCGCCGGAATCATCCCCGAATTACTCAAGAGGCTTATGAAGTTTTGAGTGGTACGATCTTCTTAAAAAACGTGCCGGAGGTAAGGGCCTTAATAGAGAAATGGGAAGCGGAATGCCAGAGGCGTCCGGGAGTGTGGGATCAAAAATGTTTGGAAAAGGTATTGGGCGGGGATTTTTACAATCTGCCTGCTGCTTACTGCGTGATATATAATTTGATGAGACACGTAAAGAATCCTGTGGTGATCCATTATCAAGCCAGCAGGGTAGTCCGGGCGAACCGGGGAAATTTGAAGAAGTGTATTATGAATCGGGATGGGGTGTCTGGGTCCTTTCCAAAAGCTTTTGCCGGCCCAAACTCCAGCACCCCTCCCGATTCACCTAATTAGAGCAGACTGTCTATTATCAGGCAAAGGAGTTTAATAGGCCCGCAGCATAGATTGATAAACACGTTAACCCAGTCCGTATCTGGGTCTGTTTTCCTTTGGATGATAGTCGAAACGATTCCACATATTAGCCATACCCAAAGATAAATGAACATTCTTAAATCACTCATAATCTAATTACCTTTCCTGTTTCCAATTGAGCTATATGAGTTACCACTATAAATTGTACTCCAAATTCTTCCGATAACTTACCCATCAAGATTCGTACGTTGTCTAAGTAGTCCACGGATATACTTTTGAAAGGCTCGTCGAATAGAATCACTTTCCTCAACCGGGGCTTAGATAACACCAGGCAGGACAACCGTAAAGCAAACGCCGCCACCTCACACACCCCACCACTGTCGAAGTCCAGCGGGTCGTCTATTTCATTTCCATTTTTAGTTAAGACTAATCGAGCTTCGGTACGTCCCCGCTTCCGGTCGAAGTGAATCTTAAATCCGTAACGGTCCTCCCCTGTGAATACCGTCTCCAGGCATTTACTTACTACCCCGGCTATGCGGTTATGGGCCTGCTGTTGAATGGTTTGGGAAACTTGCTGGGTGATAGATTGGGCCTCTTCAGTATTGGTTAGGAGTTGTTGGGCCTGATCGAGATTAAACTTCTCTTCCCGGACGGTTGTTTCCGCATATCCTAACTTGGTGACAATCTTATCAACTTGTTTTCTTATTTTAGTCAGATTCAAGGAGACACACCTCAGTTCTTTTACTACAATATAATACAAATCTTGTAGAATATTCATTGACCCTATGAAAATGGACTATCGTCAGTGTTCGAGGAACTTCCACAGCTAATTCTTGCATATGATCCTCCAGACAAATCAACTTCCAAAATCTCTCATTGACCCATAATGCGACGTTCATTCAGACTCCTGCAATTGCTCTTCCCATTTTTCTTCAAACTCTTCCACTGCTGTTTCAAAAGCCTCTCTGACCTCTTCCTCTTGCTTTTGTAAGGACTTGAGTTTCTTTTTTGCCTCCTTCAAAGTCTCACACCCGTAATCCTCTTTAAGAGTTTTCATCAATTGATCCAACGCCCCCTGCGATCTGTCGGCACGTTGTTGGGCGGTCTCCACGTCTTTTTTCAACCGCATATATTTCTTTAAGGTCTCGTCGTTACTCATGTTTTACTTTCCTTAATGTGGCCAACTCGATCCGTGTTTCTGAACCCAACTAACAACAACATAATGAAATTTACGATGTATCATATCCGTCAGACGTAATCCCTTACCCTCTTCAAAAATCTTAAATTTTTCTAACTCAAGGCTTTTTATTAAGTCCTGAACATCGTTTTCATTTATTACAATTTGCTTCACTCTTCCATTCCTTTCCGTATAATATCCCGTACCACTTTTTTGGTCTTGTTGCTTTTAAGAAATCGTGTCAACGCAACTACGAAGTCCAATCCCGACTCCCCTAACTTTTGCAACTCCTCTATGAACTCGCTCATATCCATTTCTTCCACTGGGGCCGAATCGTCTGCCTTGTCTATATGTTTGTCGGCGGATATATCTAAGAAGTGAGGGACGACCTTGCCCGATTCCAAAAGCAATCCCACCTGCGGACGATAATCTATTTCGTCAGAGTGTCTTCTCATCAAGCCCCCACAATTGAAAACGGTCGTGTCCCCGGCGTTGTAAATAAATCCTTTGTGATTATCCCCGTAGACGATAACATCGTAACCGTGCTTGGAAATGGCCTTAGAAAGTTTATCCACGATGGGGGCACCGGGATAAGACGAACCTTTAATCCATCGGTATTCATGGACGAGGGCAATCGACAATACGTTATCAACGGAATCAACTATAGGTTGGAGTTTGTGACCGTAAGCATAACCATAGAGTATCATATCAGCGAAGAAGAAAGGAGTCTCAATCATATTTTTAATCTTCCCGGCTTTTACCAAAGTCCAATAAGCACTCCGTTCAATCTCGTGATAGTTATGGTCAGGCAGGTCATGTTGTCCGGGAATACAATACATATTATCAGGTAGATATTCCAAGGCGAAGTTTATCAATTCGGGTGGACTGTTCCATTTATCAAATATATCTCCGGCACAAAGGACAGGACACTCATGTGTCATTTGTAACGCCATCAAGTCTACCAAAGGTCTGCGCATCGCAAAATACCAATCAGGTTCGGCTGACCGCCAAATTGGAGGTTTGGCAGACAAATGGATATCTGCGCATAAAATTGCGATTACTTTTTCATCGGTCTCAGGCATATCGGACATTTCCCTTTGGTTGCTTTGGTTAGGTTTTCGGATGCTATTTCCGCTTCGTTTTTTCTTTCCCATAATCCGGTTTCTCCTGTTTCGATTTGAAAGATAAGATTTTCTATACCATCAATCTCAACTCGTGAGCAATTCCACTGTGTTTTCAATTTGTCTAAAGGGTTTATATCAGGCGGGCAAGCCTCTATCATTCGGGCTTCTTGAGACGCTGATTTCAGTAAAATTTCTAAGGATTCCGCTTTATCCCGAATTTTACGCCATTCTAAGCCTGCCTCCACCGCCGTTTGGCCCCCTACGGCCAGGCTCCTGGCCTTTTTACGGTCTTTCCTGTATCCTACGCCCTCTTTTACAATATCGCCCAGCCCCGCCAATTCTACGGCCTTTTCACGAGCCGTCTTTTCCAGTTTTTCTATGTGGGATAGTTCGGCATCTAAAGAAACGATGAAAGCTAATTCCTTTTTTTGTTCCTCTGCGTCTTCTAATCGTTTCTTGGTTAGTTTGATTTCGCCATTGACGTCTCGTATGCCCCCGTCAATGTTGGAAAGTGTCCGGTCAATCACTTCTAAATCGACTATTTTATTCAGCTGCCGGGACACCTCCCCCGCCGTTTCACAAAACCAAAAAGGCTTGTCGTGTTGCCCTTGAAAATTAAGCACATCCATGTTCACTAAATCGGCTATGGGTTGGGGCACGTTATTTCCGAAAGCCTTGAAAACTTCATTCCCTAATTTATAGGAATTCACGCCCTTGCCTTTACGCCGGATTATTCTTTGATCGTCGATGTATAATCGGACAGTAGTTCTATCTTCCCCCCAACTAATCATCTTATCCCCAGACGGTTTATTCATAGCTGCGAATCTGATAGCCCGGAGGATAGTGCTTTTGCCTGTGAAGCTGGAGCCGGTGAGAGTGGTGACATGCGGACCAAACTCTATCTCACATTTCTTTTGCGTAGTGAAGTTTCGGATTTTGATTTTATTTATCATAACCTGTATCCACCTTAGCAAACTCGTCCATTACGACAACATCCGCTGATCTGCCTTTCAATCCTTCATATCTCCGGGAGTAAAAATGCCCCTGTTGTATTTGTAGTAAAATATTAGAAGTCATAACTTCCCTTGCCCCTATTTTCGTATCGCAATGATGTCCGCATCCTACACAGCCGAAAGTGATATACCAGAGAAGAGTAGACCCACCATGCCACAGCATTATCTGATCAAATTTAAGTCCTTTCAGTCTGCAGGCTATAATTCGGGCTATGTCCTTCTTATGAGCATGTTTCCGAAAGAATCTCCATAATACATTATAGAACTCACATGTTTTAGAGTAAGGCATTATTCTTCTTTCTTTTCTGATGACTCCGACATAATCCATATTGTAAATGTTGCTAAGAGGAGAGGAGTCGCTATCATCAGTACCCTTGGTATCCATAGTTCCAAACTGGGATTACAGGCAGGATGAATTATCTTCTCCAATAGAAATAACCAGAGTCCTATATAATAAGAAAGTGTTGTGGCTGTACCTCCTAATATACACACGAGTGCTAATATTCCTAAAAAGGGAAAACGGTCTGGCTTTTTCTCATTCATTTTAAAAGTCCTTTATTTTTAATTTTCCGTTCATCTTCCAAAGCATGTTTTATCGCCCGCTTACATAAGCCCAAACTGGTTGCCCGCATGGCAGCTTGATATTGAATACGATACGATCTCAA
>SDBU01009503.1_pt1 | contig 10880 bp, 8 predicted proteins | sample 2277071 | NCBI WGS metagenome assembly SDBU01 (sample SAMN10397929, study PRJNA504765) | marine sediment metagenome | isolation source: marine sediment core GS08_GC12, 126 cmbsf | place: Arctic Ocean: Gakkel Ridge, Loki's castle | collected 2008
GAGCTCTGACGTAGGATCGACTTATCAGGCGTCTGTAGGAGATGTGAAGTCGGATAACTTCCGAGTTGATGGCGCTGAACCGGAGGCTACAAATACACCAGTTCCAACGAACACTGCTGTGCCGCCCACCGAACCCGTGATTTCATGCTCCTTGCCAGGACCAACAATCGGACAATTAGTGAACATCAGTGTCGGCCCTTTCATCCGTTCAGATCGGAGCGAGGCGCAGGCAAAGATTGGACCGTTGGCTGCATCATTACCTGCAGGCACGTATAAGATCACGCTTTCTTCCTACGATAATCACACCACTCATGTTGGTCCGGATCAGCCCAATGAACGTTGGTTCTTGATCCTGCTGGATTCTTCTGGGGTAGAAGTTACAAGATCTCAGGCGATTGGCGATTTGCCAGGGGCTAACAATTGGCTCACACAGGTTACGGATTCCAACCTGGTGGTCTCTAGGGGCGTTGTGAGTGTGGTTGCCTACCATGCCGTATATCCGGATAGCTCGAGTCCTAACAGCGTCGTACCGGTATGCGGGAGTATTGCCGCGGTTCAAGTTGAGCCGACGCCAACGAACACACCGGTGCCACCAACCAACACTCCGATTCCGCCAACGGAAACACCTGTCCCGACGGATGTGCCGCCGACGAACACGCCCGATCCGACGGATCCGCCTGAATCCACACCAACTGATGTGCCGCCGACGAATACGCCCGACCCGACGGATCCCGCACCCACTTCCGTTCCACCAACAAGTGTGCCACCGACGGACGTCCCTCCGCCAGAGCCCACGAGTCCATCCGTCCTCATCCCCGTTACCGGTCTAGATTTCAATTATTCGGGCGGGATGATAAATGGATTGTTCAATGACCTTGGAATTGCCTTGCTTGGTTTCGGATTATTAATGCACGGTGCCTGGCTGCGCTTCGGTAAGGATGAATGATCGATCGTCGATCTGGGAGGATCATGAGGAATCAATCACCGAGAAGTCCGCATCATGGTCCTCCTGTTCTACTCCGTTCAAACATCCTCTGGCTAGAGGAAAGTAAAGGGTTCCTGATTTCATTAGGAACAAAAATGAGCAAGGCGTCCACAGGTCTGCTGCTAATAGGGATTGGGATAGTAGTCTATGCCCTAGGATTTAGCCGGCTTATATCGACTGCCCTCGATGAGCCTTCCCCGATAGATCAAGTGGCAGTGCCGGGGGATTCCGAACTCGGATTTGTCCCTTATTTGGTCTCAGATGAGCCACTCCAGGGAGATTTTGTTGCGCCATCAATTTCGACGAGCCCAAATGAAAACACGCAAATCCACTCGGAACAGATAGCAAATTCAGAAGCCGAGGGCGGCCTGGTTCAGAATGAACGCCATTCCAATGCGGTGGATGGAGAATCGGAAGCTGAGGCTGAAGCCCCAAGCATTTGGATCCCTAATAGGTTGGTTATCCCAAAGATTCAATTAGATGTTCCAATCGAGGCCGTGACCTATAAATCCGTTGAGCTAGACGGGAAGACCTACGAGCAGTGGTTTGCGCCCGATGCTCCCACGGTCGGCTGGCACCAAACATCGGCTCAATTGGGCGCGGTGGGGAATACGGTGCTTAATGGTCACCACAATATCTTTGGGGAGGTATTTCGGGATTTATACAAATTGGAGGTGGGCGATCGACTCATGGTCCAATCCGGTCAACGGGTGATTGAGTATGTAGTAGGAACCAAGTTGATCGTGCCGGAGAGATATCAAACCATCGAAACTCGTCTCGAGAACGCGCGCTGGATTCAACCCTCAAATGATGAGCGCATCACACTGGTAACTTGCTGGCCATATGAAAGTAATACCCATCGCGTCGTCGTGGTTGCGGTTCCGGTTGAGGAGGAGTAAGGGAAAACTCGCGTAAGGGCGAAGCATTTTGTGAATATTTTTAATGTGTGGCTTCCAACCTTTCTAAAACGTTTCCCCGCTTTCTGCCATCCTCACCAATAGCTCCGGTGGTTCAAATCGTTCCCCATATTTTGAGGCTAATTCCCCACTGCGAGCGACGAAGGCGGGCAGACCGAGTGCGTTGATGTATTGCAGCGTTCCACCTTGGAAGGGAGCGAACCCCCAACCAAAGATGCTCCCGATATTGGCATCGGCCACAGAAGTCAGAACACCCTCTTCATAGCAGCGCACGGTTTCCAACGCCTGAACAAACATCATGCGATCGATCATCTCACCCTGTGAAATTGCCTCTCCGCCGTTCAAAGGGAATTTTTCCACCAGGCCAGGCCAGAGATATTTCTTCTCTCCCTCAGGGTACTCATAGAATCCGGCCTTTTGCGCCTTGCCTTTGCGGCCCAGTTTTTCGACCATCACATCCAGCACCTTATTTGCCGGGTGATCGGGCATCTCAATTCCCTCGGCAGCCAAATCTACTCGCGCCTGCTCACGGATATGCATCATCAATTCCAGGCTGACCTCATCCGAGACGGTCAGCGGACCGACTGCCATGCCCGCTTTCAGTCCTGCTGATTCAATCGCGCGCGGGTGTTGACCCTCACCTAGTAACGCCATGCCCTCATTCACATAGGTGCTGAAGACGCGCGAGGTGTAGAACCCACGGCTATCGTTCACCACGATGGGGGTTTTGTTGATCTTTATGACGTAATCGAAGGCTTTGGCCAGGGCGTAATCTGAGGTCTTCTCGCCCACGATGATCTCAACAAGACGCATCTTGTGGACCGGGGAAAAGAAATGCAGCCCGACAAAGTTCTCCGGTCGGGCGGAGCGCTCGGCCAAGCCGGTTATGGGCAAGGTTGAGGTATTTGAACTGAAAACCGCGCCCTCATCTATTTGAGCTTCGGCTTCTTGGGTCACCCTTGCCTTGAGCTCTCGATCTTCAAAGACAGCCTCAATGATGAGGTCGCAACCCATCAAGTCCTCGGCAGACTCGGTAGCTAAAACCCGGTTTAGCATCTCGTCTTTCTGTTCAGTGGAGATATTCCCCCGGGATAATCGATCACTGAGCAGCTTCTCAACTTGATCTTTGCCGGCCAGGGCTTTCTCCAGTGTCACATCTTTCAGCACAACCTCCAGCCCGGCATACGCAGAAACATAGGCGATGCCGTGGCCCATCATACCAGCGCCTAAAATTCCCACCTTGTGCGTCTCCACAGGATCCATTTCTTTGGGGCGGCTTGCCCCAGCCTTCACCTCATTGAGCTGGAACCAGAAGGCATTGATCATGTTTTTGGCCACCTGACCCGTTGCCATTTGTGCCAGGTAGCGCGATTCGATCCTGCTAGCGGTGTCGAAATCAACAAGAGCGCCCTCAACTGCAGCGCTCATAATCGCCTCGGGGGCGGGGTAGTTGCCATAGGTCCGCTTTCTGAGCATCGCCGGCGCGATGGCGAGCATCTGAGCCGCCTTTGGGTGCAGGGGGGTTCCACCGGGCATTCGATAGCCAGACTTATCCCACGGCTGCTCAGCATCGGGATTGGTAAGGATCCACGCGCGTGCCTTATCCATCATGTCTTCAAGATCACCCGCAAGTTCATCAACAACCCCGAAAGCCTTTGCCCTCGAAGGGTCAATTCGTTTGCCACCCATCAGGAAGGGAATCGCTTCCTGCATCCCGAGCATGCGTGTCAGCCGTGTAACACCACCGCCGCCCGGGATGAGCCCTAAAGTAACCTCAGGAAAGCCAAACTTGATCGTGGGATCATCAAGGGCAATTCGGTAATGACATGCCAGTGCTAACTCCAAACCACCGCCGAGCGCAGTGCCGCATAAGGCCGCCACGACGGGTACGCCGCATGTTTCCAAGGCCCGGAAACCTGCTTTGAGTTCCTCAGCCAGCTCGAAGGCAATTTGGGCATCTTCCAAGGCGTACAGCATCTCTAGATCACCACCTGCCATGAAAGTCTTTTTCGCCGAGGTGATGATGACGCCCTTCAGCGCAGCTTCATTTTTGAGACGTTCAAGGGCCAGGGCGAATGCCTCGCCAAACTCATCGTTGATCAGATTGGTCGAGCGCCCGGGCATGTCCAGCGTCAGGGTAACGATGTTTTCAGAATCTTTCTGGTATTGGAAAGTCATGATTCCCCCTATACTCGCTCGATGATGGTGGCGATCCCCATCCCGCCACCCACACACAACGTGATGAGCGCAGTTTCCAAATCTGAGCGTTCAAGCTCATCAAGAGCAGTGTTCAATATAAATGCGCCCGTTGCTCCCAGTGGATGTCCCATGGCAATCGCGCCGCCGTTAACATTTAGGTTTTCCAGGCTGTCGATGCCCATTTCACGCATGAAGCGTAAGACCACGGCGGCAAATGCCTCGTTTACCTCAAAGAGGTCGATGTCTTTTATCGTCATGCCCGCCTTCTTCAGGGCTTTCTTGGAGGCGGGGGCGGGTCCGACCAACATGATGGTCGGTTCCGTGCCCACCAGCCCGATGGAGACTACGCGTGCGCGCGGTTTCAGTCCCAGCGCCTCTCCTTTCTCTTTTGAACCGACCAAGACCAGCGCAGCGCCGTCTACTATCCCCGAGGAGTTTCCAGCAGTGTGCACGTGATCGATCTGTTCAACCTCAGGATAGCGCTGTAACGCGACCGCGTCGAAGGCCATCTCCCCCATCATTTCGAAGGCAGGGTTGAGAGCTGCCAATCCTTCCAAGGTCGTTTCTGGGCGGATGTGTTCGTCTTTCTCCAGGATTGGCAGACCGCTCTTGTCTTTCACGGGGATAATCGATCTCTCAAAATAACCGTTTTCAGAGGCGTGGGCGGCTTGCTGTTGTGAGCGCAACGCAAAAGCATCGACATCCTGACGATTAAACCCCTCTATCGTGGCAAGCAGGTCTGCACTGATGCCCTGCGGGACGAAGTGGGTTTTGGTATTTACGCGTGGATCCAGGATCCAAGCTCCGCCATCAGAACCCATAGGGACACGCGACATGTGCTCCACCCCGCCGGCCACGATCAAATCGTCCCATCCCGATCGTACTTTGCTGGCGGCCAGGTTAACTGTTTCCAATCCAGAGGCGCAGAAGCGGTTGATCTGCATCCCTGGTGTGTCCACGTGCCAACCTGCGTAGAGGGCTGCCGTTCGGGCGATATCTGCACCTTGTTCTCCAATGGGAATAACACACCCCAATGCGATGTCGTCAACCTGCGATGTATCTAGATCGCATCGGGCTTGCAGCTCTTTCAATAGAGAAGCCACCAACTCAATTGGTGTGACCTCGTAAAGAGCCCCACTTTTCTTCCCTCTTCCTCGCGGAGTGCGAATTGCGTCGAATACGTATGCTTCGGTTGGCATAAGGTTTTCCTCTTAGAAGCCTGGTGACCGGCCAATGATTTCTTTCATGATCTCATTGGTGCCGCCATAGATCGGTTGTGCACGCGCGTCCAAATATGCTTTGGCGATGGCGTATTCCTTCATATAACCGTAGCCGCCGTGTAGCTGCAGACACCGGTCAATCACGCGATTTTGCATATCCGATATCCACCATTTTGCCATCGCGGCTCGTTCCACCGCTAACTGCCTCTGGTTATACAGCAGGATGCAGTGGTCGACAAACACGCGGCCAATTTCCACTTCAGTCGTCATTTCGGCTAGCTTAAAGCGTGAATTTTGGAAGGCGCCGATGGGACGACCAAATGCGGATCGTTCCTTACAGTATTGGATCGTCTCCTCCAGTGCAGTTTCAGCAGCGGCGATGCCGCCCACTGCCATGCTCAACCGTTCCCTGGGCAGGCCCTGCATTAGATAGATGAAACCTTGTCCTTCCTCACCCAACAAATTCTCGATCGGCACTCTAACTTCCCGAAAGAAGAGTTCTGTCGTGTCTTGTGCGTGAAGGCCGATCTTCTCCAGCTGCCGGCCGCGTTCATAGCCTTTCATGCCTCGTTCCACCACGAGTAAGCTGATGCCATGAGCTCCCGCTTCGGGATCTGTTTTGGCCACCACAATTACAAAATCATTGAGCAGGCCATTAGAAATGAAGGTCTTCTGGCCATTCAGAATATAGTGATCGCCCTCCCGCAACGCCAACGTCTCTATGGCTGCAATATCACTCCCTGTGTTGGGCTCGGTCATGGCGACAGCGCCGATCCATTCGCCGGTTATTGTTTTTGGCAGCCAGCGCGCTTTTTGCTCATCGGTACCAAAGTGGGTGATGTAGGGAACGATCATGTCCGTGTGAAGGGAAAAGCCAACGCCTGAGGCGCCTGAGCGAGCGAGTTCTTCCGTTATGATGGCGCTGTAACGGTAGTCCATTTCTCCCATGCCCCCATAGGTCTCGGGTATATCCATGCACAGAAAGCCTGCTTCACCCGCTTTCCGCCAGACCTCCCGCGAGACCACACGATCCTGTTCCCATTGTTCATGGTGTGGGGAAATCTCTTGAAGTACAAACTTCCGGAAGGAATCTCGAAACATAAGGTGTTGATCATCGAGCATTTCTGGTCTCATGGTGAACTCCCTTGGAGGTCTATCACTGCATGGTCCTTTTATTCTCGCGCAACTTAAGATACTTCTCCAACAGTTATTCCGGGTAATATCTGAGGTAGGGCCATCCCAAATGAATCGTAGGGCGGGTTGATGTTTTGATGATGTAGGGGTGGTTTGAGCTGCCAAAAGATTAGCCAACTGCCCCTACGCCCGCACAAATATCTATGGGGGTTATAAAAGCAGTCAAACAAGACCAAAGTAAGGGTTCAAATCCGAGTAACAATTTGCGTTAATGATCGTTACCCCTAGTAGAGGGTAGTTATTTCTTTTTCTCATCATGTAACACATTAGCCGGTGTGTTTTTTTCCGACGTTATTTCGAATCACAATCTAATATCAAATTCAGCTGGAGGGTTGAACATGTCGAAACGTATTTCGCGCATCCTGAGTTTATTACTTGCTTTAGGGTTGCTCATCACACCCATGGCGGTGCTGGCCAATGGAGTGACAGCAACAATTGAAGGAACCGTATTTAACGATGCAAATCAAAACGGTGTCTTTGATGAGGGGGACACCGGGATCGATGGCGTAACCGTGGAGTTGTTCGCTGGTGATAGCGAAACGGCTACTGATTCAGTGATCACCTCAGGTGATGGCTTGTATGAATTCCTAGATCTCAGTTTAGTTGATTACATGGTTGTTGAAACAGATCCTCCAGATCATGTAAGCACTACCTCGAATGAGGTAGCTGTCACCCTTCTAGAATCAGACCCTGCAGCAACGGTCAACTTTGGCGATGCTGCACATGGGGATCTGGGAGAAATCAGTGGGTTTGTGTACGATGACACTGACCGAGACGGCGTATTTGATGATGGTGAGCCGAAAATTCCTGGAGTTACGGTGCAATTGTTTGGTTTTGATGGAGCGGTGATTGAATCCGCAACAACCGAGCTAGTAACTGGTGAATATGTCTTGAGTATGGCTTTAGCCGGTGCGAATACGGTTCATGAGATAGACCTCCCCACTTATTACAGCACGACGCCCAATACAGTGGAAGTGGAGCTAGCTGCCCCTGGAGCCACCGTGGTTGGGATTAATTTCGGTGACTTCATCCCTTTGGAGGGTGAGGTTCATCGAATCGACTTAATGCTCATGAAATTTTTCGACATCGCCTTGTTAGATTTCCAGGCTCTGCGCGCGATGGAAGGTTGGGGCTATGGAAATATCGCCAAAGCTTATTTTCTTGCCCAATTTAGTGAAACGTCCTTGGTCGAGATTCTAGGGATGCGTGAGACGATGGGTTGGGGCAATATCATGAAAGCCGTTTTAGGTCGCGCGGGGCTGAAGGGCTATAACCTGGGCTTGATCGTCTCCGGTCGGGAAGTCCCCCAAACAACCCAGAACTTGATCGATGGATGTGAACTGATTAATTCAGAGGAGCAAGTTCAAGAGCTGTTTAGTCTGGGAGGCAGCAACGGGTCGATCAAGAAGGCCTGTAAACTTGCAAAAGAAGTTGATGGCGCTACTTTCGAAACGCTCGTGGAAGCCCTCGAACTCCTGGGGGATCACAACCAGAAGCAGGCGATGGAGTTGCTGCTGGGCGGGGCAACAACTCAAGTCAATAATGACGACAATGGAGAGCACGGACCTCCAGCCTGCAAGGGGAAGAATAAGAACGACGTAGGATGCAGTAAAAAATAGCAGATTGTGAGGACCATCCTTGAGAAGGGCGGGGTTCAAGGTGAACGGAGTTCACCCACCCGCCCTTTTTTTACAAATTGCCCCGTTAACTTGTTGACACATCAACTTATTGACGCATCAACTTGTTGACGCTTTTACAGGCTCACAACCCATGCCCACGCGGGATCCACTTAACAGGATTATCCCAATCAGGCGCTTTCCAGGGCACATTCTCGGGTTTGACGAGCGGAATCACGTCCTGAAAGAAGGCCAACCTCTGCTCATCACTCATGGGCTTGAAGCTCTCTGCAACCGACAAGTTCTGCTCGAGCTGATCCATCGTTTCCATGCCCACAATTACGGTGCTCACAGGCAAGCTGAAAGCGTATCGCAACGATCGTTCTACTTCGTGGCTTAACACCCGCATACCCAACACCTTCATTCCAATCGTTGCCACACCTTTCTCATTTGCGATTGGCAAGAATTCCTCTGCGAAACTCAAGATGAAGTGATCCAGGACGGAAAGTGCGATTAAGGCGCTCTCAAAGGGGAAGCGGTTGAGGGCCTCGATGAGAATCTGTGGATCGGAGTGGGAGCTCATGCTGATATGGCGGACCAGCCCCTCTTCTTTGGCTTGGATCGCGGCCTCCAACGCACCACCTTTTCGCGTGAACTCATCCAAGCGTTTGTAATCGTATATGTTGTGTAAACGCCATTCGTCAACATAGTCTGTTTGCAACCGTTGAAGGCTCTCCTCAAGTTGTTTACGTGCGCCGTCCCGAGTTGTATCATCTGTTTTTGTTGCGATCCACATCTCTGAACGCCGGTGCTTCACAACTTTGCCCAGCCTGCGCTCCGCCTGACCCTCATAGTAGGCCCAGGCCGTATCAAAGTAGCATATCCCTCGATCGATGGCCGCGTTTACGATTTGAATTGCACCCTCTTCAGTGCAGTTCTGCTCATCCACGATCTGTTCCGCCCCAAAACTCAAAATCGGGAATTCCTCACCGGTCTTTCCAAAGGGTCTTGTTTCCATCAGATCCGTCCTATCCTTTAACTCAAATGCAATCGGGATTCCTCATCAAAATACAAAAGGCTTTATCCCATGGTCGACGAGATAGATTGCACGGTCGGCTACGTTAACATCCTATGGCAATCGATCTTTAATCCTCAACCGCCAAACACGTAATTGTTTCGATCACACCAGGGATGGGTTGAATAGAGGTAGAAATAATTCGACCCATCTCGTTCACATCATTTGCCTCTACAACAGCGATCGCATCATATGAACCAAAGGTCATATAAGCTTCCACTACTCCGTCCACTCGACGCAGCTGTTGGACTGCCTCGCGTAGCTCTCCGGTACGTACGTCAATCAGAACATATGCCTTCATTATCAGACTCCTTCTTCAGGATAGGGATGCCTTACCAGGACGTAGAAAGACGGACCAGTAAATCGCAGCGACACCGAGCGAACCCCCAATGATGTTCCCGATGGTTACTGGGAGTAAATTTTGCACCATAAAAGCGCCCCATGTCAGACCAGATAAATCCATTCCGGTAGCGCTGGCGAAAGCGGGATCGAAGGCCTTTATCAGCAGACCTATCGGAATGAAGTACATGTTCGCCACGCTGTGCTCGAATCCCGCGGCAACGAAAGCAGTTATGGGGAAGATAAGCGTTGCGATCCTATCGATTGAGCTTCTAGCACTGAAGCTCAACCATATGGCAAGACACACTAACATATTGCACATGATGCCGAGGGTGACCGCCTGAAAAAAATCTAATCCAACTTTGCCATTAGCAATGGATATCGCAGTTGCGCCAACTGCACCATCAGCAGAGGTGTATTGTTTTGTTAAAAATACTAAGACTGCCATCCCTATGGCGCCCAATAAATTGCCGAAATAGACAATGACCCAATTTCGCAGCAATTTGCGTGTGGTTACCTTGCGACTTGCCCAAGCGATGACGATCAAGTTATTTCCAGTGAAAAGTTCAGCTCCGCCAACGACCACCAGGATAAGACCAAGGCAAAAAACAAAACCGGTTAATAACTTGGCGACGCCATAGGGCCACTCAGCTGCGGTTTCCGTAGCCACAATCGTTGCAAACACAGCCCCGAGGGAAATGAAAATCCCGGCAAGAATGGCTAAAGTTACCGTAGTCCATGTTTGGGCTTCAGCCTTGCGAACACCAATGTATTCCGCTCGCAAGGCCATCTCGGCGGGGAGCAGCGCGTCAATTCGAATTTCGTTTGTCATATGGTTTCCTCCTACCTGAAAGTGCTAGACTCGGCTATCCCAAATTATCATCTATTTATCCTAACATTTACCATGTTTGTGAGGGGCATAGCTCGGTTTCATAAAGAATATAATCATTACGCATAGGCGAAAATATCTTTTGCCTTTCCCTTCTGTTGTATGATGAGGCCTAGCTCCCACGCCCGACTCTTGAGGTTTTATAAAAAAGTAGGGTGGGTTTCCATACCCGCTCGGATGTAATTTAAAAATCCAGGCAGGTGTGTGACCTTCGTTTACATTACAATCCGCCCTACGATTCCTTGAAAAGTAGCAACTGGATGCGGATTAGAGAATCCATACCAGGTCATGATATCCTGTACTATCGACAGATCAGATCTCCTCCAACCACGCTTTTGAGCGCACAGCCTAGAAGCCCGGCCGAAAAGTTCGCGATTTTAAATCGATCATGCTATGCTCCTCAGTGTGTGGATGGAGGGCAACCCGATGCTTGGAAAACGTTCGTC
>SDBU01009504.1_pt1 | contig 10880 bp, 22 predicted proteins | sample 2277071 | NCBI WGS metagenome assembly SDBU01 (sample SAMN10397929, study PRJNA504765) | marine sediment metagenome | isolation source: marine sediment core GS08_GC12, 126 cmbsf | place: Arctic Ocean: Gakkel Ridge, Loki's castle | collected 2008
ACGGTCAAGCATGGACACGAGATGTAAAGGTTAAATGCGACCAAGCATTAGACACCCCCGCAGTAGGAGAGGTTTCGATATGAGTGAGAAGATGAAGAAGATTAGAATAAAAAGAGAAGATAGAGGAAAAGAATATGAAAAGGATTTACTTGAATACATTTATGAGACATTAGAAGAGATAAAGGAAGTCTTAGAAGAAATCAGAGATTCCTAGCCCTTTTTTTGTAATTTGTATGCAATTTTAGATCGGGAAATAGTCCTGGCCCTGACGGATCATGCAGCAGCGCGCGCGAGGTGTTGCACGTTTAGTTTTGTTAGGAATACCTTATAAACGGGGAAGGAGGATATTCTCAATAAGTGTTAGCAAATGAATTACAAACCTAAGCGGGATATTCCCGCAGCCGTTAGAGCATTAGGTACGACTTCACCTTCTCAGATTGCAGATTATATTCTCAGTAAATGGAATAAGATAAGAACACCTGAATCTATTACAGTTTGGTTTAGTAGACATCCCACTATCAAGGAAGATTTAGAGTTAGAACTAAAACAGATACAGTTACCGGATAAAGAGATTAAAGAGGTACACTTTAAATCAGGTACTTTTGAGAATTACGAGTCTATAGTTACATGGGTTAAGCAAATGAGAAGGAGAGGCGTAAAGAAGATAACGGATAATCTTTCAGCATTGAAGAGAGTCATGCAGGGGATTAAGCCTAGAAAGAAGATAGACCTTAGATTTCAGGGATGGGTTATGAAGCATCCAGATAGATTTATACTTGAAGATGCAGAGGAGTTAGTAGACCTATATATTGAACATTATCCAGATATTGATATTAGCACAGAAAGAAACGTTATGAGAAACTTCTTAGAAAGTAAAGGGATATTTGTAGGTAAGAAAATATCAGGAAAGAAACACAAGAGTGTAGGCACTTTAAAGCGATTGTTTTGTCCTAGAGATATTATTCAGCTAATGTTTGATGAGTTGATGTCTACAAACTATCAAGCGTATGTAATAGATTTATTTATGTTCAAGACAGGAACTAGAATAACGGCAACGCTAAATTCAAGACTTGAAGATATTACTATAGAAGGAGAATTTAAAGAAATAGAGATACTAGACAAAGGAGATTTAACATGGTATAAGCAGCTTTCACCGGAACTATGGGATGCAATAGTATTACTAACAGGTTATCCAGATAAGAGGAAATCAGGTAAACTCTTTACTATGACAGACGATGAAATGAGCAAAATAAACAGGAAGCTATACGAGAAGTTTTATCCGGAATTATGGATTAAGCACCCTGAATATAAAATGATGAATCACTTTTGGAGGCACATGTTTGCACAGCACATGCTTAGACAAACTAAATGGAAGTATGGAGTAGTAGCAGCACTAGGAGGATGGACGATAAAGAGCCTAGAAGAATCTTATGGCGCACCCCCTAGAGAGATAGTAAGAGAGTGGGGAATGACACAGATACCGGAGTTATAACAATGAAGAAATGTCCTAAGTGTAAGAAGATTATTAGGCTTCATCGCTCGTATTCGGAGGAAGAGGCAGAGATAGTTTATTGTCCATATTGTGGAGTGAGAATAAAGGAGCCACTATATTGACGTTCACAAAGAAACAAAAGGAGTTTATGGATAAAATCAAGAAGAGAGATAGAAAGACTATGCCTAAAAATGCGTGTAGGTGTGCATGATGGATTGGGGATTATTCGCAGCCGGAGTATTTAGCGGAGTGTTAGTGTTATTTGTAGGAGTGGGCATTATTGGAAGGAAGCTACAAAAAGAGAGCATTGGAGGACACTTGTATTCAATATATATTAGTAATGAACATCAGGTAATACTAAAATGTATTACATGTGGTCAGACACAGATTATCAATAGGAGGAAAAAAGAATGAGTCTAGCTTTTTGGAAGAGAGAGAAGAACTTTATCTCAGTCATTGATAAAGAGAAGCCTAGATATCCAGAGGGATTATGGACCTTCAATATGTGGCTAGATAAGTTAGATGAGGAAGTCGAGGAACTAAAACAAGCAGTAGAGTTTATGCTAGAGACTAAGAAGTTTGAAGACGTAATATCTACTAAAATGGAGTGTGCAGATGTATCTATTTTAATTGACTATATATTTGAAAAGTTAATCAGTGGAGATTTCAAGACAGAGTATTGGGGAGAGAGACACGGAGAAATGTATAATAGTAAAATAGTGAAGCCGGAAGATGTTGGAAGATGATGGCGCAGCCGGAAGGTGGAAAGTGTCCTAAGTGTTATTCTTTTAAGACAGAACACAGAAAGGCATGGGAGATAACAAGTCCTACAAGTAGCAATACTGTATTAGTGGAATTAAGACACTGTAAAGCATGCAGGAAAAACTATAGAGTGTATGAATAATGAAGACAGGTGAAATACTCTATCCCTCGTGTGCTACATGTAGATGGTTAATCCACATGTCATATAAACTTAGTAAGACGAGGACAGCAGACGGGGGAAAGCATTTCGAGTATTTCTATTATTGGAAAGTGAACTGTCATAGAGTAGGGAGAACTAACGAAAGAATATTAGGTCTTAGAGATAGAGTGCCTTTACCTCATTGCAGCTTATGGAAGGGAAAAGTGCTTGAGTGAAATAGAATTTATAGTGATTAGTAGTTTACCGGATTATTGGAAGATGATAATTAGAGGGGGAAATTGGAGAGTGGCTAGAGCTAAGACAAGTACATGTCCTTATGATGGAAGTAATTTAATATTGAGGGATGAAATAGAGGAGCATTTACACTGTAGGAGATGTGGACGGAATTATGTCGAGTAAATCACATAGATTAACGATAAGAGTCAGTAACGAACTTAGAGAGAGTATTCAAAAGATAGCAGATGAGAAAGGAGTAAGTTTCACAGCTATTTGTTTAGATTTGATTACTAGAGGATTAAAGCCGGATACTGAATCTAAGTGTATAGCTCTTTCGTATATTGATGCAAAATATAAATGTGTTTGGGGAAGAGAAGACAACACACCCAACATTAAATATCTAGCATTAGAAGAGGATGAAAAAGATGATGCTTGTATGTCCTGTAGAGGAACACTAGGATTTATTGTAGAGAATTTGAGGTTAATAAAGATGTTAGAGGAGCCTACAGAATTAACATATTACACATGTGAGTATCAAGGGAGACTGAGAGATAATAAAGCCATAGAATGTAGGCACCCTAAGAGAGCTAGAAAATGGAGAAATATCCAGAAGTGGTGTATTGAGAAGATACACTGTAATTATCTGAGAGTCTCCAAAATCACAGTCGAAGGAAAAATGACCGAAGAGGAACCAAACTTATGAAAGTATCCAACCGTTTGAGATATGAAGCTGTACCTCATATCAAGGTTGTAAAGTGTATAGCAAAGAAAAGGGATGTGGTTTAATGGACATTCATATAGTAGTTGAGAAACCAGAGTATATGATACTATCAGAGCAAGCAGCAAAGGCAGGAAAACAGATTGGACATTATTGTACTAGAATACTGAGAGCGCATTTAGCAGAGACAAAAGAAGAGAATCAAGAGCTTGTAGCACTCAGGATATTAGTAAAAGATTTAGAGAAAACTATTGAAGATATGAGAACCGAACTAGAAGGGAGCGGAATAGAACAAGAAGAGACACATGGAAAACTACCACCTAAGAAGAAGGCAGCTTAAATGGGAGTCGATTTAGTAGTTATCTATTCTACAAGTAACAGACCAGAGAAAGAGGGAGTAGTCACAAAATATACTATGTCAGGTCAGTCTATGGGATTTATCATTAAGGAAGAGATGGATTGGCGCAGGTTCTACAATTACATTAACTCAGTAGCGAGGATAACAGAGATTACAAGTGAAGAACTGGACAAGAGGCTAGAAGAATAATAAAAAAAAGGGGTGAAATTCCCCACCTATTTTTCTAGGTAGAGTTTGTTGTTTACCACTGAAACCGACATCTTACTGAAACGCTTGACAGCTTCGATCCGTTTGTTTAACTGAGTGCGCATGTAGTTTGCATCTTTTCCGGTGACTGAGAGACTGACCAGAGGGTCGGGAGTCTTCAGGAAGGAATCGAGCAGGTCGTCATATTTGGAGCCTTTTCTGTATGCACGTTTAGGCTTTGATTTAACTGGACTGAGTTTAAATAGTATACCTGTAGTTTCTCCGATGTCGGTGTTTTCCTTTTCAGCCATTTTAGGCAGTTATCTTATGTTATTTTCAGTTTTTAAAAGCATGGATACTTTAATAAGTTACTCTCATAGAGTGCAAATGGTGTTTAACGTGAAGAGGTATATGCAAACTAGAATATCCTCCTTTAGAGAGAGAGAGAAGCCTACCAGACTTAACGTAATTATCGAATCGTTAGGAAGAAAGTAAACAGTCATTAATTGTGCATGCGTTCGAAGAGGGGTTTACCTGTGAAATGTTAGGTTTTGTGCTAACACGCGCGCGAAACAGGCTAACACGCGCGCGCAATAACTAACATTTTCTCAATAAAGACCTTTATCAGATGGTGGTTTTTTTATGAGAATTGTTAGTTTTGTATGCTGTTTTTAGCGGAAATAGAAAGGTTAGGTATATGTTAGGTCCAAACCTAACAAAACGCAGTGTTTTAGCCTTAAACCCCCCTTCGAGAAGGCACAAACCTAACACCTATCCGTAGACCCAAATAGATTACAAGCTCAAAAAACGCCCCTTTTAGGCAACAACTCTTATATATCGGATATTTTCAAGGCGTGTCCGTGTACTTAGATGTTAGGTGTGCATGAAGTGACCGAAAAGGCTGAAAACCGTTTTTTATCATGCACACCCGTTAGATTGCTACACCTTCACACCTATATCTTTTATTGAGAAAAGTTAGCAAAACATTAGGAGCACATAGAAGATATGGTGAATGGATATGAGAAACGTTAGTGACCGTTAGAACACCACCAGAGAGATTATATGTTTCAAAGACTTTTAGTTAGGTAGGTAATAAAATGGATTTAAGAGTTAAATGGGACGACCTTTTTGGCAGAAACAAAGACAATAAGAAAGGAAGCGGATTCAGCCTTTTTGGAGAGAACACACATTTTCATTTTCACATATCGATAAATCCAACCTTTTACCCGAAAGAAAAGAAGGAAGAGAGGAAAGATGCCTAAATTAACGGAAGAAATGAAAAGATACATTTCGACCAGTTACATGGATGAGGAAAAGAACACATCAGACACGATAAGAGGATTCGGAGAGAAGTTTGGATTCCTACCTAGTGCATCGACAATAACGAAATATCAGAGATTCAACGAAAACAATCCAGTTAAAGAGGAAGAGAAGGAGGAAGAGGGAGAAGAAGAAGGCTCAGTAGGAGTAGACACCCTAGATTCAAGACTAGATAAAGACAGCATGGATATTTCAGGAGACATAGAAGAAGCAGATTTTGAAAGATTATGTAGAAATTGTGAAAAGTCGAAACAAGAAATGTTCAGCCTATTAGCAGAAGCACAGAAAAGAGGATACACAAAAGTAAATATGACAACCGGAGAGCTAGAGAAATAATGGTATCCCTAGAGGATATGATTAAAGAGGAAGGAAGTAAGACAGATGATAAAGATAAGAAGAAAGAAACTAGCTCAGGCGATGGTTTACTAGGTAAAATATGGAACGCTAAAAGCCCAGATAAAAAAGTAAGTGAATACGGCAATCATGCACTCAATTTTGATGGAAAAGACAGCACCGGAAAAATCATTAGAGGAACAGAGGGATTAGTAGGAAGCCTAGACAGGGCAATAGTTGAAGTTGTTGTTGGTACAATTCAGAAAATTGTTGAAGTTGTAAAGAGTTTTGGGAAGGAACAGAATCCATGATAATAGACATGACAGGACACACCACCATCATAGGAGATACACAGTCAGGGAAAACAGAGTTAGCCAATCATCTTTTCCAACAGACGGGAGGATTATACATAGACATAGAGGATAAAGGACAGATACAAGTTGATAAAACAATATCCTCAAAGAATAGTGTAACCGTTATTAGGAAGACAATTAAGGAAAATAGAAGAGTAGCCTATATTCCAACCACTAATAAGAAACTTAGAACTAGAGAAATAGAGGCATTATGGATTATTCTCAAAGGATTAGGAATTAATATTTACGTTTATATAGACGAAGCACAGCACTGGGGCACTGCAAGAACTAATGATTTCGATATTTTTGCTATTAGAGGATTAAAACACGGAATCCATATAGTAGTAATGACACAGCGACCCGCAAAAATCAGTAAGACAATCGCTTCGCAAAGTAAATCTCTAGTATGCTTCGATATATCAGGATATGAAACGAAGTATTTTAAAGCATATAATTTACCATTCGATGAAATAGAGAAGAAACTTATAAACAGACCTGACTACTATTTTGTAGTGTTCGTTAGAAAGAAAGGCGTATCAAGACCCTACAAATTGACGGTAAAGAAGTAATCTTATATAATCCCCCCCCTTTTTTTATGCTTGAGCTATAATGGGAAAATTCTCGTTAAAAGCGAAGAACCCGTTTGGATCAGATATCGAGCTTGTTTCAGGTAAGAACCTTTTAGGACTAGGATTATTTGCAGTGGTGGTTGCAGGTATCGGAGTAGTAGCAGCATGGGCTACAAGTCAGAAAGGTAGAGTAACAGGCACTATAGATGGACTACATGCCAGAATGAGAGGTCAATAAAATGGCGGCTAATGATACGATACAAGGACAGGTACGAATCCTTAAGACAAAGAGGATGGGTCACAGTCAGATTGTAGCAGGACCATTTAGAAGTTTCAGATGTGATAAAGACCAGATAGCAACACCTATCGTGCTTAACCCAGATGCAAAGCAGAACTACGCATCAGGAACCAAACTAACACCCGCACCAAAAGCAGTATTCAACGAAGGGGAGATATTAGAGGTTCAGTTTAATGCAGCAGCACTACCAGAGGCAGCGCAGTATGACGCAGACGAGTTTGCTATTGACTGTATCGAAGAGGACTTGAACACTGACGATATCAGAATGAGGACACTATCAGTAGCAGACCAAGAACTAGCAGCCGACTTCACCACAATAGTAGGAACATTCATCACCGGATTTAAGTACACAGTAGCTACACGGCAGAAACTAACTCTATCAGGGGTATTCCAAGCAGCAGCTATCGAAACTGCTTAGAAACACTCTTTTTTATGAGGTCCAACATGAACGGTCCACACCGATTGAGATACAGAGACATACCCTGTATCGAGGTGATTGGGGAGAGTATGTCTAAACGTAAAGGTGAGAAATCATGGCAAAATTAGATGATTTGAAAAAGCTTATTAAAGAAGGATATTCAAAAGGGAGAACTTTTCATAAATTAGTAGCAACAGCAGGTACACCCGAAAAACTTGTTGAACATAGTGAACCTAGCGCAGTCTTATTGATTAAAGCACTAAGAACGAACACAGGGTATATCGAAGTGGGATTTGATGGAATTACGACGCTAATTGGAAGAGGACACGAATTAGAAAAGAAAGAGATAATAGTAATTCCAATAGACAATGTAGAAAAGGTTTGGATAGATTCATCCGTGGATGGGGAAGGTATATCCGTAGTGGTGATGGTTTAAAATGCAAAGTTTAATGGGTTGGAATCCCGCAGGGGCAGTATCACTAGGGGAAGTCGTAGTAGGACCAACCTATATCATAAAATATACAGGAAGCGGATTTGTAGTTGTGGATGGTTCGGATAGCTTAATAGTACAGGTAGAAGCAGTTTTTAAAACGTGTTGGGATTGGGTTTTCACAAACGGTCCCGCTAGAGGGGGGCATCTTAAGCTAAAGGAATATGCCGTCAGTGTAGCAGTTACATTAGAGTTAGATACTAAGCCCGGATGGTTAATCGAAGGTAACGGTCCCGCAGAGATGAGTAGCGGAGCCTATCATGGAGCAACGCAGTTTACAAGCACAACAGCAAAAGACACACCATGTATAAGACTTAAAGATTGTGAAGGAGTCACACTGAAATATCTATATATGTGGACAAATAGTGTAGAAAATTGGGGAATAGAAATCGATGGAACAACAGTATATCCAGAATCGATAAAGATAGATACATGTCACGTTAGAAAGTTTAAAAGATGTATTTATGGAAAAAACACATGGGCAAGCAATAAAGGGGTTTGGATTATCGGATGCAGACTAGAAACTACACTGGACGATGTGGCCGGACCAGTTGAGCCGGGAGACTGCATATATTCAGAGGACGCAAACCATTGGCAGATAGAATTTACGCAGGTATCAGGTAACTCTAAAAAAGGAAATGGAATGTACTTCGGTGAAGGAGATGCAGCAAGATTAGTTAGAGTAGTGTTGATAAATATTCAGTGGATAGGGAATAGACAATATAACATTAAAATAGATATGCCTAGTGGGTCAGGTAGAATAGGAGGATTTACAATTATAGGGGGCAACATGGAAAACCTAGATGGAGCAGAAGGAATCGCATCGATATGGATAGTTGATTGTAACCTGTATGGGAACATTACAGCAATAGGACTAATTCAGCAAGCATTAGGAGGAAAACCCGCACTAAAGATAGACGCATGTAATAATCTGTTTATCGATATGATAGGATGTAAAGGAGTAACAGATATAGACAACACAGGAGGAGCAGTAATAAACGTCACACCGGGATACTTGAACGACTTATCACAGAATAAGGGAAGAATCATAACGTGTGCAAACACTAGCACTGAAACACCCGCAGCATCACCAAGATTTTTCGTTTGTGAAGGATGGCTTAAACAAACGAATGATGAGGAAAGATGTAAAGTCCCGGCAGCAGGAATGGGAATAAGAAAAAACCTTAGAGTTTATGCACAAGCAGATGGAGCAGACGATACGATAATAACGCTTAGAAAAAACGGGGCAAATACAACATTAACAGTGACGATTACAGCAGGAGGAGGCACAGCATGGTATGAAGACAATACCCACGATGTAGAGATAGCAGAAGGTGACGAGTTGAATTACAGTTATACAGCAGTAGGAGGACACGCAGGATTAAGACTGATAACTATGAGGGTGATTGAATAATGGCCATATATGAAGGATTTGAAATATTTGTATCTCAGGTATTAGGCAGTGGACAGACAGTATATCAGGTTAAAGGAATAGATTATGATTACGGTAGAAGAGGAGGAGTAACTACTATAGGAGCAGCTAAGATAATTATTGATAAATATCTAGACCAGTATGTTGCACCAATAGCTACAGAACCGATTAGAATGTCAAATGAGATGTTAGACCAGTTAAATGCAGGAACAGTAGCATTATGGGAGAATCAACAATTACAGGACACAATAGACAAGTTAAAAGAGGGATATACCGTTATCAAAGAGGATGTAGCAAACATTGATTTAACAAGACTAGAGGCGTTAAGGGATAAAATACAAACAGAAACGCAGAATCTTATTGATATTCAAGCATCTATAGTAGATGTGAGGGCAGAGGTAACTAGCGCAGTAGGGGAACAGATACAAGGACTAACAGATAAGTTTAATCAGATTACTGAGGGAATAAATACACAAACAGGATTAGCGGAAGGTATGACAGACAGCCTAGAGGATTCTAAGGAAGTAATAGAGGGAGCAATAACATCATTTGGAGAGTCTATAGCTAGTTTTCAGGATTCTTTTAAATCGGTCTTAGATGATTTAAAGAACGCACAGAGTGTAGGATGGATGAAAATGATACCCATCTATGTAGCAGGAGGACTAGCGATAATAGTAGGTGTAAAAGTTTTGGATGTGATGGATTGAGCGACAATGCAGAGAGAATGAAAGCAATATTAGGATTATTCGGAATATTGATTGTAGGAATACTATCAATAGTTGCGATGGATAAAGGATTTAACGGAGACATAACAAGATTTGCTATAATCGGCATAGTTGCACTAGCATTAGGTGTAGAAGTATTAGAATATTATTTTAAGAGACAGGAGGGATAACCCTTATCCTTTTTTTTACATAGAATCAAGAGGGCACTAGAAGCATTAATGTATAGCCCCGAAGAGTTAGCAGATAAACGCTATCAGTATCTTTTAGATAATAGAAGATTACAGTTTATGCAGAGGATAGAATTAGATTTAAGTGTTGCGAGAGATAAAGTGCTTTTCGATGTTGCAGGGGACGTTATCAACATGGAGAGCATAGACGGAGAATGTGATATTTATTTTAATGATGCAGAAACAGATTTCGCAGAGTTAGATAAGACCCGTAAAATATACATGGATTTCTACAAATTTCGTATCACTAACGCAGCACAGGCAGGGAAGACAGCCGTAATATTAGTAGGAAGACAGGGAACATTTGACGGTCATTCAGATGTTGCTAGAGAGACTACACTTGAATTAATGGCTACAGCAGATAAACAAGATACAATGCAGACAGCAATCGATTTAATATCAACAAAAGACAATCAGGGAAAAGGATTCTTTCTATCAGCTAGTGATAATGAACAGATAGCAGATAACACAGAGAGAGCAACAGCAGGAACAGGCGAAGTTAAACAATATCAGTTTACTATGCTAAGTACAGGAATAGTTAGAATTACATTCAGGCTAAAAGAGTTTGTTGTTGGACGTTCAGCATGGGCATTAGTAAAAGTAAATGGAGTCCAGATAGGAGCAACACATACAGAGAACGGTCAAGTCTATCAGGACAAAACGCAGGATTTAGCAGTTGGTGAGGGAGACTTATTACAGTTGTGGACAAGGGATTCAGCAGCAGACGGTCAAGCATGGACACGAGATGTAAAGGTTAAATGCGACCAAGCATTAGACACCCCCGCAGTAGGAGAGGTTTCGATATGAGTGAGAAGATGAAGAA
>SDBU01009505.1_pt1 | contig 10879 bp, 17 predicted proteins | sample 2277071 | NCBI WGS metagenome assembly SDBU01 (sample SAMN10397929, study PRJNA504765) | marine sediment metagenome | isolation source: marine sediment core GS08_GC12, 126 cmbsf | place: Arctic Ocean: Gakkel Ridge, Loki's castle | collected 2008
AATGATACTATAACAATTAAAAATTATGCAACCTCAAATGCTACGCATAGTGGTGCTCCAGATATTATATTAAAAACAGCTGATATAGATGGAGCTTATAGCATAGGTGTTGGTACATTGTCTTTAATTGGTGGTTCAAAAACAACACTTTACGGTGGAATAGGTGGTGGTGGAGGAAAAATATCTCTCCAAGGTGGGCGAGGAAGAGATTCAGCTAATGATCCATCCAGTTATGCTCCAATTTTATTACAATCCAACGGTGGCAATGTAGGTATTGGAACAGACTCACCAGATAGACTTTTTGAAATCTTTGGCTCAGCGTCTGTGTTTCGTTTTAGGGATTCAGGAGCTACAAATTCTTCAACTACTGCTTTTATAGAATTTGGAGGAACAGATGGAGAAAATTGGAATAGAACAGGTTGGGTAGGTGATGGGTCAAGTGGAAATAAAGATATATTTCTTAGTGCAGAAGCAGGAGATTTAAATTTAGGAGATTCAAGTAGTTATTATGTTTTAACTTTGAGTGGAGGTGTTGCAACATTTACAGGCAACGTAGGCATCGGGACAACTTCACCAACACATAAATTAAATGTTGTTGGAGATTTAAATGTAACAGGAAATATTACAGCTTCTTATTTTTTTGGTGATGGTTCTCAATTAACCAGCATACCAGCAACAACTCCAGCAGGTTCAGATACAGAAATACAATTTAATGATGGTGGAAGTTTCGGAGCAGACCCTAATTTTACTTGGGATAATTCAAATAAAAGATTAGGAATTGGAACGGCGAGTCCTGATTACCCCTTAGAAATATCAAAATCTGTAGATGGTACACATGAGATAAGTGTTACTAATTCAAGAGTAGGCACCGCAGGTCCTTCTTCAGGTATAAGATTTATTAGTCCTATTTCTTCTTTAACAGGAAAAGCATCAGGTAGAATACTAAGTGGATTTACAGCAAATAATTATCAATCATCACGAATTATATTGCAAACTGTAAGTGGGAGTAATTCATTTGTTAATGCTTTAGTAGCACAAAGTGGCGATTTCGGAGGAGTCATTGGGGGAACAGTTGCTATAAATACTGCTCATGATGTTGTTTCGTGGTTAGAAGTAGGTGGTGATAAAGCTACTGGTTCAGTTAGCGTTCAACCAATTCTTACTCTTACAAGACCAGTAAATCCTGGACCTTCTTGGCCTCAAGTAGTTCAATTTTCAGTAGGTCGGCATACTCTTGGTGGACCTAATCCACAAACCAGATTAGATATTAGTTTGAAGCATGGGTCTGGTGCTCCCATTTCTGGGGACACAACGGTTATGACCTTACTCTCATCTGGTAAAGTTGGAATAGGAACAACAAGTCCAACGCATGAGTTAAATATTGTAGGAGATTTAAATGTAACAGAAAATGCAACTTTTCAAAAAGATGTTATAATTCTTGGGACTCTTTATGGAGGGAGTCCTGTTAAGATTGCTGGAATAGATATTTCAAATAGTTCTTTTATGTTTCAGGAAAATCGTAATAGTTCTTCAAGATTTACATTAAAGAATTTTAATACTGGCTCAAACGCAACGGCAGTAATTTCTGCAATAAATGATGTGGGAGGTTCTATGTCTATTGGGATTGGGAGTAGTAGTTTTATGATTGGTGATACTTCCTATAAAAATATAACTGCTTTGTTTTCAAAGTCAAGGGGTGTTATGGCCTTTGTTAATTTTTTTAAACAACCTTATAGGTGGCTTTATAATCCTCTAGATGATGGGAATCCGAATAATTTAGTTGAATTGATGAGTTTAAATGGAACTGGTTTATTTGTTAATGGGAGTGTGATTGCAGGAAATTCTTTTGAACCGCAATATATTTTTGCCCATGATAATACAACAATGATTTTAGTTAGTGCTAATGTTTGGGCGAATATTACTTTTTATCAAGAAGAAGCGGAAATAAAAAAAGGTATAAGTCATATTTTTGATGATGATACAAATTATACTTTTACAATAAATAAAGAGGGGGTCTATGATATTAATTATAATTTTGATGTGATTGATACTTCTGTCAGTGCTTCTGATATTGATGTTGCGGGTAGAGTTATTTATATAGATGGTACTGAAGTGGATGGTTCAGTATTTGAAACAGATATTATAAAACAAAATATTGAAAATGAACTTTCACATTCATTCTTAGCTAGATTTAATGCTGGGGATATAGTTGTTTTTCAGTTTACGGCAAGTGATGTAGATGTTGAGGTTTCTACACATGGGACTTTCGGAGATAAGCCAGAAAGTGCTTCTATTGTAATTAAAAAGGTGGCTAATTTATAATGGCTTTTCCTATTAAGTTTGATTTTCCTGCTGGTGATTCAGTAATCCCATCAATAATTTTCACTATGTTTAGGATAGGGAGTTAGGGATGAATTAAATGAAAGAGTTAAATTTTTAGAAAAATGAACAAACTTTATAACCCAACAATTTCAAAGCAACCAAAGATAAAAAAAACAACAATAGCTTTAATAATTATGGCAATTCTTTTATTACTTGCTGGGGGTTATATTTTTGTAGATAAGTATGGGGGATATCAAATTGAAAAAGGAATACAAATAGGTTATGAACAAATGATTATTCAAATTATGCAACAAGCTTCAACTTGTCAGCAAGTTCCTCTAACATTTTATAATCAGACAATTAATCTTATTGCTATTGAATGTTTACAAAATGGTAATGGTTAATACTTAGTTTTCTTTCACAATGTATATAAACTAAAATCTGTTTCTTAATTTGTGCTATTCATGTTATGCATGAAGCACACCCCATATTCAACAACAATTTCTCTTATCCACAAAAACAAAAGGTTTATATACTATATTATATAACATATAATATATAAAATGGAAATAAAAAATTTCATAAAAGGGTTGTTTAAGAGGCGATATATCCCTCTAAACAAAAAAGGACTTTCATTAGTCCTAAACAATTTGAATTTTCTTAAGGAGGGGCCACGGCCCCTTTTACTTTTTTTAAAAATAGAGACCATAAAATGAAATTAAAGATAAAACAAAAATTCCCCTGTGGATATGAATTAGAAATAATGGGGAGTTCATGGAGAGGTGTTGAGTTTAATGATCTAAAAGTTGGAATATGTCCATTACATGGAAAGAAATGTGTGGGGGTTATGAGGAGGAAAGATGAGTGAAGAATTAAAAAGAAAAGAATTACAAATTTTGGGATTTTTAAAACAAGAAAAAAGAAGAATATCAGAATCTTTAATTGCAAGATATGTTGGTATCCCAATTCTTTATGCAAGAAAGTATTTAGAAAATCTTAAGTCTTTGAAAAAAGTAAAAAAGTTTGAAGAAACAAATGCAACTTATTGGGAAATTGTGGGGGCAAAAGGATGACTTTTAGTGTTGTGTTTGGATATGTTGGATTAATCATAGCAGGGATATTTTTAATCATAGGGGGTATAATGGGAACTATCACTTTCATAAAAATTTTACGATTAGTTAAAAAAAGAGATGGATATTATATTACAAGGTGGTTATTTTAAAATGACTTCTAATAAACCAAATAAGTTGGAGGATAAAAATGAATGATATTGTATTGGGAGTTCTTATTGGGTTTGTTACATCTGGGTTATTTTTGGCATTTCTATATTGGCTTTTAAAACAAACTGGGATTGACTTCTTTCAAAGAAAGGGAGAAAGCAAATGAAAAATGATACTTTTGCAACTATATTTATCTTAATATTTTTTATAGGACTAATTGTTTTATTTTTTGTGGGGCTAAGGTATGTTACTATTTCTAATAGTATTACATATTCGGAAGTATGTAAATTGCAATATGGTGAAGGTTGGGTTTATGAATATTCAGAAATATTTGGTCAGACTTGTGTTGAAATTGATTTTGTAAATCTTGATTACAAACAAAGAGTGAAAGTAGATTTTAATCCAGGTGAACTCTATGAGAAATATTGTAAGAAGATTCAATTTTTTAATTTAAAAAAATGGGGGAATGATTGTATGACATTCGTAAATGATACAGGAGGAGAATAAAAAATGATATTCAATAAGAAAGGTTTTCTTTGGGGTTTACTTATTGGCTTTTTAATAATGAATTTTTTATTTAGATTCTTTATTTATAGAATTATTTTTGTAACAGATCTTATGACTTTAATAATGATTGTTCTTATTATGATTGTAGATCGATTGGAGATTTTGGAATGACACAATTTAATTTAAATGATGAATTAGATAAATGGTATATAGATATAAATTCAATACCAGAGAAATTAAATACAATAATAAAAAAATTTATAAAGAAAGATACAGAACTTATCATAAAATATGTTAGGGGAAAAATGAGTTTAAAGAAACTTTTAGAAGAAAGGAAAAAACTTGCTGGGAGAAAATTATATGAAAATTAATATCAATATCGCTAGGAAAATTGGAGCTCCTAAAATAAGTGAAAACTTATCCGATTCCATTTTCCTAGCCAAATATTTAATAGAATTTAAAAGGAGGTGTACAATATGGTAGAGAAAAAATATGAAGATGCTGATGAAGATTTAAACTTCTGGAAGCCAGAGACAAATGATTTTATAGCTGGAATTTATTTAACTAAAAAAACAAAGTTTGGAGAAAATAATGCTAATGTCTATGTCCTAAGACAAGAAGATGGAACTCTAATATCTGTTTGGGGAAGCAAAGTTCTTGATGATAAAATGAGTTATAGACAAGAAGGAGAAGATATAAAAATTATTTATCTTGGAGAAAAGAAGGGCGAAGGAACGAGAAAATATCATGACTATAAGATTCAAGTTAGTAAAACTTCTCATGCAAAAGATCCAAAAGAAAGTACAGACGAACAATGACAGAAGGATATTGTGTAAAATGCAAGAAGAAAGTTAAGATCCAAAATCCTAAAGAAAGCAAGACTAAGAAAGGAACAAAGATTGCAAAGGGAAAATGTCCTAATTGTGGAATAACTGTTTGTAGGATGGGAGGCATCACAGAATAAATAACTTTATTAATTATTATTTTTTTATTTTATAATCATCATGGGGGCTAGAATGATATCTGAACCTATTAGTTCAGACTGTAACCTCATTACTCGAGGCCCCCACTCATAATCATGAAATGTAAAAATCCAGAGTGCAATAAAGAAGTAAAGTTTGATAAGCAGAATAACCAACTTAGAAAGGTTTTCCATTCAAATTTGTGCTGTAAAGAATATCACACAGATCAAAGAAAACAGAGGAAAGATGCGGACTTATGATGATAATAATGCTTGATCAATTAAAAAAATATAAGGTCGTATTAGCAATAGTATCCTTACTTATTCTCTTAATTACCTTTGTTTTTTACTTGATTACAGGTTAAATAATGATTAACCAAGAAAACGAAACATTTATTTAATTAGTTTTAGTAATCTATATATGAAAAGGGGATTGATTTATTTATACATAATTTCAATATTTATGTTAATAATATTAAATGTGGGTGCAGAAACAAATCAAATAACTTATTTAGGGTCTTTTAAAATTTCAGAAGATGTAAATTTAAAACAAATTTGTGGAAATTCAACACAATCTTGTTCTTCATGTAATATAACTTCAATAAGTCATCCATTTAATTCAACAAATCTTATTGAAGATGTTGCAATGACAAAGAGAGGAGCAGACTTCAATTATACACTTGATTATTCTTTTACAAATACTGTAGCTACTTACATTGTTAATGGATTTTGTATAGCTGGAGATGAATATGTAGTTTGGGGGTACACTTTTGATATAACCAAAACTGGATTTATACAAGATACTTCAGATGCAATATTTTATTTAATTCTAGGTTCAGGGGTTTTTATTATCTTTTTAATTTCTCTTTATTTCAATTTAAGTATTCCTTATGGTAATCCAACCAATGAAGACAATGCAATAATCCAAGTTAGCAAAGTTAAATATCTAAAATTAATGTTAACTCTAATAACTTATCCTCTTTTTTTATGGCTCATAAATATTTTACTTGGAATTTCTGAAAACTTTGTAACCTTAAGTATGTATTCTGGATTCTTTGGTTTCTTATTTTATCTTTTAGTCAGATTATCACTGCCATTAGTTATATTTATTATTGTTGTTACATTCTTTAATATAATCAAGGACCTTCATTTAAATAACATGATTAAAAAATTTGGTAAAGCATAATGGAAGAAAAAAAGACAAAAGATATAATTAAAAGGATTGGAAGAGACTTTGATGATGTATTAAAAAAAATAGAGAAAAAAAGAGAAGAAAAGGGGATGGTTAGATTATCTAGAGGAAGATTAACAAATTTAATTGTAAAGCATATCACTTTGTGGAAAAAAATAGAAAAAGATTTAATAAATTTTAAACCAGGAGAAGAAAATGAATAAAAAAGGATTAAGCACAATATACATATTCATATTTTTATTTGTAGTATTTTTATTCGCAATATTTTTAGGATTAACTGTTTTTTTCTATAAGACTATTTCAGATAATTTAAGTTTAGATATCGATATAGGGCAAGTAAATTTAAAAGAAGTACATGATTCTACTCTTGGAACAATTAGCCAGGGATTAATAAATAATGCAGATTTAATAGGATACACTGTTATATTTGCATTAATTTTGGCTATGTTTTTAAATGCTTATCTAACAAGAGATCAATTTCCAAAATTATTTATCATCATAGACATAGTCATATTGATTTTTGCATATATCCTAAGCTATTATTTAAGACTTTCATATTCTTTATTAATAAACAGTACAAGTTTATTAGATGTTTATATAACCACAATCCCAAGAACATCCGCATTTATATTAAATTTGCCTAAGATAGTTGGAATAGTTGGTGTACTAATAATGATTTTATCTTATTCAGGAATACCAAGAAAAGAAAGGGAGATAAGATTCACATGAAAAAAATATTAATGTTTATGATTTGTATGATTCTTTTAATTGGAATAGCATCAGCTCAAATGGAATTTGATAATAGGAAACAAGAAATAGAATTTGGAAAAGACATAAGTGAATATGGGAAAATTGAGATTAGGGATTGGTTTGGATTAACAAAATTAACTGAAATAGAACTAAAAGAAAATACAGAACAATGTCCCGAATCAGGATGTTATGCTAACCAAACAATAACAATGTATCAAGATGCTGTCCTTATTGAGGATATTAGATTTGATGTTATTAAAGGAAGTGGTTATGTTGATTATAATATTCAATATAAAGTTAATAATGTTTGGGTAGATTATAATCTTGGAGATGAAGTTAAAGGAAGTGGGGATGGAATTATTTACGAAGTAGAAATAACTGGAAGAGTTCAAGGTTTTTCAATTGTAGATTGGAAAATAAAATCTCAAGGTTTTTGGATAGAAGATTGGGCAGTTTGGAGTTCTGCATTAAATACAAATATTATTGCAGGTTGGGATATGAGAGTTTCTACTGCAGGAACCTTGACTGATGTTGTTACTGGTTCTGCAAATGGAACTCTAATAAATTCTCCAGGACTTGTTGCAGGTTTAATTGGGAACGCTACAAATTATGCTACAGCAAGTAGTCAAGCGATTAACATTTCTGATGATAAAGTTGATTTAGATAATTCAACTGACTTTACTATTTCTTTATGGGTTAATTTTACAGCAGATACAAGTTCTGCAAATATTGTTGGAAAAGGAATAAATGGAGACCATTTTTATCTAGTTGGTGTTGATTCATCTTATTCCCCAAGATTTAGAATGTATCAAGAAGAGGGTACAATAAATGTTAATGCTCTTGGAACTTCAACTTTAAATGATGATGAATGGCATCACATTGTTGGAACTTTTGATAGAAGCACTGGAAATGTTTCTATTTATGTTAATGGAGATATTGAAAAGTCTGTTACAAATATCCTTATAAATAATACTAATTTAAGTATTGGTAATTTACACTTTGGAACAGGTCCTTATGGCATTACTTATGAATTAAATGGAACTTTAGATGAAGTTTATATGTGGAATGAAACATTATCTCCTTTTTTAATTTCTGATTTATATAATAGTGGAATAGGGATAACTTATGTTGCAGGAGCTGTTGGAGAAAATGTTACTGTAACTTTAATTTCCCCTGCTGATGCTTATACAAATCTTACTAATACAGCAATAATCTTTAATGCTACTGCTGAACCAACTTCATCCATAATAAATTTAACTAATGCAACTTTATTTATTTGGGGTTCTGACTTTGCAATAGAAGAGGAAACAACAAATATTATTACTGGAAATCAAATTAATTCAACAATTTGGAATGTAATTTTATCAACTACAGATATTTTTGAATGGAATGTTTTTGCTTGTGCAGAAAATACTACAGGAACTACTTGTGAATTTGCTGATTCAAATAGCACTCTTATAACAATCCCATTCTCAATAATTTCTGAATCATTTAATTCAGAAACAACAGAGGGTTCTACAGAAACATTTGAATTAAATATAACCCTAGCATCTAATTTACAAATTTCTACTGTAACACTAGTTTATAATAATACAAATCACACTGGCACAGCTTTTAATATTGCTGGAAATAATTATTCTTTGACAGAAAGTATAATAATCCCAAATGTTGAAGGAGTGATAAATAATTCATTTTATTGGCATATTATATCTTCAGATGGTTCAGAAAGAAATTCAACCCAACATAATCAAACAGTATCTTCATTGAGTTTGGATGATTGTTCTTCTAATACTATTAAATTATTTAATTTTACAATTGTTGATGAAGAGACTCAAATTAATATGAGTAACACAACATTGGAAGTAGCGGTAAATATTTTTAGTTTTGATGAGAGCATATCTATCTTGAATTTTTCTACCTCAAATAATTCAAATCCATTTCAAATTTGTTTAAATATAAATGTGACAAATAACACAGAATATTCATTAAATGTTATAGCTAAGTATGAAGTCTCTGATCCTGCTCATGCAATAGAATATTATAATATTGTTAATTCTACATTAAATAATGAAACACAATTACAAAGTATAATTTTATATGATTTATTAAGTACAGATTCCACAGAATTTCAATTGACATTTAAAGGTTCTGATTTTGTTGCTGTAGAAGGTGCTTTAATAAATTTACAAAGGCAATACATAGAAGAGAATATATTTAAAACAGTAGAATTACCCCTAACAGATTCAAATGGGCAAACAGTACTCCACATGGTTAGAAATGATGTTTTGTATAACATTGAAGTTATTAAAGGTGGAATAATTTTAGGTTCTTTTAGGGATGTTATAGCATTTTGTGATGATTTCACAATTGGAGATTGTAAAATAGATCTAGATGCATTTTCAACAGAAGAAGAAGTTTTTGATTATGATACTGAATTGGGTTTGATATTTACTCCCCCAACATTTGATAATGATACTAGAGAAATAAGAGTTGATTTTTTAATTCCAGATGGGACAACAAAAACAGTAAATTTAGAGGTTACTAAAAATGATATTTTTGGAAATACTAGCGTTTGTAATAGTTCCTTAATATCTTCGGGAGGAACACTAAGTTGTGTTATTCCTAGTCATGTAAATGATGCAACTGTAAATATTTTCCTTTTTGTAGAAGGTAAAGAAGTTGTTAGAGATTCATTAATAATAAGCTTTACTGGTTATGGAACCATGGGATACTTTATTGCATTTATTTTTATATTAGCTTTTGTGTTCATGTTTTCAGATTCAAAATCAGGAATATTAATTGGATTATTCTTAGGTTTTATTTCAACAATAATGATTGGAGTTATACAAGGTAAACTTATTGGAATTGGTGCTAGTGGAATATGGTTATTAATTATAGTTATGTTAATGCTTTGGAAATTAAATAAATCAAAAGAAGATTAAAATGGTAAAATTTGAAGAACTATTTATTGGGTTTGCTTTAGCAGGACTTTTAATGGTATCGATTTTTTCATTTGGAATAACTTTACAAGCAAATAATGAGGGGGGAGATAAAATTGAAGATGTTAAAATTTTAAATGATAGTTATGGAGAATTAATAACAGATTTAGGTTCTTCTAGGGATGCAGCACAAACACAAGTAGGGATATTTGATAAGGAAGTACCAACAGCAGGATTTGGAAGTTTAATTTTATTTTCTATCATTTCTTCAGGAAAAGTTTTTAAGGGATTCATCGTTGGAACATTCAATACTTTAATTAAATTACCAGTGAGTATTCTAGGATTAGATCCTGTTATTCCCGATGTTTTAAGTACTCTCTTAATTTTAATAATGATTATGGGATTATGGATACTTTATAAATTAGGAGGATAAAATGAAATTAATATTATTTGATTTTATAGGATTAGAAGATATTAATGTTACAGATATAAGTCAAATTTTAAGCTATCCTCTTACTGGAGATTACTATTTTTGGGCTAAAATATTATTTGCAATATTTGTTATAATAAGTTTAGGATCATTCTTTGAGGAGAGAAAAAGATTAGGGAAAGGGAATATGCTTTCTTCATTTGCTGTTGGAAGTATTGTAACAATAGTCTTAAGTTTTATTGGATCATTATTTAATGTTGTGACTGGGGACGTATTCACAGTAGTTCTTGTCTTAGGAGCATTTTTAATCTTTATTTGGTATGTCAAGGGAAGATAATTGTTATAATTGTTTACAAAGTAAAAAAGTTTGTTAACAAGGGTTTTTAAATAATAAAGATATTAAATTAATACGAGCTAGTCTATAGAATTGAAAAGGAGGTTCAAAAAGTATATGGGAAGTTTAACAAAAAAAATCCAAGAAACAGCGGGTGTATTAAACATGTTATTAGTTATTGGCTTTCTGGGTATTGTTTGGCTTATGATCTATGGTAATCTCTC
>SDBU01009506.1_pt1 | contig 10878 bp, 11 predicted proteins | sample 2277071 | NCBI WGS metagenome assembly SDBU01 (sample SAMN10397929, study PRJNA504765) | marine sediment metagenome | isolation source: marine sediment core GS08_GC12, 126 cmbsf | place: Arctic Ocean: Gakkel Ridge, Loki's castle | collected 2008
GAACGATTGGTCCTCGTGGTCCCAGTGGACGACGAGTGTGTCGCCATGCAGGGCCGGGGAGCTGCCTTCCCCGAACCGCATTTTGATGTTCATCGCCCCGAAGTCTTTCTCCCACTTGGGATTGCCCTGCATGTCGAGACAATACAGACCGCGCGAGCCGAAGTAGGCATAGACGTGCTGGCCGTCGGTGACGGGCGAATTCGAGGCCCAGCTGCCCGTCGCATGGATTCCCTGGTGGGGATGCTCCTCACACACTGTTCGCTGCCACAAGACCGACCCGTCCCGGCGGCTGATGCAGAGGATCACGAACTTGAGCACGCTCTTTGTATTGAACGTGGGCGGCCCGCGCCGGGGCGGCGCCGCGGCGTCTGCGGTCTGTGCTTCGACCCGCTTGTCAGTCTCGATCGCCGTCTGGACAAAGATCCGATCGCCCCAGATGACCGGCGTGGCGTGGCCCGCGCCGGGGATGTCGATCTTCCACCGAACGTTCTTGCTCTCACTCCACTCCAAGGGGGGGTCGCCGTGCGGCGCGATGCCGATGCCGTCCGGCCCGCGCCACTGCGGCCAGTTCTCCTCATAGCCGGGGGCACGCTCGGCGGCCCATGCCGCGAACGAGAGAAGCCAGAGACACAGGACCAGGATCGCAAACTTCTGCATCCGATCAACCCTCCATGCGTGATGGCGGCTTGCCGCGCCGTGGCGCTGGCGCCGCGCTACCCGCCAGCCGAACGCACTTACCTGTATTGAGGGACACATTCTATCAAGCGGAGCCGGCCCGTCAAGGTGCGATGAAGTCGGCCAACATCGTCCCCATCTCCCGCAGCCGGAACGACGGCAACGTCACGGCCGTCGAACACCGCGAACGTCTCCCGGGCATTCCCGGCATTCCGGCATTCCCGGGACATCGGCATTACAGGGACATAATACTGATTGGGGGCATCTTTCAAAGTGCAATACTATATTGATCTATCCTTGGGACGGCGGCTGGGCACTGATACGATAGCGACATGCCCAGGATAGCCCGAGTCGCATTGCCGGGCTGGGCTCGTCACGTCGCCGGGCGCGCCGCCCGGTCAGTGTCGGGCCACCCCGGCTGACGGAGAGGCACGTGCCCAAGGCGGCCGGAATCGGTCTTATGTCCCGGGAATCGCCTTAAAGAGTGAGCCCGCGAATGACACGAATACACGCCGATAAGGAGCTTACGATTTGCGTTCATTAGCCCGCCAAGGCGGGCGGGCCATTTCGGATACGGACGGCTTGTCCCCCGCAGGCCGCCGAAGCGGCTCAAGGAGGAAGGCCGCGCTGGGCTCTCGGTGGTCTCTGTGGCCTAACTGAACTGTATTGGGCCTAAGCTGCAGTATTCTCCAAGGCCACACGGCCCGCCGCTTCCAAAATCATCTCGACTGGGCACGAAAAGCGGGGTATAATTCAGTGGTCCTTTTCTCTCCTTCTCGGAGTGTCATACGAGCCGAAACAGGAAACGAAGCGGCGCAGAGAGTGGAAACCGCAAGGATGCAACGCTGGCACAGCCCAAAAGGTATGCCTGCCCTCTGTTGCGGAACCGGCGAACTTAAATATGGTGTCCCTGGAACTCCCGGAACTCCTTGCGCCTGTCAGGGCGGAGTGGTAGAGTTTCGCCTGGATCCCTATGAACTTGCGCACTATGGGGGCGCGGCAATGGCAACTCGAAACTACTGGCTCGACCTTTTCACAGGGACCATGTGGCAGGAGTTTCTCCACGCCGGGGCCGAAGTCACTGGCTTCGGGGAAAGCCGCTGGCACGCGGATCGCGTGGGCTGCTTCCTGCGAGCCCGGTTACCCGCAGGCGTGCCGTGCCCTTCCAAGACCAAGCTCTGCGAAGCTCGGACGCAGACAAGCCGTTCCGTTGACCTTCGGCGTTGGGCCTCGGACACGAAATACGTAAAGGCTAGCTGAATGCTGACCTATCAGGTACGGCCCCGGATCTATCGACACCCTCAGGGGAAGAACTTCAGCTTCCCAAACGACGTTGAGATAGTTTTCCACTTTCAGCCGCTTCAGCCTTTCGGCAAAGAGGCCAGTGGCGGCCGTACTGCGGTACGTGCTGTGGGGGCTACCTCGTGCTTCGACGCAAATACGGGACGTCACTGGATTCAGTCAAAGAAACCCCTGGAACCGTTGCAGGTCGTTATCGAGAAACCGGATGGTCGCATCGAGATGCACGGCAACGAACTTCATGTCCAAGGACGCTTTGAGTCCTTAACAGAAATGGACCGCACGGTCCAATCATTGTTTTTTGCGTTTCCAGTTCTGCTTAACATCGAATTCGCAGACCCACCAGTCGTTGAAAGAGTAAGTGGCAAAGTCGGCGATGTCCCTTTCAGGTGGGAACTCGACCGTTGGCGAATGGAGTATCATACAACGACGCAGGAGCTTCAGCAGCAGCGGATCGGCAGGTCTTGGGATCGTCTTGACGTCCTCGCCAAATCCCGCAATCAACGGGTCGCTGCCGCCCTCCATTACTTCCATGTCGCGTGCCGTCTCTGCAGGGCTGGAAACTTCCCTTGGGAGTTCATGTCGGAGATCATTCTCAACTTAAGCAAAGTCCTGGAAGTGATGTTCCCACCACCCACTGCAGACGGTGGAACACTCGACGCTGCGCGCAGCGGGCTCAAAGGCCTCGGCTACTTAGACGCCGAAATCGAGGAGCATTTCATTCCTGCCATGGCATTGCGGAACCACATTGATTCGGCTCATGTTGACCTGTCTGTCTTCACTCGGCAGCAACGTCGGATACTCCATGCGTACACAGAACTCGCAGAAAGTGCATTCCGCAAGATGTTGAGACGACTAGTCACGCAAACGCAGGCGGGACAGTATACTCCCGTGCACCATGACAAGCCCTGTGCGAGACCCGACGCCGTTAGGATTATCGAGCGGATGGCCGAGCACTGTGTCGGGCTGGGAGACCCGGACGACCAATCTGCTGACGTGTAGTGGGCATCCTGCCTGAAGACCGACAAAAGGGTCGAGCCGGACGCGTCTTGGGGTTGGCAGCGTCTTCTACTGTGGCGAGCGATGTCGGTGGAGTGTTCCCGGGACATAATACTGGTTTATGCTTGCCAAGCCGGGGGGGAGTCGTGATAGGATGGCGACATGTCGAGGATGGCACGAGTCGTGGCGCCGGGCTGGACTCACCACGTCAGCCAACGGTGCGTTCGGTCAATGGCGGGCCGCTCCAGCCGACCGAAGGCTAGCCGCCGAAGGCGAAGGAAACACGTATTATGTCCCAGGAATACCCTGACGGGGAGAGTTGAGGTGAGTAACGTCAATGAGCACATTCGGCGGCACCAGATCAAGGAAACGCTCTGCCAGATGCATGAGCAGACCATAGAGGAGCGCGTAAACCGGTACTTGGAAGTCGCTCATCAACGCATCATCGCTAATCATCACTTCGCCGCGGCGTCTACCGAGTGTCTTAATCTTTACCGAGATGGCTACTTCCTCAGCACGCTCATGATGACGCAAGCCGTCGCGGAAGGTGTTTTTCGGTTTGTCGTAGAGCGAAATGCCCTCACTCAGAAGGGCGAACGGCCTGAGATGGCGGCGTGCCTTGTGGAGAGAAATATCCTTACCCAAGGATGCGCGGATGCGTTTGTCCGCATATGGAAGAGCTTTCGCAATGACGTGCATCACATGAACCCAAACGTTGCCAAGGTTCCCTTTCCCGATCTTGCCAAGCGGAGTATTGCCGACCTTGCGACCATCGAACGGGAGATATTTGCTTTCCGTGTGAACAATGGAAAGCCTGTCCCAATTCAGCCGAAGTACTGGGATCCTTCTGGGCCGGACGGGACGACAACCGTGTTCTTGCGCCTCAGTCCCTGAGTGGTTCATGTGGGGCTTCTTCATGCTCACAGACACGTGTCAACGCCTGCCAGTCGCATCCTTCCGCATGCACGAACTCCGCCCAACGCCGGCGGGAGCTGGAGTTCCGGGGACACCATACCTATCTCTTGTCAGTGGTGGATGGAGGGCAAAAGTGGTGGCTGACTCCAGACGGAAAGTGAGCCAAAAATACGTGATTGTCAGCGCAGCAAGTCCGGCGCGAAGCCGAAGAAGCACTCGCCGTCAGCCAGTGCAGTTAAATATGGTGTCCCCGGAACTGTCGGAATGTTACCGGAAGCTGGTCCGGGAAGTCATCCGCAGGGTGTCATGACGGTTAGGGAGGGTTGAGCCATGACGACCGAAGAACGGCTGGAGAGGGTGGAGCGGGAGCAGGCCGAGACGAGGGCGGAACTGGCGCGGGCCAAACGGCGGGTCCGGCGAGTGATGGTCGCCGGGGCGGTTGCGCTGGCGTCCATTGTCGTTCTCGTGGCGGCGTGGGCCTGCGTGCCGGAAGCAAGCGCTCAGGCTGCAGCCCAAGTTGTGGCGGAAGTGCGGGCGCGGAGGTTTCTTGTGGTGGATGAGAGGGGAAAGCCTCGCGCCGCGCTGACCGTGAGCAGGGACGTGCCGGGCCTGACCATGCTCGACGAGAACGGCAGGATCATTTGGTTTGCGCCGCCAGGCAGAATGAGGTGACCTTCTCATAGTATGGAAGAAGAAGGGTGTCATGACGGAAAGAATGAAAGGATGAATTATGGCAACCGGGAAGAAGGCGAAGGACCTCTGGCAGAGCACTACGAAAGTGCCGAAGGTCGGCCTGGAAGTCGCCCCACGCGGCGTCAGAGGAAGAACGGCCGGGCCGGACTACGAGAAGGTCACGGTCTGCCGGGCATTCCCGGGACATAATACTGATTTAGTAGTTCCGAGTAGTCCCGGGGACACCATATTTATTTCCTGATGCGGATGTTCGGGACGATCCTGCTGGAACCATGACGAGTTTCTGGGGTTTCTGCGACAGCTTGCTTATCTGCCTTGATTGAACGGGCAGCGGTTCGCGGTCTACTGGTCGTATCGCCCCAGGGTTTCCGCGCATCGGACCATGGCTCTTACTTTCTCGGCTGACGCCTCGGTGGGCAGCATGTCGCACGCGGCGAGGATGTAGCCGCCGCGGTCTTTGGCCTCGCGGATGCATCGCGCGCAGTCGTCCTCGACTTCCTTCAACGTGCCCCGGCTGAGAAGGACTGTGTTCACGCCGCCCATGAGGGCTATCCGATCGCCTACGCGTCTCTTGGCTTCGGCGACCGGCGTCCCGCCCACTTCGTCCAGAGGCTCCAGGCAATCCACGCCTGTCTCCACTATCAGGTCGAGCAGGTGCGTTATGCGGCCGCACATGTGCAGGTAGATGAGAGGCCCGTGAGGACGCACGGCCTCGACGAACCTCCTGACGTACGGAAGGCACAGTCGCGAGAATTGCTGCGGCGACATGAACCCCCCGAAGGTCTCGCCGACGTATAGTGCGTCACAGCCGGCCTTTGCCAGGGCGATCCCTTGCTGGATGGCTGCGGCGAGCTGCCGCTCGGTCAGGCGCTCGATGAAGTCGGGCCTGTCCATGATGTCCATGAGAGACGTCTCCATTCCCTGGACTTGGAACAGGCTGTTTACCATGAACACACGCGGAACGCCGACGATGAACAAGCGATCGCCGAACGCCTCGACGACCTTCCTGGCCTGCGCCGCGGCCTCGCTCTCCAGAAGCTCTTCGGCGGGGACAACCCGAACGGCCTCGATGTCCTCCTCGGTCAATCGGCGCTGCTTGGACTTCAGCCGCTGGCCTCCCCCGCCGCCCATGAAATCGACGACCGCGATCCTCTCGCCGGTGTTCGGGTCCAGCTGGAAGGCATCGTCGCCGTCCCACTCCACTGTGGCCGGCGGCGCGCCGAGCCAGACCCGAACGCCGTCCACTCCGTAATCGGCGGCACACTGAGCCACATGCAGGTCATATTTGCGCGGGTCCTGGAGCCAATCCACTATGGTCTCCCGGAAAGGCAGGCCCGCGGCTCGAATGGCGTGCGGCGGGCAGATCTGGGGCAGGACCGGGACCCGATCCGGAATCCCGCTGCTCATGGCAATGCGCATGCGCTCCTTGGATGTCATGGCTCAGTACCTCACGCGCTCCGGCGGTTCTGGCGCCCCGCTATAGGAGCAGTCGACGACGCGCGCCCGACCTGCACCGTGCCCTCGCGAACGCACAAAAGCGCGTGGGCCCGCCGCCGGCAGCCGACGTCGTCAGCGAAGATCACAATATCGTACTGACGCTCGTACGTTTCGGCCGGGTCTCTGCCTCTTGCTCACCAATCGGCATTGAGCAATTGGTCATAGCGCTTGACGTAGTCGTCTTCCCAGTCGATGTTGAAGTGATACCACGGCTTGCCCTGCTCAATACTCTTGATCCATTCGGCAAGAAACAATTTCAGCCGCGGCACGACGCAAACGTCGTGCGTCGAATGTTGTTCGGCCCATTGCTCAAATTCGCGGATCTCACTCCGCACGTCCTCTCCACCAATGTAGCGGTCGAACAGGGTCTTGAATCGGATGATGTAGTCCATCCAGACCACGAGGTTCCGGCGCAGGCGGTCGTCCAGTTTCTTATCAAGGAGCGCCTGCGCCAGGGCGCGGACGTCTTCGTATTGCTCCAAGCGGGTGCGCATGAAGAGCGGCCGTGGAATGGGAATGTGGCATGGGCCGGCGCTCAGGACGAGTTCGCGCAGGGCGCGATAGAACGTCGTGGCCTCCTCGGCATCCGGGCCGAAGAGGTCGCGCATGCACTTCTCGACCACGGAAGCGTCCTCGCCGTAAGCCGCCTTGGCCATCATGTAGAAATTCAGACCGTAGGCGGTCCAGTGAGGGAGGTGATATTGAGTGAGCACGCCGTCGGCGCCCATATTCTTGAGGGCGCGCAGTTCATCGAAGACGACCTCGTGATGGATCATGGGCAGGGAGAGGTAGAAATTGACGCCCATGTAATATTCGTAGACGTTGAACTCGCCCCCGTTCTTGACTTGGCCCCACTTGGCGAGGGATTTCATATACCGTCTGTTGATGGGACACGCCGGATCGTGGATGGCATGGTTGATACAGCGCCAGTAAGGCGCCGCGTGGACGGCCAGACCCTTCGTGAGTTCGAAGCCCTCGGCCGGATCAATGTAGTTGATGTACGCGAACAAGGTGACGGTGACGTCGGGGAGTTCCCTGTGCACGCGGCCGGCGACATCCTTCACGAAGTCGTGATAAAGGTCCTGGGCCTTGTAGACATGCTCAGAGACACAATAGAACTCGCCCCGACTCGTTTTATCGTAGAACTCGCTGCACTTCTCACATTCACACCAGCCGAACCCGTCATTGGGAACGATGGTGATGACGTTGAGCTCAGGATGAGCCCGGACATAGGCGATCATGTTCTTCGCAAATTCTGCACGGAGACCGGGGTCGGTGACACAGAGTTGCTTGCTCATCGAAGCGAGAGTGGGGTCGGTCGCAGCGGGTTGCGTGTTGAGCGAGGAGGTCTCGTGGGCGGCCTCAGGTTTGACGCGTTCGCCGTCAATGATCGCAAAGTACTCGGGATGGTCCTTGTAGTACGTCCTCATGGGAATGTAGTACTCAAAACTGTGATGCCCGCTTTCGACGGTGATGCCGCGCACGCGGTAATAGTGCTTCATGTCGTCGGTGAACTGATCGTAATACTCCATCCACGTGAGCAAATAATTGAGGCGGTTGCGCGCCATCCAGTCGGCCAGCCGGTAGTTGCTATCGTCGGTGGGGTACTCCTGTATCAACCCGCGGTTCTTCATCATCGGCACGCGCTCGTCAATCACCACGCCGTCTTCCAGGGCGATCCGATCCTGACTCGTTAACCGGTCACGTCCGGGCTCGAAGAAGCAGAAACCAAGGCGTTCTTCGGCAAAGGTGTAAACCGCATAGAGTATCTCCACTGGGGTCGGACCGGAGAACCGGAGCGTGTTGTCCTGGGCAGTCACTGAGTAGCCCTCTTGATTTTCCACGACGAACTCGATTTGCACGTCGCCCTGCCCAGAAGTGTCGACGCCCGGACTCTGCGTGAGGAACGACAGAAGTTCGCGCATGGCAAGCTCAAGTGTCTCATCGTCGAAATGCTTTTCCCGGACGGTTGTGGCGGGGGTCAGGATCATAACGCAGCCTTCGATTGTGGAATCGGTAACTTACCCTATGCAATAGGCTTGCGGCGTTGCGTGCGCATTGCATGGCCTATTTGGGAGCACGCTGCAGCCGTTCGCTCGCCGTGGATTTCGCGGAGACACTAACACTGACGGCGTGCCGTGTCAATTCAGTCCCATGAGGAGTCTTGCCGTAGGACGTGAGCCAATGGGGATCCACCAGTGGGCTTCCGGGGACACCTTGCGCTTTCCTTCGCTATCGCTCCGGAACTTCCCTGCCTGCGCCGATGGCTTCGGCAGGCAGGCGCAAGGCGTCCCCGATGACCCCCTCGCCGAATCGCCATTCCGAAGTCACACAAGCTATAATTGAGGCAGTGCTCTGCTTCAGGTGAGAGATGAACACATTGTTTTCCAAAGGGCTGCTCCTCCTGGTCTTCTTCAGTGCAGCGGGGATATATGCCCTTGCGGTGGTCATGACGGTCAGAAGACTGGTTCGGCGGTCTAAGGGCCAGAGGTCGAAGCCGAACCGCCTGGACCGCTGGATGTACCGGATCGTCATGGGACTCGCGGGATTGGGAATCCTCTGCGGGCTTTACGCTCGGCTTGTGGAGCCGTACTGGCTGGATGTGACGCACGTGTCCATAACCAGTCACAAGCTCCCCGCGGGCACGCGTCCAATCCGCATTGTGCACATCTCCGACCTTCACAGCGATCCGGCGCCGCGACTCGAGGAACGCCTGCCGCACGTCATCGCAGAACAGGACCCGGATATCATCGTGTTCACAGGCGATGCGCTCAATTCCGAAGACGGCCTGCCGGTCTTCAAGCGCTGCCTTTCAGAGATTGCGAAACTTGCGCCGACGTTCGCCGTGAAGGGGAATTGGGACACCCGGCTTCTCTCGGCCCGGAGTATGTTCCATGGGACAGGAGCCCGTGAGTTGGAGTACAACGCCGCGCGGGTCCTCATAAGGGGTGTCGAAGTGTACGTAGCGGGGGTGTCGTATGTGCAGGCACATTTGATCCCCAAGGTGCTCGAAGGCATCCCATCGGACGCATTCACTGTCTTGCTGTACCACACACCGGACGAAATATACGAAGCCGCCCGGCATAACGTGGACCTCTACTGCGCGGGTCATACGCATGGGGGACAGGTGGCCTTGCCGCTCTACGGGGCGCTGGTGACGCTGTCGAAGTTCGGCAAGCGCTTCGAGGCGGGCCTTTATCGCGTGGAAGACACTTGGCTCTATGTCAACCGCGGCATCGGCATGGAGGGCGGCGCCCCGCGCGTGAGATTCTGCGCCCGGCCGGAGGTCACGGTGATCGAGATCACCCCCCTGGAGGCGGCGGGCGTCCGCGGGCAAGAGTCCGAAGACAACCCAGCTTCTGGGAACGATACACCTGGCGGCCCCAGTTAAGGTCGCCGATCATGAGGAAACAGCCGCCGATGTAGAAGCGGCCGCCGCGTCCGACGTGGCGGAGGAAGGCACGCTGCATCGTCGTTAGCGACGGAGACTTGTCCGTCTCCCTGTCTCTGCGGCGGGCCACTTGCTGCGGCATGTCGCCGGTTCCGCCGGCTTGAGGAAAGAGGTACACCTCCTTCTGAAAGCGCACCAGATTCGTCGTCGCGGGCAGAAGCGCCTCGAACTGCGGGTCCAGTATCCATGAGGAACAGGCGAAGGCCCGAGCCGGCCAGTCCGGGAAGTGCCGTGAGAAGAAGTCCACGGCTCGCCGTAGCGACTCGTCGCATGCCTCCATGGTCAGCGGCGCTCCCGGCGGGATGTGGACCTGAAGCACCGGATCGTCGGGAGCGAGCACGGACTCCCATTCCTTCTTGTTCAGGCGAATCTCACGACTAACCGCGAAGCCCCGAGGCAGGACGGGATGGCCTGAGAAATGCTCATCCGTTTCGCAGAACGTTGCGGTCCAGGCACACTCCTTGTCATATATGCGGGCGGCGCCGTCTACCATGCCGTCGCGCCGGTATCGCACACCAGGCCCGGACAGAGCAATGACCGCACGTGTCTCACTATGACGAAACACTCGAAGGCGTCCCGCAAATCTCCTGCGTTCAAATTGCAGGCGGCCCAGGCGAGAGATATCGCCCACCCAGATCCGAGTCAGCCAGCTCAGGAGCCCAGAGGAGATCCCGTGAAACCCTGTATCCCGATGGTATTCTCGCATTCTCCTCTCGAGGTCAGCTGCGCTGTCACTGAACACGGATTCCGGGATGCCGCGCCTGCGGTAGAACTCGAGCAATTGGGGGGTTCCCGAGAGGACGACCAGCACGTAGGGCATACCTGCGAGACGGCCGAGGACCTCGGGGAACGACGGCCAGTGCGGCAGAGGAGAGTCAACGGCTCTAAGAGGAATGCTCTTCGACCGGAACAAGACGTAGTGGCCGTACCATACTATCGCGCTCAGTGCCCGGTCAGCCTGCACGCGCCGGGCCGAATTGACGGCCTCTTCAGTGAATTCGGGCGGCAGCCCAGCCGTGCCGCAGGCCCATTTGACATATTCCGGCCGCAGGAAGGGTATCTCTCCGGCAGGCTGTGCCCGTTGGGCAATATCCCAGTCCGCGCGAAATCTCTCCGCGCAGTGAGAAATTCCCAGGGGCTCCAGGGCTTCATCGAGCTTCATCGGGGCCCTTCGTGTTGAGCAGGCATGAGCGTGGGGATCTCTGTGTTGGGGCGCCATGATCCCATTTGCAAAGGCGCACGGACCCGCACACGATCCTCCGCACCAAATCACGAGCCACGCCTTAACAATCGAACCGGGAGCTTAGGCCTCGGCGAGTCATCTGTCAAACCGGCCACGGATGGTTAGG
>SDBU01009507.1_pt1 | contig 10878 bp, 15 predicted proteins | sample 2277071 | NCBI WGS metagenome assembly SDBU01 (sample SAMN10397929, study PRJNA504765) | marine sediment metagenome | isolation source: marine sediment core GS08_GC12, 126 cmbsf | place: Arctic Ocean: Gakkel Ridge, Loki's castle | collected 2008
TAATAATAATAATAATACTTTGTTAGATGTTATACACCTAGAAAGTGAAACTAATTTTTTTAAAAAATTTTTTAGACGATAAAATTTAATAAATTTATATACTGAATAGTGAAACCAATATTTTAATAAATAAGTTTATTTTTTTTGAGTTTATTATATGTTTAATAGTGATATAATTTTTTAATATATATTTTTAAAAAGTAAATTACTTTTTAAATTAATTAAAATTTCTTGTTCCTTTGATCACAAAGAATGAAATTAATATTATTGCTAATCCTGATAGGGTGATCCCAACAGCGATCATGCAGGAATAAACAAATGTTGATAAAATTAATAATAATATTGCACCTAAGAAACCCACAATTCCAATTCTCCAATTAAATCCTATGATCATTATTCCAAATGATAACATTATAAAGAAAATAAATAATACAGTTGTTTGCAAATTTTGTAAAGGGCAATCTACAAAATTAAATGTATCATCTTTTATTTGTTGTATGGAAGTAATTTCAAATTGAGTTACTTGGGATATTACATTAAGATCCCCAACAGAATTAAAGTTTAATTTTGTCTTTTTTGTTGTTATGGATATTTCATAATTGGAATTTTCATTTTGTGAAACAATATAAATTGCATCAGGATCATTAAGTTCAAAATCTATCCAGTTATCCCCTGTTACGAAATGACCATTGTAACTTGAATCTTGAATATGATATACCAGTTTCCTGCTTAATATCTCAAAGGTATATGTTCTTATTGTTTTAGTTTCAACTTCCCCTGTATCATACCAAAAATTATATTTACTATTGCCTGAATCTTTTGAACTTCCATAATCTATGATACCTAAAGAATCATTAAGGTATCTTATCCTAAATTGAGTTTTAGGATCAATAGTAAATCTAATTCCATATTCAGAATCATTTGTTTTTATATTATAATTGCTTATGATCTTTTTTGTATGAGGATCAGCACAAGTATTATTTACTGAATAAATACCAACACCTAAATCTGCTATATTTAAATTTTCATCTATTACAATAAAATTGTTTACTGAACTTCTACTTTCAAATGATGCGATTGTATCAGATAAATTTCTTATTGTTATATTTAACCTAAATACTGGTGTATCTGTACAGTTTGATTTTATGTTAATTGATGCAACTACATCTTTATTAAATACTGATCCATCAAAAGGGCTTATAGAAAATATTATTGGATTAACATTATCTAAAGTATAGTTTAAAAGCATTGTTGCAGAATTATTTAATGCAGAATTATCAAAGCAAGTTAAGTTAAGGTTAGGGAAATTTTGGGATAATGCAATTTCTCCAATACCCAAAGTTAAATTTACATTAACAGATTGCTGGAATGTATTGCTGTCAAATAATGTTGTAGTATTCCTTAAATCACAAGTGATGGAATTATTATTATTTCCCGTTACCAAGAATATTATGGGTAATGGAACTGTATTGTTTCTTGTATTGTTTGCTGGAAAAACTAGAGCGATGTTTGGTGGGGTTGTATCTCCGGCTGATTGATATACATTAGCAAGTTGCTCCGGTTTGGATGTGCCATTAACTATGCTGAAATTATCCCATCTAACATTAGGGGAATTTGCAACTTCCGAACCAAAATTCATAAATGTTATGTTTGTGAAATTCTCATTCAATGCCAATAGGCCACGAACATCTCCAGAAGCATTTATTATCTCAACTTGCTTGTCTGAAAACAGGATATGGATATTACGGAATAGCCCATCATCCGTTATGCCTTCTATAATATCTGTTGTTCCATCCGGGATATTTTCAAGTTCAACTGAATTATTTGATAGTATGCTTAGAGTAAAAGATAAATTAACATCAGATGTGTGGGTGGTATTGTCCAGCCAAAATTCAGCAATTCTCTTGTCCACTCCAGTTGTTAAATCAACTGCAATGTCCAAGAATATGCTCCAATTATTATGGTTTCTTTCAACAGATGCTCCCGGAAGTTCATTTATGTATCTTCCAAATTCTCCTACTGCATCTATTACATAATTTCCTTCTTCAGATGTTACACCCCCTGTCCAGTTAGCTAGATTCCCTGTTTCATTCCCTCTTAATTGAACTCTAGGAACTGCTGGGATTATCAATATACTTTGATTTGATTGTCCTAAAGTATCAATAACTGTTGCTTGTAATTGGATTATACTTGGAGATACTGCTGATATGTTAAAAGAATGGCTTACTGAAGTTCCGGAAACTGCAACAGATGTAAAATTAAGCAAAACTCCAGTTCGGTTGTCTGCTAAAGTTATATTTATTATGCCAATGTCATCCGTTGCAACTACATCAAATCTTATTACTTCAAAAAAGTCGGGAGCTGTTTCATTCAAAAATGTTGAAACAATTAATGGTGGATTATTTACTACACTTTTATCTGCAACAAAAGTAACCATCTTATCTCCACTCCCTAAAGAAAGAAAAAGGTTTATATCTGTTTCACTTTCATTGCAACCCAAAACAACAAAATCAACAGAAACAGCCAAAGCAGAATAATCAAAACCCCCTACAAATTCACCAGTATTTATATCCCATTGACTAAAATTTGTAAATGTTGCTGTAAAAATAGATTTATTAGTAGTACACATTCCAAAATTACCTTTATTTTGAAGGTCAAATTGTATATTTGCTTTCTCAAGTTGTGTAGAAGTATCCCAAACAGAAAAATTACCAGTACCCACCTCAATTGTGCCGATAGCACTCATATATAAATCACTATTATTATGAGAAACACCCAAATCCGGATTAACATTTCCCCAAGGTTCAGGTCTATAATCATAATTTTCACTTTGGTCTATCCCTGCATGATTAAAAGTATGTACTATATCTACATCTCCAAGAGTTACATAAATAAACTCATCATTACAAGCAGTACCCCCAGCTCCTACATCTCCATGAGAAATTATTGTACCGTCAGCAGTCCCATTTGATAAATGCCTATCTGTATCCAAATTAGGACTTCCTAATGTAAAATAGAAAAAAGACGCATTTGGGGTTTTACATATTCCATTAATTGATGGCCCTATGCTTATATTAAGATTACTTAATCTATAATTATTTACAGGTTCTACTACTACTGCATTGACTAATGGAATGGATGTCAATATAATCATCATAAAAATAAATATCAAAAATTTTTTCATTTATCCACCAACACCCCTAACTAATTTAAATAGTAAAATTGCAAAAATAATTCTAATGGGAACAAATAAAATAACATCAATTACAACAGGTATATTTCCGAATGTCCAAAAGAACATAGTAAATATAGAAACAACAATTCCTAATATTGTTACATCTTCTGTTGAGAAACTTTGCCCTGATGCAGTTTCTATTCCTTCTTCATCAAAAGTTGTACCACCTTGATTAAAATCAGCGTGTAAAAATGGTAGAATTACACCTAATGAAACGAAAAAAATTATTATTGTTAATAATAGACTTGTATCTGACATTTTGCATTTTAAGTTGTACTATCAGCAGTAAATTGCCTCCTAGCCCATAACACTACTGCAAATATAAATAATATTACAATAACAAGGAGTATTCCAAAAGATATTGCACCAATTATTGATCCTATTATAAATATAAAAGCATTTCCAACAAGCATAAAAATAACCTTGTTCATTGAGATCATGCTGTCATTCATTTTGTCTTTTGTAGTTAATACTGCTATTGTATATGCCAACATTAATATCAAAACAAATATTAATGGGGAAACTTTAAATGCCTCAGATCCACCTTCAACAAAACCAATAATGCCTTCATTTGATAGTGCATCCTGAGAAACATTAAATATACTTTCAATGGTTACATTTGTTGGTGCAAGTTGGCAAATTGAATCCCCAAATCTTATTCCATTATTTGCAACTGTAAAAGTTTGTGTTTGTATATCTATAATAGTTGGATTTTCAACATCAAACCCTTGAATTTCAATTATACCATCCCCTGTTTGATTCAAGGTAAAAGAATGAGGTTGTATCTGTCCAGATGTTACATTAGCTTTTATACTTACTTGTGCATTAGGATCATTTTTGTAAACTGTAACTATTGATGTAACTAGATCCCCATCAGGATCAACAACTGTAACCGAAACTTGTAAAGTTTCATTTAACTTTATTGTTGAATCAATTACGCATGGATTATAACTTGAATCCTCCTCTACAATTTCAGCAGGGGAATTAGAAAAACCATCATCTATCAAAAATAATTGTGTTGAGGTGAGGCATAATATATCTTCTCTAGGTGGATTAGTAACTTGCAACCCAACAGGAATACAAGCTGCATCCCCAATAGGATTTGGAAATATAAGTTGAAGTCTTTTATCATTAAATTCCAAAAGTGTTTCAGTAAAAGAATCGTCAGTTATTCTGAAAACTCCATAAGCAGTTATGATTTCATGTGTATCAGTTAATCCTCCCCCAACATTTATATTTTGATTTGATTCCTGTGCAGCATGGGTTATAATATTTCTTTGCTTATAACCTGATGATACATTAAATAATCCTGTTGTTAAAAATTTAAATTCCAATGATTCAACAAAGTTTGAAGTTCTAGGGGATGCACATAATAGATCTAAAATTTCTTCATCATCATCATGCCCTAATATACAAACATCTTCTGTTCCTGTATCACCAAAAACATTCATAAGCATAACATTAGAAAGTATTTCACCATCTGCCTCTAAAATTTTTGGGAAATCTTCATCAAATACACCAGTTGATTTGAAAACTAAAAGTCTATAATCATCACCATCATTATTAACTCCCATAATTATTTCCTTTAATGGATCTCCTTTAATATCAGAAACTAATGGGGAAGTAAAAAATTTTCCTAAACCATCATCACAATCTTGATCTGTTGTTACAGGATCAAAATTAAAATCAATTAAACTTCGTGGTATGTCCTGACCGAATGTTAAATTATCTTTGACATCAAAATAAAATATCCTGATTTCATCAGCAGATAATTGCCTGAATGTTCCAACACTTGATATAAATTCTTTTCTTCCATCATTATCATAATCATTGTAAACCATAACTGGAATTTGTGATAAGCAAACATCAATTCCAATATTTGCATCCGAAAATGCTGTAAATGTTGATTGTGAACTTGTTACCGTAAAATTAAAAGCACCATAGGTTATTTCTCTTGCACCTGATATTGTTGGGGTAGTTGCCCAAACACTTAAACAAACTACTGCCTCTTTTCCACTTAATGTTCCTGATTGATCCCCACAATTTAAAACAACCTCAGTAAATTCAATTCCTGTTCGTGGAATATCAAGATCAAGTTCCCTGATTTTTGTAAGAATAGAATTATTAAATTGGTAAATAGAAATATTCCCTGCTGTTGCAGGAGTTTGATCTGCAATAATTATATTAGGCAAACCATCAGCATTAATATCAAAAATAAGAAGGTTATCAAAAGTTCCACCTTCTTTAATTGTTACTTCTGTTAGATCAGTAAGATCTCTATTCCTTATAACTAAAACATCATCCTCAATTAATATTATTTCATTAACACCATCTTGATCTAAATCAGCAACAAGGGGTATGTGCCTTGCACCACTAAATGTTGCTGAATCTGTTAAACTTGTTGTTAGTAATTCGTTAAATTCCCCATCCCCTGCTAGAAATAATTGATTTGTAGTTCCAGTTTCATTATATTCTGTTCCTGCAATAGAAATAGGAATTAGGAAAATCAACAACATTAGCCATACTATATATAGTTTCATTTTATTTAGTTGGGGATATTGTTATTTTCTCATTTTCCCTTATACCTTTTCTTTTTATTTCCGATTCAATAAATGGAATCCAAAACTTTGCAAAAGAAACTAAAACAGGTTGTCCATTAATAAAAAATTGTTTTTTATTTTCCTTTATTGCTTTATTTCTTAATCGTTTTATTTCATTTAAACTTATTCTTATATCTTTATTGGAATTATTATTAGGATTATTATTGGAGTTGTTATTAGGATTATTTTTATCCATAGGATTATTTTTAAATACTATCTTACCCAACTCCTTAAATCTTTTAAATTCTTTATCTGATAATTGCCTTTCCAAACTTATTTTACTTAATGCTTTAAATTCTGCAAGGTTTCTCATTTGTTCAAATTCTTTTATAGCTTTTTTTTTACTTTCCTTATTGGGATTATTTTTATCCATAAGATTATTTTTCTTTTTGAAAGATTTTATAATTGCCAATGCAACAGCAACACCCAATAAAGTTCTCAATAATCTTTCTGTTTCTTTTCCATTAGGATTTGAAACTTTCGGTATTAATCCTTTATTTCCAAATTCCTTTCTTGCTTTTGAAAATGCAATAGCTATTGCTTGATCCTGAGGTTTACCTTCCCTTCTTTGCCTTGAAATTTCATCAGAAATAAAATCTCTTTGATTTTTTGGTAATCTAGTTGGTTGATTATTGTTTGATTGTTCGCTGATTGTTCGTTGGTTGTTTGTATGTCCTGATCCCATTACAACTTTTCTTTGAACACGATCATTAGGATTTCTTTCAGAATTAATTACTTTATTATTAGGGTTAGAAGTTCTTTCATTAGAATTAGGATTATTCATATTACTAAACATAGCTTTTCTTTCCCTGTCGGATCTTATATGTCCTGCCATTTTTAAGGTTAATAATCTCAATATATATAAAGTTTATGGTAAAATTTATATACTACTACTACTTATTATATTTAACATGAAAATATCTAAAGGTGAATCTTCTTATCATATAAATTTAAAAAAAAAATACCATAAGATTATGCTTAATGATGGATTTAAACTAATAGGTTTTGAATATGGAAACAGAAGGAAGGACAAAATATGCATTGATGCAGTTTATAAAAACAGGTTTGGTGAACTAATTGCCTTAGAATATGGTGGGTTAAGATTTAAAGATATATTTATAAAATTAAAACAGTATAAAAATATGGACATTTCTGCATTATTTTGGATATTTTATCCTGCATTTATATATAATCCATATTTTAATCGTGTTTTGAAACAATGTTGGAAAGGTTTTAAGAATAAAGGTGATTATAATAAATATTTTGATAAAAAATGGTTTAATACTTATGAATGTGCAACCAAAGGAATGATTGCTAATAAAGACATGATTATTTTTGATTTAAATATTATATTTAGCACTAAAAATGAAATGTAAATGTGGTTATGAATGGGAAACAAAATCTAAAATGAAATATGTTAGTTGTCCAAATTGTTTAAAAAAAGTTAAAATTATATTAACATCAAAACAGATGGCAAAAAACTTTATGGGATTAACTCAATGAACTCAAAAAATAGATCTATTATATTAGTATCAGTAAGGATTCAATGTCCTATCTGCCATGAATCTTATTTAAATAAATATAATCTAAGGCAACATATTTCTGGAAGTCATACAGATGATCAAGGAATAAAATATATGAAAAGGCATAAACTGATTTAATTCTTTCCTTGTATTGCCCTTTTTATCGTCAAGAAACAGGCAACAGAAAATATTAGGATCAAAACAACTGAAAATAAAACTCCTATTGGCATTATTAATCCTAGATCCAAAAATGCACCACGAATCAATCCAGTAAATGCTGCTATAATTGAAATTACAATGATTGCAGCAATTAATATATTTCCAATATTTTTATTATCTACCATTTAGGAAAATAAAATTAAAAAGAAAAAGAGAAAGAAAAAATTAACTCCTTAATATTTTTCTTAATCCAACAAACACAGCAGCAGCGAATACTATTCCCAAAACAACTGTGAATAATATTCCTAATGGTAACGATTCTCTAGGAGTAGTTAAACAAGCAATTCCTGATCCTTCTGATGAACTATTTATTGCACAAAATCCAGCAGGATTATCAAACGCACAACCTTCATCTTCACAAGCATCAGTTTCAGAAAATTCATTAAGTCCACTTAGAAATATACTAACAAAACCAACCACTATTGCAATAGCAATTATGAATGATAATAAAACTTCAAAATTTATTTTTGTTTCAACCATTTTTATTTACAATCACAATCTGGATTATCGCAAGTTTCTCCTTCCATAATGAACACCTAAGTTTTAAAAATAATAAAAATTAAAAAAGAAAAAATAAAAATTGCCAATTTTGATCACTTGATCAAAATCTTAGCCCTTTAAGCACTCCCTTAAAGATTGCAACAGCCAGTATTATTCCCAACACAGTTGTGAATAAACTTGCCAAAGCTATCCCTGAGGTAGACAAGTTCGTAAAACTTGACAAGGCAATAGGGACTAAAGCAGCAGCTATAAATACAAACACAACAACACCAATCAGCTTGTCGGTAAGTACTTCAGCAGATGCTTGACCTTTCTTACCCATTTTCCTCATAAGAGTAATAGTTTTGTCAAACATATTTTTTTTCTCCTCCTTAGAAGTTTTAATAAATCTCATAATTAGGTGAATATGCGAAAACTATATAAAGATTGCTGCAAATATCATGCAGTAATGGTGCATGATAACACTTATTCTGAAAGATTGATTTGTTCTAAGAGGATTAAAAATTACATAAATAAGGAATGTAAGCAAAAATTCATAGAAGAATATCCAGAAACAGAAGGATCAAAAATTACAGAAAATCAGATACTAACTTATTTAATAAAAAGTAAATTAGGATTATTTTATCTTGAAAATGGTGAACAGAATCCCTGAATTAAATATAACAATAAAAAATAATATACAACCTTTTGCACCTGATAATACTTGTTTTGATTGGTGCTTAAATCAGCAGGTTGTACATTCAAATAATCTGGAACTTGAAACTGTTATGCTTGTTGTTGGTGCTTATATTATGATTGTTTTATATTCTATGGATGATATTGATTTTTGTGTTAAATATAGAAATGCATTTATATATATTGCAAAATTAATGCTTATTGCATTTTTTGTTATATATATATTAGTCATAAGGTTGAGGATCTATTATTAAAATGTTTAAAAGATGCCCTAGATGTAAAGCAAAAGTAAAGTTCAGTAAATTAACTGGAAAATATTACTGTTGGAAATGCGATAATTATTATGTAACAAATGAGATTATATTTAATTATTAAAAATGGAAATAACACAAACAAGAAGAATTCAATTAAGGGTTGCTAATAGGAAGCATTATCAAAGAAATAAAAAGCAGGAAAAAATCAGGACTAACAATTATAGGAAAAATAATCTTGACAAGTATGTAAAATATTCCAGAAAACAAAGATTCAAGGATACTGGGATAAAATTTTCTAAGAATAGTAAAAAAATTGATAATCTAGGTGATTATGCTAAAAAAGGAATAAGTGGAAAAAAAACTGGTAATTGGCAAGGTGGAAGGATTATAGTGGATGGTTATTATTATGTTTATCATGCTACACATCCACATAAAAGGTTAGGAAATTATGTTTTGGAACATAGATTAATTATAGAAAAAAAAATCGGAAGATATTTATTTAAAGATGAAATTGTTCATCATAAAGATCGTAATAAGTTAAATAATGCATTAAATAATTTAGTGTTACTTAAAAATCAATCAATACATAATCAATATCATCTAAAATCTAGAAATAAACAAGGAAGATTTATTTCAGAGGAGGTACAACCATGATAAGAATTTATCTTGGTAAGCTCTAGGTAGTGGAAAAAGCGTAAGTGCCATCAGGGAAATAGCAAATGATAAGTCAGGTAGAGTTAATTACACAAACATTAAAAATAATCTTCCAAATTCAACTTTGATCAAGGGTACAGATATAATAAAAAGGATTCTACATTCAACAAAAGAAAAAAGGGATGGAACTGTTGAGGAAATTTATAAGTATGAATTTAATCTTGATTTCTGGAACAAACAAAAAAAACCATTAAATATTATTTGGGATGAAATTCATTTGGTTGCAAATTCTAGGGATTCACAAAGCAAGTTAAATAAATGCATGAGCAGATTTTTAAGTTTAGGCAGAAGGATAACAGGATCAGATGATTCAGGTTATGGACATTTTATATTTATTGCCCAAGCATCAAGAACTATTGATGTAAATATCAGGGATCTATGTAATGAAGTTAGGTATCATATAATGTACTGGATCTCAGAATGTAAAAATTGCCATAGAGGAAGATGGGTTACTTCTGAGATCAAGGAAATAGAATCATGCATCTATTGTGGATCATGGAAACTATTGAGAAAGAATTTCATGGTAAAAGTATTCAAGTTCCATGATTTTATTAATTATCAAAAATGGTATGAAGGATGGGGTAAATTTTATTTTGAAAAGTTATGGATAACAGATATTGAGAAATATTTTAGCCATTATAATACCCATCAGATAGAAGGTATATTTGATGATTTTGTTTAACTTGTTATTGCTTTATACATTAAATAACCAACCAATACCAAAAGCAAAAGAAAACCACCTAACAATGCATAATATAAATAATTATTTTCATAATTCTGATAAGTATAATTAATTACTGGATCAAACAATTTTATTATAGGATCAAAAATACCCATTTTATCGTCTAACTATCAAAAATCCAAATCCATGAATCAGCCATGCTAAACCAATAACAATTACAAGAAATGGTGCAAAATATAAAAAAGTTAATTTACCAATACTATTCCAATCTAATAATGCCATAACAGGAAGTGCATCATACCAACCTTGAAATGCAGGTGTTGTATCAACTGAATACCAATTAGCAATAATAAATATTGGAATCATAAGAAAAAACAATGATGCAATTATTATAAATATTCCCTGAACACTTTCAGATCTAAAATTAATTTTTTTACTATTTTGATATGCTGCATACTCCTTTCCTGTCATGTTT
>SDBU01009508.1_pt1 | contig 10878 bp, 15 predicted proteins | sample 2277071 | NCBI WGS metagenome assembly SDBU01 (sample SAMN10397929, study PRJNA504765) | marine sediment metagenome | isolation source: marine sediment core GS08_GC12, 126 cmbsf | place: Arctic Ocean: Gakkel Ridge, Loki's castle | collected 2008
CCTTTAAGGGTTTAAGGTTAACGCCGATATGACGGGCGAGTTTCGCTATTGCTTGAGGCAAGCTCACTCGCTCAAACAACTGGACTATATCGAACACATCCCCACCTTGACTACAGGAAAAACAATGTGCCCTGTTGTCCTTTATGGAGCCCGAGGGGTGGTTGTCGGGGCCGTGGAGGGTGCAGCGGTAGGTCCAGTTCCTTTGATACAGGAATACTTCCGTGTACCACTCCAGGATATCCTCGATCTTCAAGGATGATTTGATGGCCTCGATGGTCTCCCGGTTGGTGTTTGTGATCCCCGCATAACTCAGCCTACGCCGTCTCTGTACCTCGTTCACCAGTGCATCTAGGCTACACAGGCCATAGTAAACGTAGGGGTCGTCCGGTGTGAGGTGTTCGTGGTTCTTCACCTTTTGTAGTTCGTCCTGTAGGTGCTGGAAGTGGAACATCAGCCACTCCGTAGGCTTACCCCGTAGGTTGGCCTGGGCCATGTATTTCAGGGATGCACGGTCGGTGTCAGTTATCATGTTGCTTCCTACGGGCACCACACTTGGGACACCGGGGCGGGTGCTTCATCCGGCTCGGCCAGAGATACCCACACTTCTTACATTTGATAACCCTTAGTTTAACCAACAATCCTGCTCTATTCATGGAATGATATTACCACCTTTTACTCAAAAAAGTCAAGCCCCCAGCTCCGGGTTTTCGTAGATGTTGCCCACAATTCCGCACACCTGGGGGGCTATCGTGGACTCTATCATATCCACGCCTTGAGAACACATGCCAAAACCCGAATTGATAAACCTTACAACAAAAAGTTCTGGATACACCGGGTGGCTAGCAAGGTCCCCCTCGTAAATCTCCTGCCCATCCTTGTCATTGAGGCCGATGTATTGCATGAGGGTCCACTGGGGCTTAATAGGAGATTGGAGGCACCTCAATGGGTGGCCCATATCTAATAGCCAACCCCATGCAAGCATATGCGTACCATTCCATACCCGAAACTTAATCTCTCTCGACATAGCAAACTCCTTTTACGCTATAAAAAATGGTGGGGTCTAGAGACCCATCTGTTTCCGCACACCCCGGTACAGTGCATCCTCTACCTCCAGGACTTTGGCCACCACCTCGTCCGTGGTCATGGTCTTTAGCTCCCCGGCCATTATCTGTGCAGAAACCAGCTCAGAGGCGTCATGGGTGAATCCCCCACGTTGGATACTCTGTTGTATGTCAAAGCCCCCTGACGGGGCTCCTGTGGCCGCTGGTGGGGTTGCAGCAACTTCGGCAGGATCCATTATCTTGATGCCCACGGGGTTCCAGTATTTGGAGTTTTTCGGGTCTTGCTCCAGCATAACCTTTACAGGCCTACCGACCAGGGGTATGTCACAGAAGTCCTGGTTAGAGAACACGCTAAAGAACTCCCCGGCCACAGATATCCGCCAGTATGGCCCATTGGTTCCCTGCTTCTCCTCCCGGCTTTTAACGGTTCCACTGATTTCACGCATTTACTTTTCCCTCTTTTCTTCCCAATGTTTTTTCCGCCACCGTAATTTTGCCCCTATGCGGTTACATATACGACACTTCCTCTTATTCCCCCAATAAATTGTGTTAGCCTCGTCATAAGGGTGCCCTTGCTTGCAGTGGGTTTTCGACCTTTGCATTAGCCCGCCGACCCACATTGCATTACCTCGCCGACAGTTTTCCTTGTGCGTCACAGGCTCTAGGTGGGCAGGGTTAATACAGCGGGGCACCCGGCAAAGATGATCTAACTCCAAACCATCCGGGATAGGGCTCACCAGCTGTTCGTAAGCGTAGCGATGGGCTAGCAACATTCTCAGAGAATTATCACGCCTGTAACCGACTGTAAACCTACCATATCCAGTGTTGTTTAGGGCACCTTGCCACAACCAGCAACCACTTTCACAAATGGTTACATAGGCCCAAAATCGCTCGGCTGGGTGTTTTGCCGGATTCCGCATCACTAAAAATCCACCCTACTGACCCTTCGATAGTAAACCTCATTCGCATCCTCGAACCAGCCTACTATTTCTTCCAGGTCATCCTTCGGTGGTGGTTCCTGTAGGCAAGGGGCACCCTCACCACCACAACACTCGTTCGTGTAACACACTTTATTTCCTCCCAGTGGCTAGATAGATAATCAGTATAACGATACCCACAATCGCCAGTATCGCCCCAATCGCTGCTGCCGATATCCATAGTGGGGACAGCACCCACCACCATGACCATTCAATGACACCGACCAGCTTGAGTACCACAAAGGCGACGGTCAATAAGGTCACGATATTGGTTCCTCCCGTTGTTGTAGCTTCTACGGCTGTGTTTGCCATGATTCCCCTTCCTTTTGTTATATTGACCTGGGGGCTCGGGGCCATTCTCCCCGAGACGAGCGGGCGCCGGATCGTTGACCGTCATCCCATTATAGGTGCGGGTCAAAGTTGCCTTCCCCCTAAACTATTCCCTCTCCGGTTGTACTTTCCTCGGAGGGCGCAGTGGCGTCTCTCTTCCGCCACCCCCAGGCCCCAGTCTCGGCTCGGCAATACAGGCGGGCGAGCGCTTTTACTGCCGTGGCCGGTAAGCTGGCTATTCGATACCATCTTTCAACCATTTGAAAAGAAACATTGACGGGGCGGTTCCTGGGTCGCCCCCATCCAGTAGCATCTTGATTTCTGTCTCAACCCAATCATCAGTGATGCTCGGGTAGCCAAAATCCCGCAAACTCTCCCCCAAAGCGTGTGCGATCTCCGTGGGATTTGCCTTGAAACCACTTGTAAGGCGTTCGGCACTAATCATCATTCCCCTCCTTACACTCCGGGCAACCTATTCCCATATGCACAGCCCTACAAACAGGACATACGGGGTGTTCGTGGGGCTCTGTCTCGCGGCAACGTGTGAATGGGCAGTTAGGCTTCATGGGATTCCTTCTGGTTCTGACCACTGCTGGAGGTGTGTCCTGAATCTCTTGAACTGTCCATTAAAATAGTTCCTTCCACCGTTTGATGATTCCATCTATCTGGGTGCGTTCGGCTTCCTGTTGCTCAACAGCTTCATCCCAAAGAGCCATATCGCGCTCGGCGTCCACTTCGTCCCTTATCAAGTCCACGATGAAGCTCGGCTCCAAGGCGTCCAGCTCCCAGGACTCGTCACCATATGTAGCCGCATAGCTTTCATATCTGGAGTCAGTCACCTTGGCCGGGTTGGGTGGTGGCCCCTTGTCTTCTATCTGTTCCATGGTTAGGGCGATGCGCTGTAACCTAAAATCGCCACCTTCAGAGAATAGTTCGATGCGCTTTTCAATGTCCCTAGTCATGTCAATCCCAGAAGGATCGTGGTCGCCAAGATGAAGAACTACCGCCTGTTGGCCCTGCTTATTATGGTGGACCACACGCATTCCCAGCTTCCACATTTCGGAATCAGGGACATATCCCCGGCAGGAGAAGTAGGGAACGTCAAGCTCATCACATATCCCTTGGATGACGCCGACTAGGGCATCCTTTTCAATCCAGACTTCGAAACGAACCTCTTGTTTCGCCCATAGATCGCGGTGATAACTGTCTCTGGCGCTCTCCAGGATTGATTGCGGGTTACTCCAGCAGGGTAGCCGGCGCAGATACCGTGTTCTGTCCTCTATGGCCGCCCAATCGATCATACCAGCCCTGCGGCCATCACTGAGGATATTGCCCAGCCTCTTGTAGTTGCGCTCCGTGTTGGGGATATAGCCTCTCGCCACGAACTGATAATACACTTGTCGCAACGTTAGGCTAAAGCCCTGCGCCTGATACTCAGCGATAATGATGTCCGCCTGTCCAATCGTCGCCAGCGTCGCATCTGAAAAGTTCTTGTCCTCGTATTCAATCCTCGGCATCACATCACCTCCGCTATCGGCGTCTGAGCCCCCTGCTCCGGGGTAAAGTGTTCCTTTAAGATCGCCATCTTACCCGCCCACTCCACGCCCACCTGGCATCTGGTACAGTTCTGCTCTGGGTTGGGGCATACAATGTAAACCTTGTGTTTGCAGATTGGGCTGAGCGAGTCATTCATCAGTAGTCGTCTCCATTTCAGGATGGCGTGACGGTCGCGGTTCCTGGGGCTCAGCCTCCATCGCTTTAGCATTTCGTAGTACCTTTCCTCGGGGCTATCCACCGGGGAGCCTTCTCATCAGCAATTCCACTATGCCCCGTACGGCACACGCCTGATATGATGGGATGTCTAGCCACCATTCGCACTCAGACTCTTTGCAATCATCCGCATCACCCTTCCATTTAAGGTCTCCCTCTGAATTTGCATACATCCCCAAGACTAATAGTGGACATTTCTTCGCCATTATTCCCCCTTCTCCGCCTCAAGTTCCTTCGCCCGGACGACAATCTTGTGGACCCTTGAGAGCGTTATATCGAACATCTTGCCTATCTCCCTCAAGGTCAGGTCTTTCCGCTCCCGGTAGAGTCTGAGGATTTCTTTATTCCTCTCCGTCTTTCGTTGCCTATCATATTTCATATTCTTATTATACACACTTTTACCCCAAAGTCAATACTTTTAGTTAGTTGTTTCCAGGCACAGAAAAACCGCCTGGGAATAGGCGGTTGTTAGACGAAGACCTAAATTTAGCCGAGGCCCTAATACTATCTTAAAAGAGAACGAGACCCACTTATCCGCCTACTGGCAGCCATCCGAGCTGCTGGAGTATGGCATTGACTATCAGCCCCACAATGCCGATCCCACCGCCCAGGCCAGCCCACTTCTCACCCGTGGTAAATCGGCCATTGGATGTCCTATCTTCCACCCTGGATAACCTGCCCTCGTGGTCATAGTCGTGGGCAATGAGAGTATCCACCTTCGTATTGAGACCCGTGAGGTTGGTGTTCGTTGCCTCTTGTCCAGCCCCCAATCTCTCTAGGCAAACCCTGACCTCAGCGATGTCCTTGCTGTATTTCGGTGCAGTCATATCACTTCCTCTTATGACCAGTTTTCTTCTCGACCTTCCGCACCGGCTTCGGTGTCACTGGCCTTCTTCCCGGTATGTGTCCCCCTGGATGCTTTGCCATGATTATCCTCCTAGCCTATTTGGTGGAATCCATCTGGATGCTTCATAAACTGTACGTGCTGTGTGGCCGCATCCAAGTAAAAAAACTTAGGTACGGTGTGGGCACCAACATGAATATCCATGGTCTCCACGGCTTTGTTGGCTGATGTAGTAATCTCAATTATTATACCTTCCTTGGCCGACCCACTTATAGCTGTATTCAAATCATCTCGCTTATAAGAGAAGTGTTCCCCACTGGCCAAGTCTTGTTCGGTGCTGTGAGTTGTGTTCATGTTGGCAAGTTCGCTACCATCCCCAGCCGTTGGCCCAGGTACAAAACCAGTAGCCGCATAAGTCCAATCAGCAGTATTGTAGTGGAATAGCCTGATATTAAAGCCGGTGTCAGCAGCACCCGCCCTGCCCACAATCTCTAGGTCAGTTACGGTGAAGTCTTGGTTTCCGAAGTCATCATATTTACAGAGGCCATAGTTAAAGTTAGCACTAAAGACTGATGCCCCACCTGCCCCAGTAAGTGTCCAAGTCACCGTTCCAATCCATTTCTTTGAGGATGTAAAGAAATCATTGGTAGACATGGTAGTGATATCGGCAACAAGGGTCTCCGAGTCTGCCGCCGAACGATTACCCGAGTCATCAATACTTGTGCCACTAAGCACAATAGAGACTGTGCCTTGGTTGGTAGACCCTGCCCCGCTCGCAACAAGACCCGCATGGGCAGCATAAGAAACATTAGCAGAACCATGAGTAACCGTTGGTCCGCTATCATCAAGGGCGGCTTCTGTGGTCGGCCAGTTTAGAAAGCCCGCAGCATAGAATGTGCCCGAGGAACCTGTGGGGGAGGCAAAGCTATAGGACTTGCTCTGTATTTGATGGGCTAGGAAAATGTTGTCCACGCCGTTTCTAAAGCGGATGCTCCTATCGCCACTGGCAGCAAAGAACAATACAATATCGTTATTATTCAAGCCATTGATGGTATCGAGGTCGTCCGTGGAGGCATCTGATTCAGTATCAATAGAGTGGTGGCCCCTTACCGCTGTGACCGCACCTGATGCGATAGTAAGCTCAGTACCAGAGGACATATTGAGAGTCTTGATATTATCAATCTCAACATCCCCCATATCCAGATTACCGTCCGTTTCTATGGAGGGCTTGAGATGTCCTACTATTAAAGGTTTGCTCATGCTAAGAATCCAAAAACATCAATCGTAGCCGTGGCGGCGCCCGTGCTACCAGTAATGGGCTTGATGCCAAACACAGCCGCAGCAGCGTTGTCGGTGTATTTCGTCACGTCAGCCCCGGAGATGACCATGTAATCCGTGTCAGCGGTGGTCATGCTGGAGAGGTTAACGGTCTGCCTCCAGGTGTCCGCATTGGCCCCGGTCCCGAAGTCGTAGTCGGTGCCACCAGCCAAAGATGCGGAGGGCTCCCTGATTACCACGAACACCACGTAGGCCGTCTTGCCCGTGGGCACGGTGTAAAGCGTATTCTTCTGGGCGGTCTTCATGTCCACCCCGGTCACGGTGGCCAACCGGGTTATTGCATGTTCATTTAAGAAGTCGCCACTCATATCATCCCCCTATACGTATAATGGTTGCCCTTCATGCGTGACAATGTGCCCTTCGTGAGTCACCAAGGACACCCACTCAAGGCCATTTGGTGTAGCTGAGTTGGGCACCAGCATATCCCCATTGGCCCCAGCCGTTAATATTGCCGGGGTATTATTTGCTGAGGCGGTGAGCAAGTCCCCCTTGGCATTGAACACGGACTCGACAAGCGTTATTTGTTCAACGCCATCTTCACCAAAGAAGTGTATGGCGATAACCTCTATCCATATATTGGCGTCCGTGACCTCTTGGCCGCCCACCTCGAAGTACATGTCCTGGCCACCAGAATTGACCCAACTTCCGCCACTATCCGAACTCACCGTCCGGGTCCCACCAGTATAGGCACCGGTTGAAGTGTCAGCGTGCCACAAAACCCGGTTACCCGAGCTACCTGTCGGGGCTCTGGCTACGATGGCATATTTAGTTCCTTGAACAAGTGCCAGACCTGTGGTTAGCGTGATTGTTTTTTGCTCACCGCCTGTATCTGTAGTGAGGCCGTTCCCATCGAATGTCCCCGAAGCCAAATCATCACCAGTCGGTCTAATTGAGCCGTCAGTGGCCCGAATGCTAACGGTCACAGTACCCGGCGATCCCTCCCTGTAAACATCAAGCGTTATTGTAGATGCGAAAAAAGAGGATAGAGGGGTAAATGTCTGGCCATTCCAAGTTGAACCACGCATTTGTTGTATGTTTGTTGCATCATCTGTGTAGGAAACACGCTTTGCAATCGTGCCCCCGAACTTATCCGCGCCTATGGGGATTTTGAGGCGGTTGATAACCGTTAGCCGACTGATTATGCCCTCGATGACATTGAAGCCATCTATCAGGTCTCTCTGTGGGCCCGCAGTCCCAGCCGGCGCTACTCCCCCTCCACCAGAGCCCGTGAAACCCACCGCTGAGGGGCCACCCTGAGCGTAACCTAGTTCCTGAACTCTGTTGATTATCCTTTGGATGACAACAGAGTGTTCGTTTAGCGTCGCAAACCCAAGGTCTTGATTCTGCTTCAATCTCTGGGCTATGACGCCACTTGTTATAGTAGGGATTATATCCGGGAATAAGCCAGTCTCCGGGTCGGTCCGAGGGTCAATAGGCGGCCTTACTCCTGGAGCTCTACCCGATGGGGGCACGAAGTCAGAACCGCCCTCGGTGCGCTCCGTCCCAAAGCCCGTAACACTCGCAAAGTCTACCTGTGGAATGTCATGTACTCTGTAATTGCGTATCACATCGGGAGGGATGAGACCAGGGAATGCGGCATTGCGGATGTCTCCGAGTCCAATCCTCATTGTCCATACACCGGAGCCGAACTGCCTCTGGAGATAGCCAATATTCCCGAGCCTCACGTCGTCCTGCCTCTGATCGGTGAACTTAATCCAATCATGGGTTTCTGCTCCCACGTTCATGGGAACCTCGCCAGAACCCACTTCATTCCTGAGTCGGTACTGTTCGATCTTGGCCGCAGCTATATCGTCACCCTGGTCACTACTTGCCAGAGTCATCTCAATGAACTCTCGTACCAATCGTATGGAACTACTATCTGTGTCAGTGCGAAGCCCCGTGAAGCCGTCCCCATCATCAGAGATTGACGTAACCTGGACTGAGTTAGGCACCACGAAGGGTTTGCGGTTGACCTTCTTCAGGAATGTATGCTCCCCAGGCACGTCCAGGGCATATTCGTAGTCGGGTGCTACGGCGGTCCAGACCACACCGTTATCATTGACCGTGCCTCCAGCCGTTGTCGGGAACGTGGGCTCTGAGCCCCCCGACGTGCCGGCCGTGGTACATCTGTAGGTGAAGTTGTTGTTGGGAGAAGTGGGTTGAACGTAGTCGAGTAAGACATAGGCAGTGCCCGCCACCCAGGTCTGTCCGCTAATCGTTGGGACAAAGAAGTGTATCCCCCCGTCGTCCTCAAAACGCTTTGTTACTTTGGTGAACAGAAGTAGCCGATTGGTGAGATTCAACTTGCTGTCATTCAGATGTACATTGACAGACCCCTTCGGCTGGAGGGTGTCGAGCAACCCATCCTCAGAATCGAAGGTCGGAATCCATATGGTGGTGTGGGTGTAGGGGATGTAACCGTTTCCGGCTATGACTGTCAGCAGGTCCTTGATGGTGTCCTGACCGTCATTATCGCCATTGAGGTATCGATTGGCCTTGTCCATATCAAACATATTGGGTTCGCCCACCAACGTCAGCGTTGCGAGGAGGAGTCCTTCGGACGAGTGCAGGTTCGTATCCATGACGTAGAATGGGGGAAGGGGCGAATATCTTTCAACCCCGTTGGCGTCGATTTCTCCGAGGGAGAGGATACACTGGCGGCCTTTATAGGCCTTGGAGTCGAGGGCTTTATCGGAATTGTCCAGAACTATGGTAAGGAGGTGAGAATCCGGGGTCTCGGTCTCGTCGCCCCAGATTATGCGGGTACGGGTGTAGGTGTCACCCTGTACGACTATCTTGTAAAGAACGTCATGGGAATTACCTTTTTGGGCTAGAGTGTGGTCACTGTTTAGCGTCCTCATCCATCACACCAGAAGCCCCGGCTCTTCGGCATAACGGGGCTCGGCCATGGCCTCAAGGTCGGCTATCGCCTCGGCCATCTTCGCGGAGCCCCATCCGGTGTAAGCCCTTGCAGCGTTCACCACGCTCAAACGGCTGGTTACTTCCCTGGCATAGCCACCGGACTGGGAGAGGAAAGATGCTGCGGCGTTGAGTTCACCGACGCCAGCAGAGAGATAGGAACCCCCAAGGCTCTCATCCGCACGGCCCTGAGTGAAGTTGGCCTGGGCCTCGTTAAAAGCTGCCCTGGCATTGGCCAAGCCAGCGGCAGCATGGTTGGCATATTGTCCGGCGATATTGGCTCCACCAACGCCGACTTTGTTTATCTCGCCCCGGCCTTCATCAAGGTCAGCGATTGCCTGTTCGTTTTCCGCAATCATCAGGCCAATGGCAGTCGCGCCCTTTGCGACGAGGGCTGGAATCTTATCCACTTCGGTTCTCCCGGAAACAATATCAGCAATGACCTGGGTTATCCGGGCCGACATACTATCAATCGAGGAGTTCACCAAAGCGAGTGCCGTTATCGCGTTTGTGATCTCGACAATGGGGCTCATGGCCTTACTCAGTGACGCCAAGCCAGCCACGTATTTGACCAGGGCCCTTTCCGTGTTCCTGTCCAATGTGGACGCTACGAGGGTCACCACCACGTCATTGATTAAATCGGCCTCAAGGCCCGGGAAAAACGTCACCGTGGCCTCGTTGGTTCCAATGGTGGCCGCTGCGGTGATGGTGTAAACCTCTGTCCGGCCCGCAATGGTGAACTCCTGGTCTTCCTCTATGACCGGGGTCCCGGCCTCCAGAGCATCAATGACTATCGATGTATCGCCCTCGCTGTACCCGGCCACGAGATCCACGGCGCCAACAAGGTCGGTCAACTGGGATACCTTGTGGCGCTTGTTGAAGAAGACATGGATTATCTTGTTGGCATTGGCATCCTTGGTATCGTCGAGCACGGTGTCAAGTTTCAGGGTGACAATATTTCGGTCCCTAGAAGAAAGCACCTCTGTCCCCACCGGGAACTCTATCTTGTCAATCCAGATGTAGTCCTCCACGTCCTCGATGTTGATTTGCTGCTGGCTGGAGCAGTCCTTGTTGTACATCCGGTAGTTCTCGCCGCTTACCATGATATCCCTGGAGAGCGTCAACTGGGATGTGCTCACGAAGGCCGTCACCACGGCCCAGGTGTTATCGGAGGTATTGTGGATGTTCTTGCCCACGTCCCCGGCAAGGAACTGTGTCTCCGTTGCGTCCACCAGAGCACCGCTTGTAGTGGAGCTGGCGGCCCCTGTCCGGGTTTCGATGGCGAAGGGAACCTTTACGATGTGAGGGACGAACTCAGCGGCCTTACGGAGGCCATCCTGGAACCTGTCGTTGATCTCCGTGGCAAGGGTGAACGTCAGGTTGGTCGAGTCTTGGAGCGTTTGCTCAATTTCATTCGTCAGGGTCACATAAGTTTTTGCCATTACAACTCGATTAAAAGATATTCCAGGTTGACCGTGGCCGTGTCAGCCTTGGCAAAGACAGTTGCGGAATTGTGCCGGTAAATTGCTATCTCTCCGGCCAGCAGCTTGAGATCATATACTCCGGTTGTGCTCCCAACTTCCACGAAGTTGGTGGAGTCGAGGTTCTTGATGAATATGTAGCCTGGAGTGCCTAGGTC